>Ga0208149_1000176_pt1 | contig 25126 bp, 39 predicted proteins | sample DEB08_DNA_15_FD_184533 | JGI IMG/M metagenome (GOLD analysis project Ga0208149, IMG submission 184533) | Aqueous microbial communities from the Delaware River and Bay under freshwater to marine salinity gradient to study organic matter... | ecosystem: Environmental > Aquatic > Marine > Coastal ... | reverse complement strand
TTCGATATGAAAATCTCCCGATACTCCTCTCTCCTGTTGTGCCACCCCCGAAACCACCCATATATCTCTGAAGGCTCCACAAAGGTCTGCGCCATCACCGCTTCCTCGCTGTACTCACGGAGGGAGTGAAGACCCATCATATCTGCATACTCACGAATTGCTCGTGTTTTCATTTTTGATGTCATCCGTTTTATTGGTTTTATACTTTTCAGCTTATCCTTCATCTTTTCAATAATCATAACTTGATCATGTAAATCATCACTGAGTTCCTCGTATCTTTCATTTCCTATATGTCTTTTTTCGAACGAATCATGAACAGTTTTGATTGTATTACACATTTCAAGATAATCTCCTTCTGAAATCTTTTCAGAGTTTGCATCTATTAGTTGCATGAGTCGCGTTAAGTTTTCCATCTTTGGACATGATATTCATCATGTGATGTGAATGACTTAGGTTCTTCACATCATATTCAGTCCCATTCACAAAAATATATCTCATGAACGTTTTTGGTTCATATATAACAGATGGTGTTTCGTTCATCAAAACATCTACATCAACCCATGTGACTCGAAGGACAAAAATGAGTTCTTCACAAGACATGTCCGGATACTTACACATGATATAGTTGAATCTGTTCTGAATAACTTCCAAGCATGGAACTAAAACATCCAAGTATTCCTCTTCAAGTTCATCCATTGCCTGTGTCACAAGATCCATGTACACTTGTTCCTGTTTTTCACGGAACCATTTCTTCTTCAGTTTCGTGAAGCCTTTGAAACATAGAGATCCTCTACACATCGGACACGACGCATTACCTTTGTTGTACCAACTTTTCGTACATTCATGACAAAATGAATGACCACATGTGAATGTACAAAGGGATTTACTTTCGTAACACACGGGACACTCCATGTACAGAGCACGATACAGTATTTTTACACTGAACACCCTTTTTCGTGATGAAGGGGCACCGTTTCAGTTTTTCGTTCTCAATGCGAAGGAGTTCGTTTTCCGCGATGAGGGCGAGGTATTCCATATTACTTATAATTAAACATATTTTCGTTTACTTAGGTACGATCCATTTATTAGTTCCCTTCGACCAGTTAACAATCTTCTTAAGAGTCCAGGTCTGATCAATGTCATTGCGTAAACGCATCTTCTTCAATCGATACTTGACCACCCCTTTTGTTGGTGGAACCTGGATAAAACCCTGTCTCATAGAGAGACGTTTACCATCTGAACTCATGGTCTCCAAGATGTATGGGAAGTGTTTCTCGAAATACTTCCAATAAATTGTACCTCGACTAGACTTTGGAACGTACTTATAAATCACACCCCAAATGAACTTCTTGACATACTCGAGACGTTCACGGGGATCTTGAGGACCGGGTTTTACCATCCCAAGATTGACCATCAAGGCGAGGAACGATTCCATATAGCAAAAGTGATGCTGAGAAAGTTCATCATATTGAGAAATCGTGAATGCTTCTTCCATATGCTTCTTGGGAACACCTCCACGACCACCTCCGTAGTTCTTACTCTTAAACTCTTTGAATGATTGAGACACAAATCCACCAGTGGGTTGGGGATTCAGGTCAACATTAGTCGCGTTCCTCAGTCGAGGGTAGCATCCATGAATCGTTCCAACAGATACTTTGTACCCTTTACCCAATAAGGCTTTGAGTGGTTTTTCAAAATCTGAATTTGCATTGGTCATCGAGTCGTAAATTAACGCAGTCTTCTTATTGTGATTCACTCGAGTCATACCGTAATGCCCCGAACCATCGGGGTATGAATGTTCCATGAGGATGTAATCCATACCATCACGACCCTTGATAGCTAGGGGTCGCTTTTCCATCGAAGTCGTCTTTCGAAACAAGAAACGGAACTCTTTTCCGGATTCCTTCATGATATCCTTAGCAATTCTCTCAAATACACCCTTCTTATGGAGGTAATACTTGGCGATTTCAGAAGCATCCTCTATAGCCAAGAGGTTGCTGGCTTTCTTGTTCGTGAGAATTCGGGATTCAATGTAATCATCCCTGTCAATCTCAGATGTTTCACCTTTGATTTTGAGAAGTTTGTCTCGATTGACCCTATTTTTCAGCAATTTGATGGGGGTCAAACTCATCTTACTATATATTTACATAGTTTATGTTTAACTTAGGTTTACTTCAAATCAACTCTGTTATCTATAACACGGATTGGAGATTTGAAAAGGATGACACACATCGTAATGGATGTGAGTATAATATTTAGACAGTTTAGGACCACGAGGTCATGAAGACTATCTTCACAGATCTGTTTTGTGTAGAATAACTCACTCCACATTATGTTCATTACAATATTCAGTTCTCTATACAGTTTCACTCACCATACTATGGAAATGTTCACAAAAGTTTTGAAGTTTGGGTAAAATAGTCTTGTTCCACTTATCATCATCCTTCTCGATGAGGTACCCCCTCTTCTCATCGTTGTATTGTTCAATCAGTCGACAGAATTTGATATCTTTGAGCATTTGAAGGTATGTCTGACACTGAACATCTTCATAGTCCCTCACCCGACCGAACAGTTTATTCGCTCGATTCTTGATCTCAACAAGGGTCCTCGTGCCATTATCGTTAATTTGGATACGATCCACGCGACCAACGATTTTGTATACAGTACCCTCAATCTCACAAATCTTCGTTTCGTAGAAGGTATCGTCCCTGACAAGATTTGCCGAGTCGGTATCAGCCGTCTTGTCTTCATTTCTTGTTCCGTGTTGAGTAAAAAGCGTCTTACGAACATGTTCCTTCGCCAAGACAATATCTTTCGGGGCGAGTCCAGAAAATTCGAGCTGATGATACAAGGCCCGGACCTTCTGGTTCACGTCATTACTCGCGTTTGACTCGAAAGTCTCAGCCTCCTTCAAGATCTTCTTGGTCGATTCCTTAGAATTCAAGATTTCAATCGACTGTTCCTCGATCGTCTGACCCTCAAACGTACGCGGAACGTACTTCTTCCACAACTCCTCCACCAATTCTGGTTGTTTCTTGAACCCCACGCCGATCGCAGAAGACACGGAAGATGCGCCAATTATGATTTGAGGTACACCAATAGGCTTGAGAGACCTCGTGTGCCCGATGAGGTAGGGGTACACACGCCCACATGCGATACAGTCAGCCAAAGAGTTGTGTGCATTCTCAAATTCTTCACCGAAAATCTCCTTGTAGAGAACCCCAAGACGAATGGGTTTGAGAAATCGCTCCTTATAGAGTTTGAGGGTACATTGGACGTTAAGATCCTCGATCAATTCCAGATTAATACCGTATCGAAGCATCTCGGATCTGAGAACACTCGTGTCAAACTGGGCGTTGTGAGCCACGATGGTCTTGGTTCGGGGACCGATAAACTTCATAAAGTCCATGAAGACTTCCGTAAATGGTCGCCCTTCGCGTTTCGCACACTCTTCGGTGATACCATGAACCTCGATAGACTTTTCACTAATCGTGAAACCATCGGGACAGATGATCGAATCGAAAGTGTCGAGGAGACGACCCCGATTGGAAAATCGGGCGGCGGAAAGGGAAACCGCGCGACACGTATCAAAACACTTGAGGGTCTCAGGAGTAACCTCGACGTTTCGACGCCCCTCTGGGAGACCCGATGTCTCAAAGTCGAAAGCGATGTATTGCATACAACTCATAATGTCTTAAACTATACTTAAAACTTTATGTGACTTAGGTAATAAGAATGTGTTTTCCATTTTTTGGAAGAGTCAGGAAGTACAGGAGACTTAATAGAGATATCAATTGTTCATGCGATCTGTGTCACAGGGCATTCAAAAATGTAAAAGATTTGATTGTGCATATGGGGTGTCACGACACAGATAATCTTAACGAGCGACTACTGAGGGGTCGAGGAACCGTGCGCTGTAACGAGTGCTGGGAAACATTCACGAGTGCTTCGGTGCTATATGATCACTCTTGTGTGATTCAGGGTCTTTCACCTTTGCACAGTCGGTCGAACAGTCTCGAGACGGTGATAATTCACGACTAAATTTACATTCAGTCATGCATTTACATGATCCCAACTGGGAGTAAAATTGACTCTTAGACGCAAAACAGAAAATGGGTAAATAGATATCTTTGTACATCAAACGAATCATTCGATGTCTGTAAATGCTCATACTCTTATATAACATGATATTTAAGGCCATGTAGGTGGCTCATCACTCTTCTCTTTCACAGACCACCTGCCATTAAGTAAAGCACTGCGACGTTCCCAGTCTGTAATCTTCATAGTTTCTGTAGGGGGTGTCACGAGAGTACCTTCGTTCACGACACGGCATTTACAACCTGTTACGTTACACGCGTGCTCGAGTTCAAAACGAGACGCGAATTGAACATACGGTGAAAGGTGCATCTCGGCATCGAGAAGGGTTTTGAATCGGAACGCATCTTCGAAAGTTGTGAATGCAAGGATCCAATCTACGGGTACACCTTCATTATTTAACTTACGAACAGAGTAAATACCTTCTTCGGCATCAGCTTTATGAAACGTTAACACGTGCAATAGTCCACTCGTCTGAGCCTTATCAAGTGGTTTACTATTATGTTCATCGATGGTATAATAGCTCTTACATACACGAGAAATCTTGCGCTTCTTGTATGTAAAAGGTACGCGAGGAATGGGGAGGGGAGCTCGGAGGGCAAACATTTTTATTTTATTAAAACGCGAACATCTACTTAGGTGTGCTTCTCGACAATCATATACTCTGGATACATCTCACGCATCATCTTCTTTTGTGGAAGATAGACGAGTCTCTTCTCTTCTGAACACATAGCCTCTGTGACAAAATCAATAATCTTTTCATCGTGGCGAACATCCATTCGGATGGTATAACCGGAAATCATGGTGGGGTGAACATCTACACACGCCTTCACGACGGGAAAAATGGGCATGGTTTGAATGTGACGTCCAAGCATAGCCATACGAGTTCTAGCGACGAACATAGTCTTGTACTTTTCCGACACTCCAAACGAGACTCAAGATTGCACAGGTGTGCTTGAAAGCCTCCTTAGGAGAGTTCATTTGTTTTGATTTTTACAGGGATTGGAATTTACTTAGGTTTATCTGCGACACGAAGTTAATTTTTGAATGATTTCATTTTTATATTGTTTTCCTGTCATATCTTTGAAGAAGTAATTAATGTGTAAATAATCGAGAGTTTTCGAATCCAACTGAATAATGTAATTCATACCCATCTTACCTCTTGGACGTATATAACTTCCCAAGTTTTTCACAACTCCATTGTCACGATCATATATGAAATTAATGAAATCAAAAAATGTATATGCTTTACCCCTTTCATCTAGGTGAAGTCCAAACGTTGTCCATAAGACGTGAGGATTTTCAGTATCATCAAACTTAACCAATTTAGTACCATCAAATTTCACTGCAACTCTATTACCCTTTTGTAGAGTGAGCAACTTGTTTGTTGGTGATGTGAAGAGGGGTAAGTTACGCACATTTTTGTTTTTCATAGTATTCATATACCTTTTTAGGGTACCAAAGTTTGTAAAGTTCTTCTTTGGTTCACCGACACGATTAAAACGATTGCCGTTTGGGGAGAACGTCTTGAGTCTATGCATGCGACCGTGATTGATAGCAGAAAGTGCAGTTTGAATAGCCTTTACACCAGAACTAGACGTCGCATATGGCTGACCAAAAACAACACGGCGACGCAATAGACATCCATCAACATCTCCTCTCATTTTACAACCACCCGTTCCACCACTAGGTATGTGTTCGTTCAGATATTTGAGAAATAAAGACCCTTCAGTGAAGTTCTTGATGACGTCTGGATTTCGAAGTATCTTTTTCATCGAAGATACGGAAAGTGTGTTATGGTTTGCGGGTCCATGAGCTACGGCGACTGGAATTGGGTTGTGTTTTTTGTTTCGAACTCTTTTGTTTAGCTTATTGATGAGAGACCTGTACTCATTCGGGACATTTTCTGTCAAGGTCTTTTGTATATTAGGTGAAAGAGACTTGATATACGTGTTTAAATTTTGAGAACTTTGATCTTTTACATATAAACGTAAAGCCACTTCAGCATCAACATCCTTGAGAAGTCGTAAAAATCTGTCATAGATAGCAGTTATTTTAAGCAAAACATCGGTATTCGAACGACCAGTGTTATTTCGCACACTACCCAACAGTTTCTCAAATTCGGATCTCAAACACATCTTCATCAATTCGTTCGTTTTGTTAGCGTTGGGTTGATTGAGAATAGGGTAAGTTGTATAGTTTCCTCCTTCATCCGAACATAAAGAACGAACATTATCAACTACATCACGAATTAACTTATTATCACCCATGTAAGGATATCTTGTTAATCCACACATCCGTGTTTTGTACTCATACATCACCGCCAAAATTGGCATAGGTGATGCGTTCCGTTTGGTAACCTTACCACGCTTTTCCTGATATTCCTTCATAAGCTGAAAAAATTCGTATAATTCGCCATACCCCATGACCGTCTTTTCACTGAAACCAGCGCCTTCACGTGGCTGTCTTTGCATCGGTGGAGGAATTTCTCGTTTCTGAGCTAATGTAGAATTTTTACTGATTTTACGTACAGCTTGTACACGGTTTCTGATAGTAGTTGAAGGTTTCGTAGATTTTATAGGTCTTCGACTCCGTGTTCTCGTGGCGATAGGTTTGTTCGTAGTGCGGGCAGCTCTCTCTTGTAACATCTGCTCCCTATTCTTGAGAACCTGATTCAGAATACCTGGATTATTTGGGTTGTAATCTTTTATAAATTGTGCACGAAGTATATTTTTATTACGACTTCTCGAAGTAACCCCAAGAATACGCTGAAGCATATTTGAACTCATACCTTTCCGAGAAACCATGTTTCTTAAATTAGGATTTTCGCGATACAAACGTTCAAGTTCCATATCTACCATGAACTGAGAATTTAATCAAAGCTGACCGAACAGTCGAACGAGTTGCATCGGTCTTTACCGAGCATATCATACACGACTTTTCCATCGACGATCTCCTCCTCGATGAGTAGATCCTTGAGTTCCTCCAACTTACCCCTGTTATCCTTCAGCATCTTGAGTGCATACTTGTAACACTGGGTCACAATATTTTCAATCTCGTTATCTACTTTAATAGCGGCCGCTGGTGAAAGGTTACGGTAATCATAATTGTTCTTACCGAAGTTATAGGTTGTCACCATTTCACGCGCAATCTGGTAGACCCTAGCATAGTCAGAACTCGCACCAGTCGTGACGCGGTTGGCACCATAGATAATCTCTTCGGCGGCGCGACCACCTAGTGCAACGAGGATTTGAGCGAGTAAATATTCTTTCGTGTAGAATGGGCTGTCCGCGTTGTCCTCTGAAGGTTGGAAAAAGGTCACACCACCCGCAGCACCTCGAGGCATGATTGAAACCTTGCGAACCGTATCATAATCCGGTACGAGAACACCTACGATAGCATGACCAGCCTCGTGGTACGCCACGAGCTCCTTCTTACGCATCGAGTATTTCACGTCACCCTTAGCACCCACAACAATGCGCTGATAGACATTCTCAGTAATCTCATTCGTGATGACACCGTCACTATCCTTCACAGCTCTAATAGCACACTCATTCAATAGATTTGCCAGGTCAGCACCTGAGAAACCAGTCGTCTGCTTAGCGATAGTCTTGAGGCGCACATCGGGTGCAAACTTCTTGCCTCGAGCGTGTACACCGAGAATCTTGAGGCGCCCCTTAACACTTGGAAGGGATACTTGAATCTTACGGTCGAAACGACCGGGACGGAGCAGTGCATCATCTAGGATATCGATGCGGTTCGTGGCGGCGATGACCACGATACCAGTTTCGTTATCGAAACCGTCCATCTCCGTGAGAAGCTGATTGATGGTCTGCTCACGCTCATCATTAGATGGCATGTTTCCCCCACCACGCTTCTTACCCACAGCATCAATCTCGTCTATGAAGACGATGCATGGTTGATTAGCGCGCGCCTGTTCGAAAAGCTCACGTACACGCTTGGCGCCGACACCCACGAACATCTCGACAAAGTTCGATGCAGAACACTGAATGAATGGTACGTTGGACTCACCAGCGATGGCACGAGCCAAAAGCGTCTTACCTGTACCGGGCTCACCAGCAAGAAGGGCTCCACGAGGAATCTTAGCACCAGATCCAAAGTATCGCTCGGGAGTTTTGAGAAAGTCTACAATCTCTTCGAGTTCTTCCTTCGCTGTATCAATACCTTCAACATCTTTGAATCGCGTGGAAACTTCCTGGTCCATCGTAAACTCCGTAGACTTGATGAAAGGGTTGGGCATTCCACCGCCTCCACCACGTGATCCAAAGAATGCTCGAAACACAGAGAAGAGATATATACCCATGAAGATCATGATACCCGTTTCGGCGAGGGACATAGGAGGACCAGAGGGATCAACGAGAACTTCGGCGTCACTTTCCATCAGGGTTTGCCACAGTTGTTCCGATTGGACAATACGAACATCACCATAGTCCCCGTTATCCTCTTGAAACTGTGCAATATTCTTAGTTGGGTTCACAATTACGGCTGGAAGCTCTTTGTTTCGGAGTCCCTTTATAAATTGACTATACGTTCTGGGATGATATTCGACTTTCTTCTCTTTCGCATCGATCGTAACATTGGGAGCGGTAAAACTTTTCCCGATGCTAAACATCGTTTTATTACAATGACGTCACCTTTTTAAGTTCTATATCGAGCAAACTGCATTTTCTCCATCATATAATACATCTTATACGCATCCACTACACTAGAACACCGGTACTGTTCAGGCATACATTCGGGGATTCCTTCTTGTGAATAATATGCTGTATCACTTTTCCGCTCTTCAAAGTGTGATGGGCGGTTATGATACAACCACTCCAAATGTGTCGCACACGTATGCACTTTTCCATATCTACGCGTGTATTCGAGGGTCAGAGCGATCCCAATCTTACACGCGTACATATAGTTTTTGATACTCGACCCGACCCACATGGTCATGGGGTGTTTCTTATGTGCCGGGCGGTACCCGCGTCGCGATCCATCCTTCGTAAATGGTGCAGACGCGTGTACGACATCTTCTTCTTCAGCAAAGTACCACGCGGTATACAACATCTGACATATCTCCAATTGGATCTTAACCACATGTTGATCACATGACATTTCGGCAATCTCAACAGGAATCAATGAAAGAAAGAAAATATTCATTCTTGTAGTCGTCGGTATTATACACTCTCACTTCTACGTCTCCAAAGTAGACGGAGTTGTCAGTAAGCTTCCAGATTTTCTCTTTTGTTTGTTGGTTGGCGTGATACGTCGCTTCCTTCAGGGTATGAAAGAAGCCACGTTCGAGGATTTGATTGGCGAGGACAACGTTGGTCACAAACATTTTAAGATGTTTTATAAAAAAGTACATGGCTACTTAGGCGTTTATTCTCCATCCGATAAAAATTCTTCATCTTCCACAACTTCTTCATCTTCCATATCAGGTTCGACGTCCATACCTCCATCATCTTCATTTTCATCTTCGTTTTCTTCTTCTTCTGGTTCATGTTCATCGATAATATTTTCATCATCCTTCTCCACCTTCTTCTTCACCTTCTTCACTGGCTCCTTTTCGAAAATTTTAGCAAACACCTTTTCAACCCGCTTCGCAATTTGTTTTTGTTTTTCAAAGTTCACCTTTATTTGTTCCATATACTCTTTACTGAAACCATGACCCTTATACGCCTGTATGATCGCCTTCGGTGGCGGCTTTTTAGCATATTTATAATACTTTTCATGCAAGTCCCATATCGTTCCACTGAGCTTCACACGAACGATACCACTTTTGAGTATACGAAGATTCATATATACACGGTCGGGTACGTCGATTACGGGTTCTTGTTTAGAACCAGGTGGTTCAGGGTGTATATATATAGGTAGGTCAGGGTTTACAAAAGTCAAACCCATATCTTTATAATTTTTTTCAATAAGCCTGAGGTAATCATCTTGATTATACACAGGTCTCTTCGGTGGAGGTTTGTACATGACGGTTGTCTTTGTCGTGAGAAGCTTATGTAGGAAGCTACCCTCGCGTGGTTTACCCACGCATTGTGCCGGTGGACATTTAACACGTCTCGGTGGGCGTATGTACAACATCATATTTTTCTGACACGTCGTCTCCTGACTTAGGTCTCATAAAATAATCGAGCTCACAACGAATCACGTGTGCAGCCTGTTCACCCACATGTATGTGGTATGGCCCCCAGATTTCAATCACTTTACGATGTTTGTCGTACCACAGATAATCAAGTTCCAGACGATGGGTTAACCAATAGAACTTTTTACCAGTCTTACCAATGAATGAGAAAAGACGATCTTCGTCATACTCGGATACGTCCATTTGGGAGTAGTGTGCGTTCGGTGGGTTGTACGGAGCCATCGTTTCTCTTAGCCAAAGATTGCTCTTTTTGTTTAAGTAGGTTTCTGACGTGTTTTTGAGAGTAAACTTGTTTCTTATTTTTTTTGTCGTTTTTAGTCACACGTTTCTTAGGTTCCTTAAACTCCATATGTATATACTAAGCGTCTTCTTTTTATTCCTCTTCACTTTCATTGACAAGACTCACGTCACTTTCACTTTGATCACTATCCGTGTCAGATGCAGTGTAATCTTCATCTTCGCTATCATCTATGAGTTCGTACCCATTTAGAACCTTTGCGTACAAGTGCGTTTTTTCAAGATCGTCTGTGTCATAAAATCCAGATACAGACTCTCGATCGATAACTTCTACTGTATCTAAAAAATCATACATATGATACTTGTTCTTCTCTAGGAACTGCACGGAATACGTATCACCCGTGTCATGCACTATCCTAGCAATTTGAGTCGTTCCATCATCACATTGAACATCTATGATCATATCTGGATAAGATGAATTTTAAATCTTTAATAACATTAATGGATACTCTTAAAGAAAGAGGTGTACAGTACATATCTGGGCGTATGATCAGATCTAACGACGCAGTCATGTTTGATATCGACGATACACTCATCTTTACAGATGGCACTCCAATTACTCCCATGATTGAACTTCTTCATATCGCTCGTCATTTGGGATACAAAATCGTGATTATCACAGCGAGACCTGGATTTAAACACATCATAGATTGGACTATAAATCAACTTGGTAAATATAACATTCCTAGCGACTATCTCGGATTTACCAGTGCAAGCACGAAAACCCTAATGAAGAAACAACTTCCATACAAGTTCATCCTATCTGTTGGTGACCTTGAGACGGATCTTACTGATTCCGAACACTGGCTCAACACTTCCAATTTTTCCCACAATTGAGACAACTCACAAAGACCGTCATCGGTTCATCAGCTGATCGAGTCTGCATCTCGTAGTACGACGTTTTCATAGTTTTACATCTTCCACACTTGAAGAGACCATCTTGGTTTTTAGCTTCTTTCAATAGAGCTTGTTTTCTCAGATCAGTATGAATCTTCTTTTCCACCTGCTTTGCGCGGGGTCCATCGAACCATAGTTGTTCGGGTTGCATATCTATGACATCTGTCGTTTTCACTTTCTTTTCCAGGATTCTATTCTTGAGTTCAGGAGACTTTCTAAGATTATACTGAATTTGTAAAAATTTGTGTTTGTAGATGTTCACAAACTTGTGATTTTCCCACGCAGCCTCCTCACAATGACTAATCGAATGATTGAGTATATTCTTCTCCATGTTGATACAGATGACATCATCTTTGGGTATATCCAATAGTTCAGACAGACGTTTGATCACAAACGCACGAGTCGGATTATCCATGTTACAGTTTTAGTGAGAAATCTGAATTTCTCAGTGAAACCGTGTTTACTTAGGGCTTAGGAAGTCCTTTGTATGGATCATTGCGCTTGCAATCTTCCATGTTTTCAGGAGAGCAGTTGTCAAAAAACGCACCCACACGACGAACGGGGTTCGTGTCGACAAAGCTGTACTTATAGTCGGCATTGGGGGGGCGGTACTTTTCACTGAACACGAAGCGAGGATCCTTACCCTCGTTGGAAAACCAGTCCCTGGCGAAATAAATAGCCACAATCAAAACAATAGCAATAAGAAATAGAGTTATACGCTGCATTACGGATATATCTTTTGTAAATATTTTTTTATGTAGTGAAAGTAAGATGACGAAAGCGGTTCTTATCTATGAGGATAAGGATCACATAGAAGAGATAGAGGTTGATATCGAGCCATCCAAAAATGAAATTTTTAAACTTTTATCCGGGCGGGCGACATTCATTGGTCAATGGCCTGAAATAGATGTCGTCATCATGAAACCTGAATATGGCATCATCGAAAATGAAAATATCTTACCATTCCCTTTTCATGGTGAGGAAGTTCGTGGTAAGATTCTTCTTATGCGCATGGATGAACACTCTGAACCACAGGATTTCACTTTACATGAATATCTTTCACTTGGATCTAGGGATGAACGCGTCATCGTTTAGAACAGCATTCGCATACTTCATACAGAGTTGGAAATGTACATAGGCCCAATCCATTGGATTTTCAACAGTTGGCTTTCCTGGTAAAGGATTCTCATGGACGATGCTAATCAAATCAATCTTGGCACCATTCATGGACTTACCGGTCGTATTGCCAACCCTCTTGAGCCACATGACATGCTCTTCATTTTTACAGTCGAAACTCCGGACGAAATGTGCCATTTTATATTAGGTACGATTCTTTTCTATAAGTAGACGCGCACTTGGATCAGTTATCGACGTCCATTTGGGTCTCCAGATTTCGGAGATGAGATGATCATTTCGACCGTACAACTTCCAAAAGGTGTTTCTGTAGAGAGCTTCCTCTTTCGTCAAAGGGGTATTATGCCCATGTGCCTTGACTCGCGCCTCCTTAAATAACACGTCATCCACATTCTCTTCTGCGTACTTTTTCACTTCGTCGACCCAATTCGTTCCCACGGCGTCACTCATACCATCCTTTTGTCTCCACAATACTTCAACCGGGAGATACCCTTCGAACGCTTCGCGCAGAACATTTTTTTCAATCGTCGCGATTTTATCATTCTGATTCATCGTCATACACAAATCGATGAAGTTCTTGTCGAGAAACGGTACAATCAAATCTAGACCATGTGCACCCGCACATCTATCCGCCCTTAACCCATCAAACTGATGAATCAAACGAAGACGACGCATGTTTTCACATGCGAATTCATCAACATTCGGTGCGTTATGGAAATAGAGGTACCCACCCAGAATCTCGTCGGCGCCTTCACCTGAAAAGATGTATCGACACTGCGTATGTTGTTTGATGTACTTACACAAAAGCCACATCGGTGTACTCGCTCGCACGGTCGTCGTGTCGTATGACTCAAGTGAGTGAATCACATCTGTCAAATGTGAAATACCTTCTTGTGATGTAAACTTTACTTCCGTATGATCAGTTCCCAGATACTCCGACACACGACGAGCTGCAACAAGGTCAGGACTCCCTTCGAGACCGATTGAAAACGTTTTAATCTTTCCAAGTTTACGTGACGCAATTGATGCGATGAGACTACTGTCCAACCCACCCGAAAGAAGGAATCCTATTTCCCTGTCCGTATTTTCGATGCGCAAATGTACAGCCTCTTCGAGTGTGTGACGAATTTTATCGGTGACTTGCGTCTTCACGTACTTGTTCACATTCCAGTATCCTTTGTGATAACAAACAAAATCGTTGATGTATGAATCGAAGATGTGACCAGGTGGAAATATGTGTATGTCCGTACCGAGACGTAACAGGGCTTTCACCTCACTCGCGAATGCGATCGAGTTATCATCGTAGCGCGTGTAAAAAAGGGGGCGAACACCGACCGGGTCTCGGGCCGCCATGATACGCTTACCATCCGTGTACACGAATGCGAAATCTCCGTTGATCATCTCCACAGTCTTCATGATACCGTAGGATTGAATCATGGGAATCAAAACCTCACAATCACTGGTACTCTTCTCATTTCCTATACGAAAGTCTCGATGGTTGTAAATCTCACCGTTACACACGAGCATTCCTTTGTTCTCGACAAAGGGTTGCATCCCGGCATCCGTGAGATCGTTTATCGCGAGGCGATAAAAGTCCATACGACATTTTCCCAAGTTACGCGTTCTATAATCATCTGGGCCTCGGTGAGAAAGAAGATATGATGACAGGTCTACTTCTTCACCGAAGAGGGCGATTATGCCACACATGTTATACATACAAGTTACATTGTTTTTAAGCTAAGATCTAACCATTCAGAATATTCTTCGGGATTTGCGACACCATTGAGTTCTTGCCCAGAAAAAGAAAGTGTTTCATTTGGACCATCATAGGACACGTCGAACTTTACTATACAGTAAAAAGATACATTCGTTCTTAGTGCCAAACGATCGAGGGTTTTAAGGTCAAGTGTTTCTATTTCTAAGTAACGCTTAATCTGCTCGGGACGTCCATATTTTACAGGTTTTACGTCAAGTCTTCGTCTTTCGGAAGTCATGTCGAGACATGGCCATATACGATTCTTCGCTCGAAACTCCGCCGCATAGTTTATGTAGGTCTGAGCAGTTTTCTTTTCGGCGAAGCATACGAAACGAGGTTTTGACTTTGGATCCACTAAGTTAAGGTATGTTCCCTTATAATTTAATTTTACAAGGTGGAAGTCCATTTAAATATATAAGGAAAAAAACTTTAACTACTGTATATGAACTTCCCCAAAACACCTGGTCAATGTAAATACATGCTCGCACTTCGGTCTCATACACCGATCGTGGTAGGAACTGGACCAGCCGGATCCGGTAAGACGATGCTCGCGTGTCAGGTTGCTGTAGAACACATTACCAAGTATCCACGAGGTAAGGTTGTTCTGACACGTCCGATTGTCCCAGCCGACGAAGACATGGGATATCTTCCGGGTGACATGGATCAAAAAATGGAACCATGGACGAGGCCCATGTTTGATATTTTCGAACAACGAATGACACATAATCAAATGGACCGATGTATACATATTGAACCTTTGGGATACATGCGAGGTAGGACGTTTAATCAGACACTTATTATCGCCGATGAAATGCAGAATGCAACACCGAATCAAATGAAGATGTTACTCACACGTATAGGCGAAGACACGAAACTCATCGTGACTGGTGACCTTGAACAATCTGATCTAGGTTCTGAGAATGGTCTTGAAAATCTCATTCATAACATGCAGTGTCAAGATCTTGAGTATATTACACACGTTGAAATGGAAGATGATGATATCATCCGGCATCCAGCTGTCAAAGAAGTACTCAGAATATTGAACGCTTAAATTAGTCGTGCAAATATTCTGACAATCTTGAATACGACCCCCCGTGTTGATCATGAGAAAATGCTAGTAATTTAAGATTTTGAACATCATTATTGAGCCTTTTGATGTCTGAATCAATTCGCGAAATTTTTATATTCATGTGTTTACGCTCTAACTCATATCTTTTAACAAAGCGGTTTAACTCCTCTCGTTTCATTTCGTACCATTCAGACACTTCAGTGATCTCTTTATCGATACTAGAGTATTTTTCAATCATGTTGTAATCCGTTGGAAGTTTTCTCATATCTATGGCAACTTCGTCGATGCGTGTCTCTAGTCCCTGACACGCATCTTTGAACTCGGCGTGATCTTCCAACATTTTATCTGCATTTTACTGACATTTATTTTTACATCAAAGAATCGTACAAATTTTCATCCTCGCGGAGTTTGAGTTTTCCATCCGTCCATCGATTATTATCTTTCTCAACAGTTTTTACATGTAGTATAGCCATTTGTGGGTGAGGTGAAATCGAAATGAATTTATCATAACCCGTTATAGATTCGTGTAAACTATTACCGTATTTAATTTCCGAAGGCTTATTTTTATAAACCCTGTCTATATAATCTGGCCAGTTAACCCAATCACATTCATTTACAGTGAAACCATGATCTTTATACCAAGTATCAGTTGCGCCTAGACATATGTTTATTCTGGGAACTTTTATTAGATCTACATTAGTTTCATTTATAACACCCTTGATACCTTTTATCAACTTTTCCTTCGGCATTTCATCTGGATCTATAATAAAGATATAATCACCAGAACATTGTCTCGTGTGAAAGTTCCTATGTGCACTGAAATCACCGTCAAACGATCTTTCACATGTGACAATATCATCTTTGAAATGGTCTAATACACGTAAAACTTGTGGTGTCACATGCTTTGTATCTACGAGAACATTGATTTCATCTTCCTCATCTTTGACCCTCTTTAAAAATGAAATAAGCGAATATAAGTCTTTAGATTCATTGCATACAGTAATAGCGTAAGACAACTTCATTACTATTAAAGAATATGATATTCTTTAAGTTAAATATGATACCCAATACAATACATAAAATAATTATAGTCGATGGTGACAAACTTCCTACATTACCCGATGGTATGAGAAAAGCAATAGAAACGTGGTATCGCATGAATCCGGGATACAAGGTTAAGATTTATTCGGGAGACGATTGCGTTTCATATATAAAAGAATACTTCGATGAAAAAGTTCTGGATGCATACGAAAGGTTGAAACCATATTCCTATAAATGCGATTTGATGCGCCATCTAATACTTTATAATGAAGGTGGGTGGTATACAGATGCTAGAATGATATGCTACAAACCATTGGATACGTTGCAGAAATATAACAAGGAATTTTATGTTTGTATAGACACACCTCAACAACAATTGTGTATGACAACTGGATTTATTGGATCTACTCCAAAACATCCTATTTCAAAAAAAATGATTGATATAATCTTATGGAATGTCGAACACAAGCATTATGGTATGGATTGTCTAGCTCCAACCGGACCCGGTGCCTATATAAACGCATGCATTGATTATATAAGAATGTTTCCTATGAAGTGTATGGTAGGTAAACACATTATAGAAAATGGAGAGCAGTTTATAGACTATGAATGTGGTCGAATAGTTAAAGTTAAGTACAATAATGCAAAGGGTGCGGACAACCGTGATATACTAGGTGGTAATGATTATGGTGAAATGTGGAAAAAATGGAACGTCTATTTAGATAAGACGTAAATATATACATTAGAATCGTTGTCAACGATAAATTCTGTAGTTAATCCATCAACTTTAGATAAAATAAAATCCACAACCTTCCAATTATCGAATATCGTAATGTCCTCGATAATTAGTTTAGATCCCTTTTTCATTCGATTAATGAGTGAAAGAATCGAATTTACATCAGATGTAATATGATGAAGACCATCAATTACAACAAAATCAAACGAGACATCTGAGAATAAGTTGTCTATTTCACTTTTTACAAGTTGATCCACTTTAGAAGTTTTAATATTCTCTTCTTCAAATAGAATCTCTTCGTCTATATCAGCTCCATACACTTTAGATCCTTTGACGAAATCTCTAAAAGCTCTCAACGATGAACCTGGTGTGGAATCGAAGTTTTGTTCTTCTTTGTAGAAAAACATGGTTGATGGAATTAGAGGGTTTTTAGTTCCCATACCAATTTCCAAAATGTTGATATCCGATTGCGAAGATAAAACATTACTATAATATTTGTAGTATGGATTGATATATTTATCTGAACCGTACTTTATAAACAAGTCCTTTAATTCTTCTTCACGATCATTCGTAAAATCATCGTAACGTTTTATTGTGGGTGAATAGTCAGTAAGTTTTATACATTCCAACATATTAGGAATAAAGTTTTCTGCACCATTAATCCAAAAGAATGGATGATCCTTTGCACCAGTTGATTTATAATTATTACTCAGATTGCCTATGTTAAGTTCCATATATTAGATATAAGTACATTCCTTTAATCAGTTTAAAGTTATTCAACTTTTACAAGTCAATGATAACTGAACCGGATTGGAAAGGTAGAAAATCCAATCCTAGTGGTAAGGTTATCATTGGTGATAATACAGAAATAAGGGAGTATGCAATCATAAATAAACCCACAGAAACATGTACTCGAATAGGTGATAATTGTTATATCATGAGTCATGTGTTCATCGGACATGACTGTTCTATAGGAAATAATGTTCAGTTAAATCCTGGATGTAGTATAGCAGGATTCGTAACTATCGGTGATAATTCTCATGTAGGTATGAATGCATCGATACACCAACATTCTAAGATAGGTAAATATTGTATGATAGGTGCTAATAGTTTTTTTAAAGGTGAATCACCCGATGGTATTGTATGGGGTGGGGTTCCATCGGTTCCGATAAAAGTTAATACAGTCGGTATCGAAAGATCTTCAATGTCAGATGAAGATAAATCATTACTTATCAAAATCAGTGAAATGTTTATTCACAGTTTCAAGAGTTCTCGCAATATCTAAAGGATATCCCAACGCGTTTTTGGAAAAGAATAATTCGATGTTAGATACAATGGCATCTTTGGGATCAAGTAACCCCACATTTTCGATAAAATATTGGTCACTCGAAAACCATCTATATACCTGTTTGGTACAATACATTCCAATATTACGCATCTTTGTATTAGAAGAATTACTAACTTCAATGTTGAATGTAATACCATTTTTACTGTGACCACTTATCAATACAGATGTATCATTTGCGTAAGTCACATATATCTTTTCCATTACATCTTTTGATTTGATCAAAAAATGTGTTAGAATTGAAATGGGATGAACGGCTAAATCTGTTACTATGTTTACATCTTTGGGTATCATGGATCCATCATTCAACCATTTCATTTCGATATGCTTGATATCATTTAAATCCCCCATTTTTTTTATAGCTTCATGTTGAAGCCATGTAAAATCACAATACAAGAATACATCATCAGGTTTCTTAGAGAAAATGTCTAACGTGTTTTCTAGAGTATTACATATGGGTTTCTCAACCCAAATATTTTTTACACCTTTCTCAAACAGTTCCAATAGAATCGTGTGATGTGTACTCGCGGGTGTTGTAATAAACCAATACCCATCCACGTCATGTATATCAGACACACTTTTGAAATCTGCGTCGGTATTAAATGGATCAACTGTAATAATCTCTTTAATTTGAAAATAAGGGATTAGTTTACTCATAATAATTCTACCAAAGTAACCCAAACCTACTATAACACACTTCATTATTAAAGACTATAAACACATCTTTAATAATGAAAGTACCCTTTAATGACCTGAAAAGAATACACGGTCCACTCAGAAACGAGTTTCATCAGGCACTTGATACGATTATAGATTCATCCGCGTATGTTGGCGATACAAAGTTTGCCGACGAATTTAAGTTGTATACTGGTTCAAAAAATTGTGTTACGTGTAACAGTGGTACCGATGCGTTATATCTAGCAATCAAAGCTCTGGAACTTGAAAATAATTCTAAGATTATGGTTCCAGCGATTTCTTACGCGGCTACGGCTATGGCAGTCGTGAATGCCGGACATACACCAGTGTTTGTTGACGTAAATCCTGAAACAGGATTAATTGATTTAAATGATGAAATAGATGATGACATCAAATGTATAATCATCGTTCATTTATATGGACAATGTGCTACCATTCCAAAAGGCCTTAAAATTCCAATTATAGAAGATTGTGCACAAGCACATGGTTCAATTATAAATGGGCATCACGTCGGAACACTTGGTGACATCGGATGCTTTTCATTTTATCCGGGCAAAAATCTCGGAGCACTTGGTGACGGCGGTGCATGTATAACAAATTCAGACACACTTGCCACCAAAATAAAACAGTATGCAAGTTTGGGTGCACCAGCACATAATCGATATGAACATCAAACAGATGGTATAAACAGTCGCATGGACGGGATGCAAGGTATGTTTTTGTCGACAAAATTAAAACACCTCGATGAATGGACAAATGAAAGAATTCGTGTTGCAACCGAATATAATAATACAAAAACATTTCCCACTAGAAGTCCTATCGGAAAGGATGTCTATCATGTTTTCTACACGTTACAGGAAAATAGAGAATTATACATTGAACATATGAAGAAGAATGGGATACAAACGGGTATCCACTACCCCATTTCATTACCAGAACTAGAATGTTTTAGAGACTTTCAGGTTGAATGTAAACACGCTAAGGAATTCTGTTCAAAATGTGTGAGTTTACCTATGTTTCCGTATATGACAGACCATGAAATAAAAAGTGTATTAGATAGTCATAAAAGTTTCTCACATGTAAAAGTATGAAGCCAATCGTCGAGAATGTCTACATTCTCATGATGTTCTTGGCCTACGTGATGCGTAGGGCAGGAACAGTTTCGATGCTCGAAAAGGTGAAAATGATTGAATTTTTAACTTATATGGCTACCAACCCTGACTCTAGAATAGAGGAACATGAGGGTGGAGCGACTCTGTTAGGAGAAGCGATGCGATGCCAACCATCGCAAGTCGGCCGTTTACTAGCTCTGTCTCAGGTTTCCAAAAGCCCTGAACATAGCCCTCATCCTTAGGATTCGCCGCTGTTCCGAGAAACGCCAAACTGGCAACAGCGACAGAAAGACCAATATTATCATGGAACTGGGTACTGATGGAGTTGCCGGTCATAATTTCATCAATCACAGCGGATGTGAAACCAATCATAGCAGCACGACCATTCACACGCTCAGCAACAGACAGATAATCATTAGGGCGATCAACGGGCTTGAGTAGAGGAGGTCGAGTAGACGTCGTCTTTCTCGCATTTTTGGCGGGAGTTACAACAGGCTTTACAGATGCACGAATGAGAGCGCTCATTACTGGATAAGATACAAATCTATCCTTTAAGATTCTTTTCCTTTTTCATTATGTTCCTCAGAATATACATCTGTAAAAGTAAGCTGATGAGTGTATAAGCCGTAAAATGACTGAACCCAAATTCATTCGTGTAGTAAATGAACCACGTCACGGTGATGACAATACTGAAAATGATTGAATTCTTGAACTTTATGTCAACCTCGTGGGAATTCTCGAAATCCATGTACATCTTCACCAACCCAGTCGAGAGGGCAGTCGTCGCAATGATATCGTTAAATTTCATTTCTACACTTACAGTATACAAAGATTATAATGGATATCATCCTCCAAAAGTTCAGTGGTAAAATTGATTCCAAAAGTCTCATCAGCACAGTAGAAGAAATCAAGTTGGAATACCTTGATGATGGATTTACGAAAGAGGATATTCCACCTATTCTAGGTCGTCTCATGCTGGAGACAAACAAATTCAAGAAACTACCAGGACCCCAAAAGAAGAAGTTGGTCATCGGTATCCTGAACCATCTCATCGAACAGATCGATAAGGGTCCCGAAGATTCTGAATTCGAAAAGGTTCTCAAGAGTCTCGTCCCCCCGATGGTCGATTCGTTCGCGGCCATGCTCAAAGCTAAAAAGGGTCTCACTAAGTGTCTTCCTTGCCTGGCCTAAATGCACATAAGGGTTATGGTCCAATGTACACCAGTATGAAATTCCCATCACTAGAAACAATGATAACATACGGAATATACACAGTCAAAGAACTTGATCGTTTTTCTAAAGGTCTTGTACCGAAAAAGAAGATTGTCTGCCTAAGTGAATGCAGACGTTGTGATTTTGTATATTCTGGTAAAACATGTCTTAATTGTCAGGTATGAAGTACTGTACAGTAAAAAGTTATATGTCAAGAGGACCGGAAGTGACGAGCAATAATCATATGTGTGCAGAGCGACAACTCATCCGACGTCTGTACCATGAATGTATGCGAAAGGGATACAAACAACATCAATTTAGTGACTGGTTACATAGAAAATACGGTCACTTGATTGTCTTTCGAAGAAATATACATGGTGACGCTATATCATTACCCTGTGTGTTGTGCAGGAAAATGATAGAACGGTACGACATATGCTGGGTCGCACATGATGGTGAGCGATGGGTTCATAGTAAAAAGACGGAACAGTTACCACCTTCTATGCCGACTGCTAAACAAAAACGTATGTTAGGTTTTGGGAGTTATGATGAGTCCTAGCGCAGACTCTAGGTTGTTGTAATCTCGTTTCAATGGTTTATTCCTCTTCAGTTTTAAAGCACTATTGTTCGAAGACGCATTCTTTATTTCATCCATCTTCTTGGTGTTTGACACAAAGGGTATCACATTGTCCACGACCGGTTTCTTATCTATCTCCTTTGGTGTCGTTTTGTCTACAGTTTGATTTTCTCTAAATTGTTCTATGGTGAGTTCCCCACCAAACTCTTTTAATCTGTATCTACTCGGGGCGGGCTTGACACTCCCCAATTGATTATACATCTTCTTGCGCATCATGATGATGTTTCCACAAATGATTCCTCCTCGCGTGATTCCATACTTATCTATGGCGAATGATTTCATACAACTCCATGAACAAAAGTTTCCGGAAGTGTCAAACTTGTTTCGGCGACTATCGTATTTATAAGGCATAGTTAAAGGCTCCCCATCACATTCGTGACAGCACCACCAACACCACATAGTCTTTAAAAAATTATTCTCTTTAAGTTAAACCGTTAGTGATTATACCATCGACATCATATCTTTTCATGTATTCAATTTCTTTTTGTTCCTTGTGTGTGTACGTGAACACCTGTATACCACGACTTTTACAGTACGCGATAAATCCGTGATCGAGACATGTCCAATGAAGTACGACCGCTGACAAGTCATGGGTGGTTGTCTCGTATTCAGTTTGTTGAAATGTCGTCTCGAACGTCGAACCTTTCTTGTATCTTTCCGGTAATCCATAGAGTATCTTCCGATTGAAACTACAGAAGAAAACATTTTCCAAAGATTCGTGTTCATAAAATAAAAGGAGTGCAGTTATGATTGCGGGATCATTTCCTTTGATGTCCAAAAACATGGTGGTTCGACGTATTGATGGTAAAGTGTCATACACTTCTTTCAACGAGTGTACACCTTTTGTTTTGAGTTCATCGAATGTCATATCTTCTATGAATCCATCTTCGATGTACACATCATGAAACAAAACAATTTCACCAGACTTACACAACTGAATATCAATCTCGATCCCGTCATACCCTCGCTCGAGCGCCTCGTATATAGCTTGGATACTATTGTCTCTGTATCTGAGTGAATACCCTCGATGTGCAATGTACTTCATTACTTAAAGACAATTTAATCTTTTTAAGTAATGATTTTAAGTATCGACGTTGGTACAAAGAATTTAGCTCTTTGTCTTCTCGATGATAAAGCCGGGAACCTCGTCCGGGAGTGGGATGTTGATGGGATCCCACCGCAACACGCGGATGGAGTCTACGTATCCCTTCGCAACCACCTCGACGACAGACCATGGGTGCTCACAGCCGACACCATACTCATCGAGAAACAGCCTGAGAGAAACAAGAAGATGATTTCCGTCATGCACTTCCTACACGCGTACTTCATCATCAAGTGTCCAAAAGCGGAGACCATCCTTTATGATGCTCGTCACAAGATTCCAGATGTTGCAGGTCCGGGTAAGGCGCAGTACAATAGGAGAAAGAAGGTGTCCATCGAGAGGTGCGAAGCCTTTATTCGCGACGGCATCACAAATGCACACTGGCTCGATACTTTCCTCAAGTCCAAGAAGAAGGATGACTTGGCGGACACTGTCATGCAAGCACTCTCTTTCGTGAACAGGATTGAAGTTCTACCTGCATCTAAAAAGAAGAAATCCACAAAGTTGATCGCTCGTCGTCCCAATGAAAATCAAAAGATGACAAAGTATTCCAAATCAAACTTGGCATGGATTTATTTGAACAAACCTGAATGTGAAGTTCTCGAAAATAATAAAAGATTCATGAAAGACTTGAAAAGATATTATCGAGACCTAAGTGAATTCGTGAAAGAACTAAAGTAGAAAAATGTCCCTCACTATCCGTATGTCCGCTACCCCCAACAAGCCCAACATCGATCGTGTCATCAAGAGTAACAAACGTCTCAAGTCTGCATTTCACACGAGGAAGCCTAATCGGAACACACATCGTATAGCCCTCGATGAGCTGGATACATTCTTGGAACTCGTGGATGATGCCATAGATGTCATGACGGAGACGAGGATTGAACTCGAAAAGACCCAAGAAAAGCTTTATGAGTTGTATGATTTTTGTGGAGAGGTTCCATTTGATGAGAGTTGTGATTATTAAAGATTTGAACGGATACTTGTGTATAATGCAAAAGGTTCTCGATCATGGATTCGTTCGTCTCGTGGATCACATGCCTCAAAAAGACTTGGATTCGTCCATCGTCCAATCAGCACGCGTCTCATATGGAGACGGTACCAAAACCTCTCGTGGAGACCGTGGTCTCATTCGTTACCTCTTACGCCATTGGCACACAACCCCTTTTGAAATGGTCGACTTCAAATTTCACATCAAAATGCCCATCTACATTGCCCGACAACATCTTCGGCATCGCACCGCCAGTGTGAATGAGTTGTCTGCTCGGTACTCCGTCGTTCCTAAGGAGTACTACGAACCCGACACGTATCGGGGGCAGTCCCAGGTGAATCATCAGGGTTCTGAGGGCGTCGTTGAACTTAAGGGTGACCTCGACAACAAAGTGGCTCAGCAGCTGAGTCAATCCTTCGATGTCTATGAAGAACTTTTAGAAAATGGGTGTTGTCGTGAACAGGCTCGTGGTACCCTACCTCAGTCTACATACACAGAATTCTATTGGAAAATTAACCTTCACAACCTCCTCCACTACCTCCATCTTCGCATGGATGAGCATGCACAACAGGAAATCAGGGAATACGCTACGGCCATCTTCAACCTCGTGAAGCCTCTCGTACCCATTACAATGGAGGCGTTCATGGATTTCAGGGTGAACGCGATGCAGCTCACGGGTCCCGAGATTGAGGCGATCCGTACAGGTAAGATGATGGATTCTCCCGGTGAGCGAAGGGAATTTGAGGAAAAGTTAAGGCGTTTGAACTTAAAAATAAAATCCCCGGAATGAGTACCTTACAAGATGAACAATATGTGCGCTATCCACCCAAACCCGACTCTGTGTCA
>Ga0208149_1000173_pt1 | contig 25191 bp, 27 predicted proteins | sample DEB08_DNA_15_FD_184533 | JGI IMG/M metagenome (GOLD analysis project Ga0208149, IMG submission 184533) | Aqueous microbial communities from the Delaware River and Bay under freshwater to marine salinity gradient to study organic matter... | ecosystem: Environmental > Aquatic > Marine > Coastal ... | reverse complement strand
TTTAGTTTGCAGCTTGGTAGAACAATAGGTGGCACAAGCGATATTATGACGGTTGGTATTCGTACTGCCGTAACAGGTACACCTGCAGGTTCAGCTATCGGCTCCCTTATTTTTTATGATTTGACCAACGGAGTGTAGGGATGGCAGAACGTAAAAAACGCACCCTTGCTTTAGAACTTACCACAAGCAATCAAGATATCTATACCGTACCGACACGCTTTACAACTGACGTAAACAGCATCTATATCAACAATGCCTCTAGTTCGTCGGTTACATTCAGTCTCGACTGGTACGACGCAGCAAGCACAACCTATTACACCCTTGCTGAAACTGTCGAACTTCCAGCAAACTCTCTATTGCAAATAACCGACTATCCTCTGTATTTGATTGGCGGCGACAAACTGCGCGGACTTGCAAGCGCAAATAGTTCTGTAAATATTTCAATATCTCTTGAGGAGTTCTTTGAGACTTCTCTCTAAACTGCCCTAAAGGAGTAACCCAATGGCAATCACAACCGCGATGTGCACGTCGTTCAAGTCTGAACTTTTGGGCGGTACGCACGACCTCGACACAGACTCTCTTAAACTTGCACTGATCAAAGCTTCCCCTACCGGAACTTACGGTGCAGCAACAACCAACTATTCAGATGTAACAGGCAACTCTGACGAAGCAACGGGGACTGGATACACTGCTGGTGGTCAAGTTCTTGACGGTGCAACCATCTCAACAGATGGTACTACTGCAATCGTTGACTTTACAGACGAAGTATTCAGCAACGTAACCTTGTCTGCTGATGGCTGTATCATCTACAACACTGCCGCAAGTAACGCAGCAATTGCTGTAATCGACTTTGGCGGCACAGTTAGTGCTTCAGCAGGTGACTTGACTATTGAATTCCCTGCAGCCGACGCAAGTAACGCTGTTATTCGGATAGCCTAAACATGGCTACGTTTGATACTGCAGATGCCCTATATGGCACCGGACAATACGGTGCTGCATCTTACGGTATCACGTCGCCTTCGCAAGTAGTCGGCGGAGTCGAGGGCACAGGCCAAGTTCAAACCGTAGCTGTCAACGGATTTGAAATCGACATATCTGAACGCCTTGTTGGTGTGTCCGCTACGGCTGAAACTGGCGGAGTCATACCTAAAGGTCCATCGACATCCACGCAGATAGATGGTGTATCGGCAACTGGAAGCGTAGGAAGCGTACGTGCTAATCCGGGAACCATCCTTGTCGGTGTATCTGCAACAGGCTCTGTTAATACCGTATTTGAAAATCCAGATGAAGGTTTGATTAGCGTCAGTGCTACAGGTTCAATTGGTAGCCTTACCTTCTCAAATACACACCGTGTTACATCTGTTGGTATGACAGGATCTATCGGGGCAGGAACGTACACAGGCGTAAACTTAGTCATTCCTGTACTTGGATATAGTAAAGTTCGAACATTCATACTAACCCCATCACAAGCAAGAAGGGTTGCATAACAATGTCTATCAAGTGGCAAGATAAAGATCCAGATGATCAGGTAGATTATTCTATCGACTGGACCAACATTTTAGAAACACACACTATTAGCAGTGTCGCTTGGAAGATCTACGATGCAACAACAAGTTCGTTTATTACTTTTGCACAAGGCGATATTGTCAACGGACTTCAGCACGTAACAAACACAAACACCGACACGGTAGCTACTTTGTACTTAGGTTTGGGAACCAATTTTCAGGAATACAACATTATCTGCCGTATGACTACCAGCATCTCGACTGTGTTCGAACAGGAAGCACGGCTTCGCGTAGTGGAGAAAAATTAAATGGCATACGATTTCTTGGGACTAACGAATGATATTGCCCGTCGGTTGAACGAAACAGAACTGACATCGGCAAACTTTTCTACTGCTACTGGTGTATACGGACAGTTAAAGGACTCTGTAAACGCTGCAATTCGTGATGTTAACCAGTCTCATTTTGCTTGGCCTTTCAATCATAACTATGATACGATAACTATGACAGCAGGTCAGATGCGGTATCCTTTGCCAACTAACGCAAAGTATGTGGATTTTGATACAGTGCGCTTGGAACGTAGTACAACACCCCTCGTTGAAAATGCACGTAAACTAAGTCAGCTTTCTTACGATGAATACGTCTCTAGATATATCGACGATGAATACAAAGCAGCATCACAAGGCAGTGCACCAGAATACGTTGTTCGTGCACAAGATACCGACATCATTTTTGCACCTATTCCAGATGCAGCATATTCCGTAAAGTATGAATATTATATGTATCCTGCAGATTTGGTAAACGACACTGACGTACCTACCATCCCTTTCCGTTACCGACATGTAATTGTAGATGGCGGAATGTATTACGCATACATGTTCCGCGACAACCTAGAATCTGCACAGCTATCATTTCGTAAGTTTGAAGACGGTATGAAGCGTATGCGTGTACAAAACGTAAACGAGAATATTTACGCAAGGGCGGTTTAGATGCCAGATCGTTGGAATACCAACATATTCGAACTGAAGGGTGGCCTGATAACCAATCTGTCTCAACTGCAGCATGGTATTACAGCACCCGGAAGTGCACGAATACTAAGAAACTTTGAACCGTCGGTTTTTGGTGGGTATCGTAGAATCGAAGGATTTGAAAAGCACGACAGTGATCCTGTACCAAACTCCGGGGTTATAAGAGGATTACAAAGGTACGGCGGAAATGTGTACGCTGCACGGGGAGATGGTATATTCAGATCTGCTGGTACAGGTTGGACTGAAATAACTGACAACGCTACATTTAGTAGTACGGGCGTCAACATAGGTTCTGGATCTAGTAAAGTAAGATTTTTAAAGTACGATTTTGGTGGCACTGAAAAACTTATGATTGTGGACGGGGACTCTGGAAATAAGCCGTTTACCTTCAACAATCTTGTATTTCAAGAAGAAACCGGACTGCCTAACGATACGCTAGGATGTACGCACATAGTCAATTTTAAGAATCATATTTTTCTTGGAAATGGTAAAAATCTTATTTTTTCTGCACCATATAGCGATACAGACTTTACAAGTGCGTCTGGTGGTGGTATAATAAACGTAGCTGATAATATAACTGGCTTAATTGTATTTCGTGAACAACTAATTATCTTTAGTGAAAATAAGATAAACAGGTTAGTTGGTAGCAGTGTTGCAGACTTCACCCTTCAGCCCGTATCAAGAGACTTAGGGTGTGTCGCAGCGGATACAATTCAGGAAATTGGCGGTGACATTATATTTTTAGGCCCAGACGGTTTGCGTACTTTTTCAGCTACGGATCGTGTGGGTGACTTTGCACTAGGAGTAATATCGAAGCCTATCCAAACAGAAATGTTAGATCTTATATCTAGCAGTTCTTCTTTTAGCAGCGTAGTTATCAGAGAAAAAAGCCAGTATCGTATCTTTGGGTACAACGCGACTTACCAGACTTCGGGAGCAAAGTCGATTGCTGGGACGCAACTACAAGAAGGTATATCGTGGAACGATCTTCGTGGGTTCAAAGCATACGTTGCTTTTAGTGAATACGATGGAAACGCAGAATATATATACTTTGCAAACGAATTAGATTACGTGTATCGGATGGAACAAGGTAATACTTTCGATGGAACGAACATCACAGCAACATTTGCAACCCCGTACGTTCCGCTCCAAGATCCTAACTTGAGAAAGACAGTATTCCGTAACACAAGTTACATCGATGCAGACGGTGCATTTGAACTGCAGATGTCAATTAAATACGACTTCGACCAGACAGGTTCGGTGCAACCACTACCAGTTACCCTAAACAACGCAAGTGCAAGTTCCGTTGTTTATGGTGCAGGTGTATATGGCACATCTTCGTACGGCAACAAAGCCCGATACATTTACGATGAGCCAGTAACGGGTTCAGGATTTACCGTATCAATCCTATACGAAACACTAGGTCAAACAACCGACTCGACATTTACCATAGACTCCGCGTCCATACAATACGGACTCTATGGAAGGAGATAATAGATATGGGTACAGGATATACTCGTAACGATACCCCAAACAACATTGCGGATGGTAACGTTATTAACGCTGCTGACTTGGATGGTGAGTTCGACGCAATTGTAGCTGCGTTCAATGCTTCCACAGGTCATAGCCACGATGGAACAACAGGAGAGGGACCGCCTATCACATCTAGTGGTTTGGCGGCTAATTCTGTTACGGCGACACAGGTTGCAGCAAACTCTGTTGCACTTGGAACCAAAACAACAGGTTCTTACGTTGAACAAGCTGCTACATCCGGTAATGGTATCAGCGGATCGGCAAATGCTGAAGGTGCTACGTTTACTGTAACATCTAATGCAACCGACGCCAACACAGCAAGCACCATCGTATTTAGAGATGCAAGTGGTAACTTTTCTGCAGGGACAGTAACAGCCGCCCTCACAGGTAACGTAACGGGCAACGTAACAGGTAATGTTACTGGTAACGTCACGGGTAACGTAACTGGTAACGCCGATACGGCTACCACCCTTGCAACAGGCCGCACAATTGGAATGACAGGCGATGTGGTATGGACATCTGCCTCATTTGATGGTTCAGGCAACGTAACAGGCACAGCTACAATTCAAGCCAACTCAGTTGCTTTGGGTACGGATACAACAGGCGACTACGTATCTGATATCACAGCCGGAACAGGTTTAGCATCTACAGGTGCTACATCCGGTGAAAATATTGGGCACACACTTTCTCTCGACCTAGATGAATTAACTACATCAGTAAACGATACAGACGGTGATTTCTTTGTTGTAGTAGATTCACTTGGTGATCAAAGAAAGCTGACAAAAGCAAACATTAATCTTTCAGGATTTAATGACGATATAACTTCTGGAATAAGCACGGATGTTGTAAACGATACTACACCACAGCTTGGCGGCGGTCTTGATCTTAACAGCAACGATATTACTGGTACAGGCAATATCAGCATTACAGGATCTGTTACATCCGACGGTTTTGTAGGTGGAGATAGTGATAAAATTCAACTTGGCGCAGGAACCGACCTAGAAATTTATCACGACGGTACAGATAGCATCATAGACAATTTGAGTAGCGTAGGTAGTATCAAAATACAAGATACTTCATCTACTGTAGTAGAGATTGATGCTGCAGGTGTAACGGTAACAGGACGTGCTTTGAGTTCAGACGGAACCAATGCCATCACAACCGACTCACCAAGCACCAACGTCATCACGTTTGATCTGGCTGACAACACCAACTTCCAAGCTACTACAACAGGCGACGATGAACTCACCTTTACTAACACTGTAGCTGGTCAATCGGGTAACATCTTCTTAACTACTGGCGGCGGCACAATTTCTGCCAACGCTATGGTAGCTATTAACGCAGATGCGTTAACCAGCTTGTCTACCGCTGGTGTATATCACCTAGCCTACTTTGTAAAGGCCGCAACGGGCGACAATAGAGTTTTGGTTTCTGTATCAGGGGCATTAACATAATATGAGCATTCTTCAAGCAAATGGTGCTGGGCTAGGCGGTGCGGGTGATCCCGGCGGAGCGTTAGCTGGTGGTGGAATCTTAGGTAGTCATGCGATTGACCAGTCTCTGCGGTTTAATGATGGCGATAGTGCGTATCTAAACCGCACACCATCTTCTGATGGTGATCGTCAAATTTTTACCTATAGTGTCTGGTTTAAAGTTGCTAATACAGGTCTAACATACTCAACTCTTTTTTCTGTTAATGACAGAAGTGCTGGAAATTATAACTTTATAAGATTAGATTCTGATGCACTTAGGATTCAGATTTCCGGTGGCGGCTCAAATTATGCTATACAAACTAATCAAGTTTTCAGAGATGTATCTAGTTGGTATCATCTTGTTTTGTCTGTAGACACGACACAAGCAACAAGCACAGATAGAGTTAAAATATATATTAACGGTGAACAAGTTACATCGTTTTCATCAGCGTCTTATCCATCTCTAAATTTAGTCACAGACGTTAATTCTAACACTGAGCATAGAATAGGCTCGTTTGTAGATTTCGGCAGATACTTTGATGGGTATATGGCTGAAATTAATATGATTGACGGCACTGCCCTAGACGCTACCAGCTTTGGCGAAACCATCAACGGCATCTGGGTTCCAAAAGCATACGACACAGCAGATGGCGCATATGATACTAACGGCTTCTACCTGTCATTCGCAGACAGTGCGGCAATAGGCGATGACCTATCTGGCAACACCAATGACTTTACTGCCAACAACCTAGCCGCAAGCGATGTGATGTCCGGTGAAAGCCCGACTAATAACTTCCCTACAATGAATAGTCTTCAAGAAAAGGGCAATGCACAGTCCCTTTATAACCTTAGTGAAGGTAATTTGAAGATGGACACTGGTGCTAGTAACTATGCCCAAATGTCAGGAACAATGGGTGTACAAAGTGGTAAGTGGTACACAGAAACTTATATTAACAGTGAAGGTTATCCTTCTTGGTATATTGGTTGGATAGCAAGAGATAGCTTAACAACTATGACAGGTGGTAATGATTTTGAAGGTGTTACCACTGGTTTTGGTTATTTTACTGGAAGCAATGTTTTAATTTTAGATTTTGGTGAAACCAATAATTCCAGTAGTTCTGTTGCATATTCAGGTTTGTGGTCTGGAGCAAGAGCACCAACAACAGGCGATATAATTGGATGTGCTGTTGATTTTGATAATAGAAAAGTTTGGTGGTCAATTAATGGCGAATGGGTAGATGTTGGCTCTGGTGCTGGCGACCCTGCAAACGGCACAAACCCTTCATCAACTTACACATCATCAGATATTGCTGACGATGATTATAAGTTTGCTTGGCAAGCAGGGTGGGGCCAAAATGCCAATACAACAAAAACTATTAATTTTGGTCAAGATAGCACCTTTGCTGGCGCAACCACTGCTGGCGGCAATGCTGATGAAAACGGCTACGGTGACTTCAAGTACGCAGTACCATCCGGCTTCTTGGCGATGTGTTCAGCCAACCTACCAGAACCAGCCATCGGCCCGAACAGCGACACAACGAGTGACCAGAACTTTAATACGGTGCTGTATACTGGCACAGGTGCAACGCAAAGTATCACTGGTGTAGGGTTTCAGCCTGATTGGGTTTTTGTTAAGCGTAGAGCCGGAGTACAAGAACCTTCAGTCACGGACAGTGTTCGTGGTGTTAATGCACAACTACGCCCAGCCTCAACTGCCGCAGAGTCAGCGCAAACAGATGCTTTAACAAGTTTTGATGCGGATGGATTTACTCTTGGCGCAGATGCAACAAATCGTAGCTACAATTATTATACAGATGCCCACGTCGCTTGGAACTGGAAAGCTGGCGGCACAGCAGTTCTCAATGAGGATGGCACGATTGATTCACAGGTATCGGCTAATCAGGATGCTGGGTTTAGTATTGTCACTTGGGTCGGTAATAATACGGATGGGGCAACCGTTGGTCACGGACTTACAGACCCAGAATTTTCTATTGTAAAGAATAGGGATAGTGGAACAAATTGGGATGTGTGCTGGAGTGGGTTTACTAGCGGAACATCATTAAATTTGGACACTACTGCGGCTGAATTTTCACCAACTACTGGATATCAACAATTAGGTACGTCAACAATTACGTTGAAAAACGGCGGTGTTGGTATTGGGAGGGTGAATGGAACCCCAGATGATTACGTAGCGTATGTTTTCAAAAGCGTTCCCGGCTACAGCAAGGTCGACACCTATGTCGGCAACGGTTCCGCAGATGGGCCGTTTGTGTACACTGGGTTTAGACCTGCGTGGGTTATGACTAAGATGTCTACAAACGGTAGCCAATGGACTATAATTGACAATACCAGAAACACTTACAATGCCGTTGACAAGGGGCTTGTTGCGAATACATCTGCCGCTGAAGTTACTGGTTCGTCATCATTAACACCATTTGTAGATTTTACATCTAACGGTTTCAAGATACGCAGTAGTCAGGCGCAGATGAACCAGAATGGTGACACATTCATCTACCTCGCTTTTGCCGAAGCCCCATTTAAATACGCCAACGCACGATAGGAGATAAGACGATGGCATGGAAACATGGACTACAAACCTTAAAGCCGGGAAAGGCTTGGACAGACTCAACGGGTCGGTTGCATCCGGCAGTGTGGATGCGCTACTCTGCCGAAACAAAAACACGTTACAATATCGTGTGGGAAGAGCCACCTGCAAACGAAGCACCCTTCGATAGTCGGTTTTATTGGGGACGCCAAGCAGACGGTACGTTGATACCACGTTCCCTCACTGACACCAACGAAGTCGATGAAAACGGTGATCCCCTTTTGGATTCTGAGGGAAACCAAGTGGTTACGCTTGGCCTCAAGTCAATTCACAAAGCACGTACAAAAGAACAGGCAGGTGGCTTGCTTGCACCAACCGACTGGCACGTTGTTAAGGCTGCTGAAGTAGCGGCTTACTCAGTCCCTGCAAATATTAGCCAATACCGCACCGATGTCCGCGCTGCAAGCAACACAATCGAAACTGCAATCGATGGAGCAGCAGACTTGGATGCCTTCATTGCCTTGTTTGATACACCTGTAGATGCAGACGGTAATCCAACGGGTAACGCACCAATCAATGACTGGCCTGATGCAATCTGATGGAAGTCACCAACTTGATAGATGTGCTGCTAGGCATAGTATTAGCAGGAGTGGCTTGGTTCTTGTCTGAACAAAACAAAGAGCAAAAGCGACTGAGTATCCTTATCAACAGGACACGCGAAGACTATGCAACTCGCATGGAACTGCGCGACGACATGAATAAGGTTATGGACGCTTTGCATCGGGTAGAAGATAAGCTAGATAAAGTATTGAGTAGGGATTAAGTATGGCACAAGATGAAAGAGATGTACCTGCTACAGAGGAAGAAGCAAAGCAAAAGATGCTTGAACAGGCAACTCAAGCATCGTTGGAACCAGAACAAGAAATCACTCCTGTTCTTCAACAAGTAAAAAAAGACGAACTCCTCGATGCGTCTCAAAAAACAATCGGCGCACCTACTGTTGCTAAACCTGCAGTGGTAGATGGGACAAAGTTTGTTCAATCTCCACCTACTGTAACGCCAGCAGAAGAGTACAGATCAGCACAAGCCGAACCAAAAGTAGGTGAAGCAAAAGCGGCACAAGGTAACCTGTCAAATAACACCATTATGACTGCCGCTCAAGGGTCGGTTTCTCCCGCTAGTTTGGCTACAGCAGCAACAGCGGAATTAGACCAAAGAGCCACAACTCAATACCAACTAGCACAGTTGATGGCAAGCGTCAGTGCTGGCAAACCTATGCCCCCGTGGGCTTCTCCTGCTGTTCGAAAAGTATCAGGCTTGATGAACGCACGAGGTTTGGGCACAAGTTCTATGGCTTCTGCAGCTATGGTACAAGCCGTTATCGAATCTGGTATCCCTATTGCCGAATCAGACGCTAATAAATACGCGACCATTCAACTTAAAAACCTGTCCAACGAACAAGAAGCAACCTTGCAAAACGCCGCAACTATGGCTGCAATGGATATGGCTAACCTGAACAACCGACAAGTAGCAGCTGTAAACAATGCAAAGGCATTTCTTTCTCTCGACCTTGCAAATTTAGATAATGAACAAAAATCAAATACAATAACCTACCAAAGTAAGGTGTCTGCGCTTCTTTCTGATACTGCCGCTGAAAACGCTGCACGGCAGTTCAATGCAAAGTCACAAAACGAAGTAAACATGTTCTACGAGGAACTTGCATCGTCTATCACGAACACAAGTTTAAATCGTGTTGCAAGTTTAGAACAATTTAACATCAATACCAAAGTTGCTGTTGATGAGTTCAACGCCCAAATGGAAACAACCCGCGATCAATTTAACGCAAACATGCGGATGCAAATTGATCAAAGTAATGCAACGTGGCGCAGAAACATCAACACGGCAAATACTGCTGCACTAAACGACGCAAATCGACAGAACATACTCAGCCTGTTGGGTATTCAGCAAAATGCAATGAATAACATTTGGCAAGCGTACCGCGATCAAGCATCTTGGAACATGAAGGTTTCTGAAAACGCAAAGGATCGTGCACACAACGCAGCTATGCAATCTGCAGCAATTGCAGCAAACAAAGATATGTACGAAGACAAGTTTGAAGACTACTTGATCGTTACCACGATAGATAACATATTCTCATAAGGAAAGAGACACGATGGCAACTAATTGGATAGCTTACGGTGCTGCTGCCTTAGTTGGAAGTGCAGCCAAAACATATTTTGGTGGGGAAACAACTGCAAGCAACGAATTTGAAACGTTTGGTAAAGATCAATCCCTAGCAAGTAGTGTAACAGGTGCAGCTATGAATTTTTTGGACATAGATCCATATCAAGGTTCTAGCTTACAATCGACGGTGAACAAGTACGTTCCGGGTTGGGTAACAACAGGTATAAGTAATCTGGCTAGTGGCAGCACAGGAAAACCTACAAAAACCGAAACCAAAAAGAATGACATGTTTCGGGATATGCGCCAACTACCAGACTATGATATGGTATCACCTAATCGTATTCGTACAGACACAGATTTTTCAGCGTTGCCAGTCGGACGAAACGGCCTCGTGCAAGCATCTCTTTCCAACCCAGACCTATTGAAGTTTTTAGCTAAACGCTTAGAGACACGTGTACCTAAACGGATACTTGCACAAGTGCAGCCCGTCGGTTCCACGACTATTGGTAAGGTTAGTGTCAGACGAACAGCCACACGAACATCACCGTATACAAAAGGCATTGATAAGGATTAACAAATATGGCTAGAGATAAGATTACACCTCTCGCTGCACCACCCGGACACTCGCTAACCGACGAACCGGGAAGGTGGCCGTGGGAAAGACCCCCTGTCTACGCAGATCCAGATGATGCCATCGATTACATAACTCAAAAATTACAAGACGACAATACCCGCGAAGATCTCCTAAAGATGATGCTTGCAGGTATCACTGTCGAGGAACTTGTTAATCAGGTATCTTTCAAGGGATTTATGGGCGGCTATTACAATCCTGATGTTGCAGAACTAATCAAACCTGCAATCGGTGTGTTCTTATTTAGTATGGCTCTAGAAGAAGGCTTCGAACCTGTGATGTTCCGTGAACCACCAGAAGAAGGTCAGGTAGACGATGTCGGTTTCTTCAGGATTATGAAACAACGTAACCCTGAAATGTACCTGAAGATGAACGAGGAAATAAACCGACAGCAACGTATGCAGGTAGATGATTTTATAGAAAAGACAAAGGGCGACTACACGGCTATTGTGGTTGAACCGTCTGAATCATTTCTTGATGTAGAGGAAACCGCACGATGAGTATGGGCTTGGATAAACTTTTGCTTCTTGCTACGTATGCAGGTGGCGTAAAAGCAAAAAGTGATCGTGAACGCGAAGAACTTAAAAGAATAGAAGAAAAAGAAGCTAAAGCTGCTACTGCAGAGGCGGCAGAAGCAGAGAGGGTTCGCGTAGACGAAAACACCCCCCGATACGTTTATAAAACACAAGACGGTGCACTAGGTATGCATTCTATCGGTAGCCCGTTTAGATTGCCTCAAGGTTCTAAAATCATTCAAACAGGCAACTATAAGAGTGGTTTTAAAGACTACGAGGGTGATTCTAAGATTGAAGATATTTTCAATATTAACGGAACACCTATGACCCGTGCCCAAGCTGCTGCAGCTATGGGACCATCGGTAAACCAACTAAAATTGGGATCTGCTCAGTTTCCGTTTATCGGTCAATCGGTAGATGGCAAATACGACTACATAAATAAAGAAACCCTTGCCGCCTTAAAAGGACCAGATAGAGTTGAATTCCGTGACAGCTTTTATATCGGTGGCAAAAAAGTGGATTCAGAAGCAGAGGCTGTACGCATATCGCGTAGAGATGGGCTTCCTATTCGTCATGTTACAGATAAGTTTATAAACGGAAATTTGGAAAGCAGATCCGACAAGGACTATCAAGAACCTGAAAAAGAAACGGGCGACGAATACTCCTTTGTTTATGGCAAATCTCCTAGCGGCAGAGATGTTATTATAAAAAGAAAAGACCCTAACTTCTTTATAGGTGAGGGCTATCCGGAAGCCGACATCAGAAAAGGTAGATTTGTTGGGGATCGTCTTGTAACTGAAATCTCTACAGATCTCAGAACTTCCACTGCAACTCAGTACATCTTAGATGACGGAACTGAAATATTAGATACAGATGATGAGTTTACCAATAAAGATAGAGCACGGGCTACTCAACAACGTCTCGTAACAATCAGTGCAGACGGTAAAACTATAACACCGAAAACCGACTATTCTTCATTCAGTGCAAAAAAGGAAAATGCAGCAGCTTCTAAAGCTATGGATTTGTCCAAGTATACTGTACACATGGAAATGCCAAACGGTACTATTATAGGTGCAAAGGATGAACAATCTGAAATAGAAAAGCTAACAGCTATTCATTCAAATACATTCCCTAACCTAGAATACATAAATTCTAAACCAGAAATAGCTGCAGAATACGTTAGAAATTTTGGGCCTGTACTTATTAATTACTTGAAACCCACTACGATGCAAGAGGGTCAAGTGTCTATAAACTTGACTACGTCTGCACGTAATGCAGCTTTGAATCAGGGTTTTGGTTCTATGCTTGCTGTAAACGGCATGAACGAGTATCTTAGATCTATAGATCTGCAAGGAAACGAAGACAAGAAACAACAGCTTCAAGTTACTTTAGGACAGCAGCACCCTGACAGCGCAGTCGTTGTTGTCGATGAACCCGTCACTGATCCAGCAGGAAATGATATTGGTAACCTGATTGTAGGTAAGGTCGCTGGTCCAGAATATAAGCCTTTCGTTGAGTCGGTTTTGTATCCTACACTACTTTCAGCAACAGGCGATAAAGTTAAGGCTGAAAGATTTTTAGGTAGGTTAATTAAGGATAAGGTAAACTACGTTACGGGCGAAATTTCTAAAGATCCCAACGGTAACCCTATTCCTTCTGAGAACCAACCTTCATTAGACGCTCTGAAAACAATGGCTAACAACATAATTGTACCGGGTAAAACCGTGCAAGATAAGCCTAACGAGCCTCCTAAACAGGTTGTACCTCCTGTTACTGAGTTAGATGCGTTTATTGCAACAGTAAATGCGTCTGATCCCGATTCAGATTCAGTTTTAATCGCTTTAGATTCAGATGCAAAAAGAAGAATAGCTAATCAGGCAGTAGCTATAGGCGGCGGTGATACTGAAGACATAATCACAACAGTCAGAGGATTTATGTCTGTCACAGGGGCATATCAAACAGGCTTGCTACAAGAAAAGTATGGTTTGAACAACACCTCGCAAGGCCAGCAACGTAGACTAGACTACAAAGGTGTGGTCGATTCAACTAACCGTGCGGATGCTGTAATCGTAAACGCCCTTAGAACTTTTGTTAATCCTGTAGATGGTAGTGATTTACCTAGTACTGCATTTGCAAATGCTCTCTTAACAGTAGAAGGTATCCAGTACTTATCAGGAGAATTTAAAAACCGTCTAGTAAAGTTTGTTACGGGTGATGATCCTACAAACTTAGACGAAACTGAAGTAGCTAACACTTTTGTAAATAGCCTGTTATCTACTGCAGGTAACGCCGTTGACATGTTTAGCCCAGCGGCTGTACAGGAACTGAGGAAAGACGCAGCACAAGTTGCAAAAGCAATCAACGAAGCTGACAGTGCTGAAAAAAGACTTCTTGCGGCTCGTGAATTCCACATCACGGTTCTTGCCTACGAACTTGCTGCAGCTATTCAGGGCGGCACAGGCGGACGTACAATCTCTGACCAAGACGTGGCTTTGATATTAGGCTCACTACGTCAGGGAACTTTTGCCAGCCAGAAATCACAAAAAGCTGCTTTATTTGCAGCACGGGATATGCTAAAAGACATACGTATACGTGCAACTTACCTGAGTTCACCTAACGTTCTTGATAATGCAGCGGTTGCTATTGCTGACGACTTTATGACCCGTGCAGATGTCATAGCACAACCGTACACCAGTGTCGATGCAGCTATCAGCTATGCAACAAACAAACTTAATAAAGCACTGGCAACAGGCGAAAACGCGGCTGCAAACATGAGTGAGGCTGATCTACTGAAAGCATACAATCGTGCTTTGAGTCTTAGAAAACAACCTGCCGTAACCGAACTTACTGACGAAATTAAAAATTCACCATTGTATAAGGCCACCGTAGCCGGAATACGCGGGAGTTAATATGCCACAAGACGGGTTTTCACTGTTTGAAGATGTAGCTAAAAAGGTTGCTAAAACTACCAATCCTACTGTAAGTCTTTTAGGAGAGGCGAAGGAGCAAACCGACCAGCTTCAAGTGCCTAGAAAAACATACGCACCTCTACCGTCAGGCGAAGCTGATCCACGAGGTGAGGACTTTCCTTTCCTTGCACCGTTTGGTTTAGGCAAAGAAATATCACAAGAACCTGCCCTAGATCCAGACCCACTCAAGATTGAATACGAATACGGTGAACCATTCTTGGGTGCAAAGGCTGTAGTTAAGCGTCGTCGTCCAGTTTTGGATGAAACAAAAATCACACAAATTGTTTCTGTACGAGATTTGGACTTAAAAAAACAAGACGTGATGGAAGCAAACTACGCTGAGTCAAAAACTGGCGAACGGTTTGCGTTTACCTCTGCAGACGACTATGAAACAAGACTAAACATCTTAGATCAGGGAAAAGCAACGAGTCTTTCATATCAAGTAGGCGATAACGTTCAGACTGTTCCACTACCTTATGATAAACTAGTAGAAGATCTCACCAGTACTCCAGAAAATATTCGGGATAAGCTTGCGGCTATTCCTATGGTTTCTGATGAAGAAAACTACAGATATATGATAAACACGGGCGTAGATGATGAAACCAACCGTGCAATTTTTGCCAATCAGTTTGTAACTTTCCTAAGAAATCAAGGTGTCAAAGATGACCGTACAATCGCTGGGATCGTATCCCACAGCGTAAATCTTCCACAATTCGGTGGGGTCGGTTTTGGTGATGCATCAAAACTAGTCGGTTTAACGAATGAAGTAGTCAAGTTTCCGTTTGAAGCTGGCGCATATGTTCTGGGTGAAGCCTACGACGCCATATCTGAGGATATGGATACAGAAGGTTTTGATCTAGGTGATTCTGTTGATCGTCAACGCTTCTTTGACAGATACTTTCCACGCATGGCGGCGGCAGTACAAGATAGATACACGCAGCTTGGCTTAGATGTTTCTTATCCAGTAGCTGAAGCTATTGCCCGGAGGTTTTCTGGCATAGGAACTCAGGCCGTAGCCACTACGGCTGAAGTGGTTGGACCAACTAAGACAGGAACCCTTCTAAAAAGAGGGTTTGATGTAGCTGGTATAGGTTTCGGCGGTGCTAATGAAGCCCGTATGTTCAAGAACTGGTCAGACGATTACACAAAGCGTTTCCCAAATGAATCCCCAGAAGCTGTTATGCAAAAGTACATCGACATTCGTAAGTCTCAGATGTTCGGTAAAGATGTAGCTGGACTATCACAGGAACTGTACGATGTTAAACTTCTTGGTGGTGTTGCTAAAATAGCAGCTAAACCAATTGCATTTATCAACGGTATTCGTGTAAGTAGTCGGTTTAGAGCAGGTATGCAGCTTACAGATGCCGCGTTAGCTGCAGACAATCGTATAGAAGTTCGTAACATGACAAGATACAGAACGAACTTACAAGGACAAAAAAACGGCATTATTGATCGTGCACGGAGCGAGGGTAGAGACTTAAACCCTAGTGAACTTGAAAGACTAGCAGAGGTAGATCGGAAACTAGATGTAACGAATACCGAATTGCGTTCCATCGTTGCACAATCAGAAGTTCCAAAGTTTATGCGGGAAGCTGCTAAACAGGACAAGTACATAGTTATAGGTTCTGTAGCTGCAAATCAAGCATTTGAAATATACGGTGGAGATCCCGCTCTTGGCGAATTTGTAGGTGTGCTGGGGGGTATAGGTTACAGCTTACTTCGTGGACGCAACGAGGCAAAGACACTTCTTAAAAAGTTCAACCTAGAAAAAGCCTCAGATGCAAAGCTACTAGATGCAGCGGACATGGTTCTTACGAACATGAGGAATCTAGATCCGGACTTCCAAGAAGCACTTCTGACTCGTGTGAAGTACTTTGAGGGTTTGAAACAGGAGTTGCTACAGGTAGGCGTAAATCCCGAAGTACTAAATAGATCTGTAATTCGTATGATGGGCTTGTCGGTTTTGCAGGTAATCGAAGAAGGTCACCGAATAGAGATGAACGGCCCTCAAGCTGCAGGGTTTGGTGGTAACTTTCAAGCCCTCACAGAGAACTTGGCACTACAACAAAAGTTTGCTGCAGAACTTCGCACTACGTTGCAAACACTTGCAAATGCACAAGGCGTACAGACAAAAGGTACTGCCGTAAACAAGCTTTATGAAACTGTAGATGCAGCTTTGAAACATGCTGATGGCATGATCCGGCAGTTAGATTCAGACTTGGATGTGTTAGGTCGTAACTATGAAAAGCATGTAAAAGGTCAGATTTTAGGTGGATCAGAAAACCTACAAGCGTTGTCTGACGGTTCGGTTGCAGACTTGAGAACCACATTCGACAATCTTGCTGAACACAACATCAGTCAAATAGACAATAAAAGTGTAGAAGCTATCCGCAACGAAGTACGTCGAACAGACGCCAGCCTCTTAGACGCAGTCAAGCAAAAGGCTAATCAAATTGGACGGGCGTTGCCTACACAGGGAGATGTACAAAACAAGGTAGAAAAAGTACTGCCTGACGGAAGAATCATACGTCCCGGACGTGCGCCTGTAAAGAACGGACAAATACAAACTGCCGGGGATGCACTAGCTGCAGTTGTTGAAAGCGCAAATTTACGGGAACGTAACATAGCTTCTGCGCCGTACCGTAAGCTAGACGCGGAAGTGTTTGTTACCTCGACGGGCCAACGTATTCAAGGTACGCCTACAACTGACGCTGGACCTGTTCTAGATGAAATGTTCAATGTTCTTGGGACAGACGACGGTATAACCATTCTGCTTGAGATGTCTGGTAAAACCTTATCTAGATCACAAAGCAGTAAAACCTTTGCATTCTTGGATGATGTTGCTGGCGGATTCTTAAGTACAGTTGCTGAAAGACAAGGCGTATCTGTAGATGACTTGGTAAACGATGCAATACAGGCTGCTGGTGACTATGACAAACGCATACCTAGAAACCTGTTCGCTGCGATGCAGATCAGAAAAGACTTAGCAGCCCAAGACATCGATGTAGGCGTTCTGCCTATGACGTTTATTCAGGCAAAAGAACTGACTGATGCGTTGGGCCAAATGGCATTTAAGGCACCAGAAGCCGCTTCTGCAAAGATTAGAAATCTTGAAAACATTGCGGAAGGAACAATGGATAGCTTCTCTGTTCGTTTGGAAAACGGTCAAGTCATAACCCTAGATCAGCTTTACGTAGCAGATGAAGCGTCACCAACAGGTACATCTTCAGTTAGAGAATACTTAGCAAGGGCAAACGAAGGTTGGTCTGAATACAAGCGCAGATTCTACGACGATGAAAATTTAAGTAAGTGGCTTGGTTGGTCAGACAAAAAAGCAAGAAAGCCTGTTGGCAATTCTGTAGACTATCCTCTTGGCATTGACTACGGCAAGAATGCCCCAACAACTTGGTTAAATCTAGACAAAGTAGCGGATGCCAAACCTGAAGAGCAAGCAAGATTGATGCGTTCTTTGGCAGAAGGTATCGGTCAGCTAGATCCAACTACAGGTACCTATCGTATTGCACTCAACAGCGCAGAAGGTCAAGCTTTCCGTGAGGTGCTTGGTGCTCACATGCGTGAATGGATGATTAATACGGTCACATCTGGCAAGCCTATTGACTTCAATGAATTCAGGCGCAAGGCAGCATCCCTTGAAAATGCATTTGTCGGATTCACAGAAGATGGCAAAGAAATTGCTATGATAGATAGTCAACGCATCATGCGCGATGTGTTCCCCGACTTTAGCCCAGATTCTTTGAATGAAGACATCTTCAATGCGGGTGTCGAAAAGATGAACAGCGCAATTAAGCGTGAAGCGGCACGGGTTACCAAAGAAGCAACCATAATAAAGAACGGGCTTCAGGACAGCCGCAAGTACCTAGAGCGGTTTTCTGCTGGACGATTAGATGCAGCGGATGCCGCGTCGGTTTTGATATCTGGCGGGACTGCACGGGTAGCAGAGGTCAAGCAGCATCTCAAGCTTCTAGGTCGTACAGACGATGAAATAAACGCCATCCTAAAAGCTTTGATCGTAGATGAGGTAGAAAAGAAAGCCTTTAAGCTTACAGGCGTACACACCCCAGACCCTGCGAATCCGACTAAATTGATTCCAGAGGTTGATCTTGATGACGAACAGCTAAAGACTATTATGGGCTTCAACGATCCTGCCCAAAGAGAAGTTGTTAAATCCATAGTCGGTAAAAAAACATATGATGTGTATGAAAGCATTGTACAGTTTGTAGCAAACGAGAAGCTTGCGGGTGTGCAGGGACTTAACATGACAGGCATCCCTCGCAAATTCTCTATCGAAAGTTACATCAGCCGCTTCTATGCTATCAATCGCGGTGTGGTAAGCTTTCGGTATGTTGGTACTGAAGCCGTACTACAGGAAATGCGCCGTAAAAATATGAGCATACTTTCGATGGCACTCACTAATCCAAAAGTCGGTGAGTTAGTTATGGAAATGATAGCTACAGGAAAGCCACTACCAGCACAAAAAGAAAACGAACTTTTTGAATTGATGGTTATCGGTATGGAACGCTTCGACAACTGGCGTGAACGGTCAAAAGACCCTGTAAAAGTTGTAAGTGATTACGGTCACGAATTTATATTTAACGCAATTCCATAAAGGTGAAATGATGAAACAGTATCACAACGGTCAGCGCAAGGGTATGATGTATGGTGGCAATACCCGTAAACCTATGATGTATGGCGGTAAGGCAACTAAGTCCCGCAAGAAGATGCAGATGGGTGGAAATGCAATGATGTCCACCAGCCAAAACCAACAGCAAATGCAAGAGCGGGATCAAAACCGCATGGGCATCATGTCTGGGCCTACACCTACACAACAGCGGATGGGCATGGCAGAAGGTTCGTTTGCAAAGCTTGCCCCGCCTTATGATAAGGTAACCTACGCAGACAAGATTGCTGGTGCAACAAAGGGGAAGAAACGTGGCAACTAAGTACGTATCTGCTCCTAAAGGCTATCACTGGATGAAACAACGTGATGGCAGTTATAAGCTAATGAAAAACCCCTCAACCGGATATAAACGGCATAAGGGGTCTTCTACTCGTGCAAGATTTGAAATACAGAAGGTACACAAAAAGTCTAAATAAACCGACTGGATTTCTCCATCATTTCATCACCCATCGATCTGAGATATCTTAACAGGGATGCTATTGAGTGTGCACCATCATACTCTGGCATCCCTTTATTTATTGTAGCTTCGAATTGATCCGGTGGTATACCATCCCAAACCAACTCAACATTCCCATCCTGATTTAAGTACGCTGTAAATTGAAATAGGTTAGCCTTATGCTGCTTCTTTGCCATTGACAGTCTCTAGTTCTTGTATTGCTAGGTTGTAACAGTCAGCTTTGAAAACAAAGCCGTTGGCAGGATCAACATCACCCACCTGATATTTGATTGCCTTCTTGTAATAGTCTGCTTTAGGTATCTCTCCCAATATCCAAGCCTTACTGTGGTCGGTAAGGATACGGACAAAGACATAGCTATCACAGTCCTGTTTCGTACCGTGTGCCGCCACAGAACAATCGTAGTTAGGTGAAGGGGTTGTGTTGCACCGCTTAGTCTTTACGTCAACACGTCGGTTTCCTACCAATAGGTCGTAATCCTTGCTGTTGGCTTCGATACCGCCAGTGTAGTCCTGTACGATAATTTCACCAATAGCACCGACAACATTAGATAGGCTACCAGTTATGCTGCCCTGTAGTACACCTACAGAGGCGGCTTTCTTTTTGGCGCGACGAATAATTTCAGGTGTTATTTTTACTTGGATCATAGATACCCTCTTTCGGTAGGAAGACCATAACAAATGAACCACAGCTAGGGCAACTCAAATTTGTTTCCATGCAGTATTCTTCGTCTTCTTCCGCGATGTCATGGTCTGCACCCCATACCAACTCGTGTTTACAATGCCAGCAGTTCAATTGCTTTCTCCTTACTTATCTTAAACCATTCGCCACGACGCTCGACAGATTCAGCCTCAAACTTATTTAGCAGGTCGGTTTCGGTAGCATGTCTGTCCTCTGTTTTTACAGATTTAATTATGATGTAGTCCCGAAAGGGTGAAGATGTTTGGTAGTTGGATAACCTGTCGGTTGCAATTGCCGCCTTACCAACCTTCACCCACTCAGGCCACGCTGGGTTCATAATCAAGTATACTTCCCCTTCGTACGTCTTTTCAATCTCGCTATGTGACCAAGCATCATCTAAGGATTTGTATTTTCCCGGTTTATGTAAAGGGCTTTTCTTAGATATTTCTTTACCATTTACATACATACGCAAGGAATCCCGACGCTTTACGGCATCAGGATTATCCTTGTAGTACATAGGCTTTCCTGTGTACGGATTTGGGTCGAAGCGATTAGGCACTTTCATCCTCTTTTGGTAAGCCTTCAAAACTATCATAGCGTTCATAGTCAGATAACACAAGGTCAAAACCGCTGTCGTAGTTGTCAGTCATTTTATCAACTCTCCTTTATACAAGTGAACTATTGGTTCTGCCTCTTTCAAATCATCCACATCCAAGCCATCTGCCAGATATGAAAGGTCATAATTGTCAGAACGAAACAGTTTCACTGTGCCATCCTTGTTTCGCATAGGCTCATCTGTTTCTGTGTCAATGACATAGAATGTCATGTCCCATACGCCAATAGCGTATGATTTGTTTGAGTCAAAGGTCATGCCGCACTCTCCTCATCCTGATACTCAGCTATATGCTTTGTAGCGTATATTACTACGCCGCATTTAAATCAACAACTTCACACACACCTGCAGTACAGGCAAGTTCACGAGAACCGCTGGTATTGTCTTCCTTCTCAAACTCAGAAAGCTTGTTCCAGTCGATAACCACACCTTCGTACAGCTTCTTCCATTCCAAGTATTCATCTGGTTCAATGTCTTGGTACGGGGCTTGCTGATAGGTATGATCGCTGTGCGGCAAGAACGATACACCTGATGCCACGTCAAAGTTCTCATACACCCACGCACCGACTTCCATCCACTCGTGTTCCTTAACCGACACGGTGATAGACGGTTTGTGCTCACACCAGTGAATCGCGTATGTCTTCCACAGTTCTAGCTGTTCAATAGCAGTAGTCTGCGTACGAGTTACGGCACCGTCAGGTGATTTCATTGGGAAGCTAAAGACTGTTGTAGAGTCCGGCTTCATCATGTCACGCTCGTTGTGTACGCCGCTTTCGATGAGGAACTGTGTCAACGGGTCTTTGTTGTCGCCACGAACCGTACGAATGAAGTAATCGTTGTGCCGTGCGTGAATACCACTAGCTGCGTCCACGAGTTGAGATACAGTACCCGATGGCTTTACACAGGTGATTGCTGCACTCTGAGGTATTCCAAGCATGTTCGCAAACTTCTTGTTTGTATCTACGGCTACTTGCCGCATTTCTTCTAGCCAACGCTTGCTGTCTACGTTCTTTGAAAGCACGTGATGATCCATGATACCAGTCAAGGATACGCCCAATAAACGCTCTTCCTCTGTGTTGTCCTTCCATATCTTCCTCAGGTATTTGAAGTCAGTCAAGGTAGATTGCAAAGTACCCAAGATGGTTGCGAGGCGAACCTTGCGCTTCAAATCATATAGCGAGTCGGTTTCACGAACCACCACCTCTGACAAGTTACAGAACTGGTAGCCACGCAAGATAATCTCAGAGCAGGGATTTGTACCCCACATGTGGCCTTGCTCACGGCGTCCGTTGCGACCGACTTGCTTGTCTGCCGCCTCACGGTTGAACATACCACGTTCACCTGACTTACTGTCGTACAGGGCAAGCCACTCACGCATAAACGTACCCATCTCAGGCTTCTGCTTGTAGGCTACAGAATTGTTTGCAAGCGCACGTTGCGGCTCACCTTCCCACCACATACCTGACTTAGCGTGTGCCATCTGGTCATCGTTTAAGTTAGATAAACTAATCAGGGCAGAGCGTCGTACGCCACCGACAACCACAATCTCGCCAATCTTACACATCAAGTCGTGGCATTCGATAGGAAACAACCGACGCCCTTTAGCTTTCTTGAATGTCTCAACAACAAAGTTGAAGAGATCTGCAAGAGGCTGGGGGCCGGATGCACGTCCACCCATAATCTTGAGGCGTTCACCTGCTGGGCGAACCTGAGACATATCCCAAGACGGGACTTGTCCAGCATAGAGCAACGCAATCAGTTCGCGCAAAGCTTTTGCCCATCCCGGTTTGCTATCGCCTACTGTAATTACAATATCTGAATCACCAAAGTTGTCTGACACAACGGGAAGCTTGTCCACGTTTTCCCGTTCAACGCTGAAACCGACACCCGTACCACACATCAAAATATACATACATTCGTCAAACGCACGGGGGCTATCAACAGGAATGTAGCTACAGTTATATCCACAGATATTATCACGAGCCAATGCAGACCCTGCTGTCATCATTGCTCTCATGGATGGCATGACATCAAGACTCAAGATACCTTCACGTAACTCGTCGGTTACCTTCTTGTCTAGCTTGACGTTGCACTTACCTTGAATTTGGTTTTCCATGAAACCGACGTATCGGTCAACTGTCTCATCCCAATTCTCACGGCGTTGTTCATTATCTAGCCAACGTGCGTAACGTGACTTGTGAATGAATTGTTGATATGGTGTTGGTAACATGTTGCTCATGTCTTATTCCTCTTCTAATGTTTCGATCAGTTTGTTGAGATACCACTGGGCTTTTTCAAGGTCTTGGATTCCGTTTTTGTATCGGTATCGCCAGAGGTATTTGATGATGTTTCCTTGCAGGTAGTATTGAAACCCATCGTCTGTCGCCGCCGCGATTGCGTCAACGCATTCGATACCTGCTTGATTGTAGTGTGGCGGATTATTGACAAGGTCTACTCCCCCGTATGCTTCTTTACCAGCATTCTCTAGTTGTTCCAAACGCTTCATGTAAGCTTCGTGTTTCATCGGTTATCTCCATCACCAGATAACTTACCACGTTTCTTGCGGCTTTGCAACTTCTTTAGGTTAGCTTCTGCAATAGTCTGCAGGTCGGTTTCAAGAACCTGTGCCATAGCCGCAACGTACCACAAGACATCTCCTAGTTCGGCACGAAGATCGTTTATCTTGTACGGCAATTCTTCAGGGGTATATCCGTCGCGTACAAACTTCTTGACCTTGTTGGCTATTTCGCCAGCCTCACCAGCCAAACCTAACGCTGTATAGATATAACCGTCTCTTTCAAAAAAGATAGCTGTACGCATTGCTTGTTTTTGATATTCATTTAAGTTCATTGCATCTTCCCAAAGTCTACTTTAATTACGTTACCTTCAACTTGCTTGGTTAGCTTGGGATCATCGATCTCTGCATCCTCTAGCATCTCTTGACCAACCAACTTGAATTGAATAGACGCCACGCCTCTGTCGTATACATCGTCAGTATGAAAGCGGATCAAGTCCAACACACCTTCTTGTACAACCATTGCAGACGTAAAGTCTTCGTCTTCCTCGTAGGTATTGTCGGTTGTGTCATAGGCAGACAAGGTGAATTCATTGTCACCTGTCGATCTGAGAATGATGTAGTATCTGTCCGGCAAAAGGGACATCACTTCCGCATTCTTGTGCATCTCTTCATCGTCTGTCATTTTTTATACCAATCTGTTGGGATTGAGCCTTCAGCCCATATAAAATCATATCGTTCACACCATGCAGCATACGTCGTCTTACTGCCTTTGTAAATCTTATTTGACGCCCGAAGAAACACAAAACGAATATCCAACTCTGGGTGTTGCCTCTTTACAAGCAACATCTTAACCCTGTCGTCTTTAGTCAGGTGTCCCTTTGCCTCGACGTATATGTCGCTTTCAGGTAGATAAAAATCGGGTGTGTAATTACGAGGTTCAGGAATATATTGGAATTTAGATTTTTCGTATTCGAATGGAACTTTATTATCTGTAAGTATTCTAGCTAAATTAAGTTCAAATTGTGATCTGTACCCTGCTTTTTTCAAAACTCTAGCCCTATCGATTGAAATCTTTTTATCAAGTACCCTGCCAGTTTTGGGGATAGTCTTTCGATGTTGGTAAGTTCTGTTGTTAAAGGGTGCATCGGCACACATACATAAGCCCCGTTAAAAGATTTTCTACTTATACGCTGTAATTCTTCTTCTACAGTCTTTATATCCCTAACTTCCGTATCTGCGTGAAGCGAACCTTCCTTGCTGTAGTTGTTTACAAGGGTGAGGGGTAGCCCGTTTTCATGCAAACGCATCTGGGCTACCCGACGTTCTCCCCCTGACTTGGAAACCGACTCAATGTAGATATGATGTAAGCTTTTATTCATGCTCATCAAATCTACCTCGTAGTTTTTTACAAACAGGTACGGCATCATACTTCCTTCTTCTTTAAAGTGGCGTACCAAACTTGCGGTGGATTCTTAGCCCGTGACGTAACACGGTCGTGCAAGACTGCATTAGGCCAGCAGTGATGTCTGTAACCACACAAGTTGCATTCCTTCGGTAGTAGTTTGTTTCCAGTCTCTACAACCTCGCCATCCTTCTTGTACGTTTCAGGCACAGCCTTGTACGGCTTGAATGGCTTTACGTCGGGGTTGTTAAGAAACTTGATACGCTCTGCCGCATCCTTCAGGTATGCTTCTTTGTCATCTTGTGACCAGTCAGGAACCTCAACGATAGCTACCTGACCGTTGGATTTGTTAACGACAATCCACCCGCCAAACGGCATGTCGGTTGCTTCAGCATACAAGAACCCCTGCATGAGATAGCCAAAGGGATCGTCTTCCTTTAGCTT
>Ga0208149_1000169_pt1 | contig 25371 bp, 32 predicted proteins | sample DEB08_DNA_15_FD_184533 | JGI IMG/M metagenome (GOLD analysis project Ga0208149, IMG submission 184533) | Aqueous microbial communities from the Delaware River and Bay under freshwater to marine salinity gradient to study organic matter... | ecosystem: Environmental > Aquatic > Marine > Coastal ... | reverse complement strand
TCAGCAGTAGCAGGGAGACCAAAGGACTCAGAAGTGTCAGTAAGGTCAACGTCAGAGCTACCATAACCAGAACGAGTGGTCTGGGTGGCAGATACGATAGGGACCTCGGTTTCGACAGCCAACCCTCGAAGCTCTTCTGCAATTGCCTTAATATATGAATATGAATTGACAGACATACCCGACTTATAACGGGAGGAAGCACATATATTAAGGTAATCAATGAAAATAATATCAGGTCTAAATGACTTCTTAAGTGCAAGTTCATTAAGAAGTGCTTTAAAATGTCCACTGTGTGCGCTCGCAGTCGGATATTCTTTAATTATAAGAGTTCCTTGAGTTTTCTTAGCAAGATTAGTTACTTTGTTTTCAAACGCAGATTTAGGAAGATCTGTTAGATCTTGAATAGGAACGTTCAGGAGGTTTGCGTCAATTCGCTCAGCAATTTTCTCTTCTGCCATCTCCATTGTAATATAGAGAACGTTCCTCCCTTGGAGCAGCACGGAGCTAGCGACGTGGCACATGAATAAAGACTTGCCGACGCCTGTACCAGCAAGCGCGATGTTAAGAGTCTTGTTAGGTAAACCACCTTTCGTGATTTTGTTAAAGTATTCGAGATCAAATGGAATTTTGTCTTCCTTCTTATGGTAGAAGTCATATCGTTCTTCGTAGTTTTGTAAGTAATCATGTCCAATATTATTATCAAATGATACTGCCAGAGCATCTGACAGGATGCTTGGAATCGCATCTCGATTCTTTTTATCATCTTGCCCATCAGCAATACTGATAGATTCCATCAAAGCAAGATAAATCGCACGATCACGACACCACTTTTCAGTAGTGTCTAGTAACCATTGATGATCTACAGGAGAGTCATTAAAAGAATTACAAACATCCCTTGTCTCTTTAATTTCACTCTCGTTTAGATCCGTCCTATTCTCAACCTCAATATTTAGTGCTTCAGTTGTAATTGCAGATCCATACTTGATAATAAACTGAGTGATCTCCTCAAAGATCACTTTTTCAGATCGTTGTTCAAAATATGTTGGTTCAATAAATGGAATAACTTTACGAGAGTATTCCTCATTGTGTATTAAATTTTTGAGAATCGTAGTCTCAATTCGTTCCATAGGAGAAAATTTGTTTCGCGGCAGCATCAAGTTGCTGCATTACTTCTTCGGTAAAATAGGTTTCAGGATCTTTTAAGATTGCCTTAGCATATACTTTCTTAGTTTCTCCGTCAACAGTCATCTCATAACGACCTGCAACGTTTTTCCACATCCCAGCACATTCTCCCAACTCAAGAAGACCATAATATCGATCAAGACCACGCTCATCGTAATAAAGACGCACCGTAACATCTTGATTCTCCTTGCTTAAACGCGACTTAGCAGTCTTTGCCTTGATAAGATTTCCGACAATTTCTGTTCCGTCTTTCTCTTTTTTCTTTGAGAGATGGATGATAGTAGAAGCAGCATACTTAAGACCAGAACCGCCTCCCATCTCCTTTGTAGGAACATAAGCGCCAATGACATCGTAGGTGTGATTAGTAACAATCATAGGAATGTTTGCCTGCCCCAACTTGAGAGTGAGCATACGAAACGCGCCTTTAATAAGTTGAGATTTAGTCATATCCCGAACTTGTTTGTCGTTGAGTGCGTCAGTAATCTCCTTCTCTGTGGAAAGCATCCCCAAAGAGTCTAGCACAAACATGCAGGGTTTGCGTTCCTCTTCGGATTTCTTAAGGTATATATCTACAGCTTTCAGTGCTTTGCTACGAAACTCTTCAACTGTAACAACATTTACAACAACTACACGATTCAGGTCAATACCCCTAGATGCAAGAAGGGATTTATTAACAGCAGCCTCAGTGTCAAAATATAAACAATACCCATCAGGATTGCTATTAAGGAAATTTTTAACAACAGCGAGGCTGAAAAAAGTTTTTCCAGTACTAGACTCCCCAGCAATGGCAGTAATCTTATTCCCAGATACACCACCAAATATAGACCCTGAAACAAGTCCATTAAAAATGTACGAACCCGTGTCAACAAAAGTTTCAGTCTCGTCAATGTCTGCTGCGAGTTTTGTGTAGTCATCTCCAATCTCTTTTACAATATCCTTTAAAAAATCCATTATCCGAAAAATAGTTCAAGGTTTACAGTTTTTTCGACGTTCCAACCAATTGCATCAAGAATTGCTTTGAGTGGTTCTACAAAACTCTTCTCAAATTGTAAGTCATAGTCGATGTATTTGTCAAGATTCAATTCCCGTGGGAAATCCTGAATGAAAGAAATTACATTCTCCTGAATGATATTTGGTTTCTTCAGATAAATGAACTTGATTTTTTCACCGTTATTAATAAGTGAATATTTATTTGTCAATTTCTTCTCCTTAATATAATGATTAAAAAGAAGTGCTCCCCGACAATGAATTGGTGTTCCCTTTACATAAATGTCGGAGTGCGATTTATACTTTACAACATCAGATACCGATCGAGGAAATGCAATCTCTTCGGGAGGAAGTTCTTTAAACTTCTTACGGGATTGATCAATAAAGTTAATCACATCTTCTTCTGTTCCGTTCATCATCAACTTGAGACCATCTTTAATCATCTTCCGACAGGGTGCAGGAGTAGATGATTTAACTGCCTCAATACCCATCATCTTAAGTTTGGGTTCATTATATTGAACACCTTCACTGTTCCACACGTTGAGAATATAACGCTTCTTCGCAGTCCAAATACCACGCTCAGCAATATTCTCACGCTTCATGATCATTTTTTGTTCATATGCCTGAACGTAATCCGCAAGTTCCTGATAACTGGATTCGATGAATGGTTCCAACTTGTCTTGACAAATCTTATCAAGTAACGAAACAACTGCTGTTTTATCACCAGACTTGTTACTAAGAAATTTATCAACAAGAGGTCCCATATTAAGATAGATTGAGTCAGTGTCAGATGCGATGACATAATCTTCGCCCTCTGTTTGCAAAATCTTATTTAGATATCCATTCATTCGGTTCTCAATCCAACGGATTGAGACCTGACCTGAGAGGGTGATTGCTTCTGCGTTAGCAAGTTTATAGTAGCGAAAGTATTGATTGCCAATAGCACCATAAGCAGAGTTGAGTTGGATCTTACGCGCCATTTGGATGTTATTGCACCTGGCGATTTCTTTTTCCAGTGCTTTCGTTGGAGTTTTTTCATAGTCTTGTTTTGCAGCAAGCATTTTCTTTTTGTAGATGGTGCGATCCTTATAGATCTTTTCCATCAATTCTGGAAGGAATCCGCGAACGTCCTTCCGATACATAGCACCATTAGCACATACTGCATTATCCTTATACATCTCAAAGGTCAGTTCCTCATTAAGTATTTTATCAACGGTAACACTTGGGTGTCTGGTATCCCGTAACGTCTCCGGGGAAATATTGTATTGCATAATAAGATGAGGGTACAGACTATTAAGGTCAAAACTAACCACCCAATCATACTTTCCAGGAATCGGTTCTTTGACATATGCACCTGCATACTTAGAGTCTTTGTCAGAACGTTCCTTGGGCGGAATCACAATATCTCTTTTTTTGAGATAGTTATAAATGATCGCATCCCACATGCGAACCTGAAAGAAAACATCATTATAGTTTACCTTGGCATCATATGCCATGGTAATCGCAAGTTCAATCAGTTTCATCTTGTCTTCCATACGGTCAACAAGTTCCACGTCAATAATGTTATATTCTACAAACTTTTGCCACCCATTAGTATAGAAATCCTTGAAAGTGTCAAACTCAGAGTGATCGAGTTTCTTTTGCCCAAGTTCTACACTCGCAATATAATCCAGACGATAGGATTCCTGCGCTTTATAAGTGAACTTCTTATAAAGATTTAGGTAATCAAGCTGCGTGACTCCTCCAACATCATAAGAAATGTGTTTTCTTCCCATGATAATGGTCTCACGTTCTGTCACCAATCCCCACGGTGACATACGTTTCATCAATTTCTCACCAAGAATTCTATCAATACGACGAACCAAATAAGGAATATCGTAAAGCTCACTATTCCAACCAGTAATAACTTCAGGAGTATTCTCCTCAATTTGCCACCAGTTGATAAAATCATTCAAGAGTTCATACTCAGTTCTAAATCCTTTGTAGATAACATTTTTTTGAGTATTGTTGAAAGGACCACGACCCCAAGTGCGAATCTGCTTCGTAGCATAGTCCTGAACTGTAATCAACAGCACTTCTTCTGCAGCAGACTCCACATCAGGGAATCCATTCTCCGATGCAACCTCAATGTCAAGGGTGGCAATCTTAATCTTGCTAGTATCAAACTTAATCTCTTCTTCGGGATACATCTCAGAAATATACTGATAGATGTACCGGTCATTACCGTAGATTTTGAAGTTTTCTACGCCCTCATACTTCTTGATAAAATCCCTACAATCACGAACTGTTCCTGGTTCAACAGATTCTACGTATTCTCCCTCAAGTGTCTTGTACTTAGTTTGCTTGTTAGATGGAACAAAAAGAGTTGGATAAAACTTTTCTCTACTTGCGAAGTGCCTTCCATTCTCGTAACCCCTCACTAGGAAGTGGTCGCCTACCATCTGAACATTGGTGTAAAATCTCATTATGCAGTCTCTGATACCTAACGTGCGTTTCGTATTTCTCAGTATGTATTATAGCATCCTTTCCAGAAAATTCTTCATAAGCACTAATAAAAATCGGAAAATAGTGCCAACAGTTTGGAGGAATATAAGGAGGAGACATACACACAAAGATGTGGTCAAATTTATAATTATCAAACTTATAATTTTCTTTTTCTACATTCAAATAATTTGGAACAATCTTAGCATTAAGTTCATTACGCTTCTTGTTTGCACTATTCTTGTTTCCAATCCAGGTAAAAGATTTTATTTTATTATGCACCGCTAACCAAGCACCCCAGTTTCCCTCATGAACTCTATCATGATTTAAGATTTCGTATAACTCCCTTTTATACGCATCCTCACTTGATAAATCATCATTACCAATATAATCTCCACCAAATATATCATCATGATGGTCAATATTAATTAGATCAATATTATTATAATTTGAGATACTGAATAAAATAGAATCATGATCATATCCAAAAGAAACGTTATCACAAGTCTTTAAACATTTTAAAAACAAGTTATAACAAAATAATAAATTGGATTTATCAATATAAAAGTTACTTTCTTTTAAATCATATTCGCTGAAAAATCTATCCCACCTAATTGTTGGATTATTATGATGTAGGACACCACTATAATCCTCAATAGTAGGACTCATGATATAATCCAGATCAATGCTAAGAACTCTCACTACTTAAGTGCTTCAGAATACTTTGATATCACTTCGACAGTTGGTTCAACGATAGTCAAAATATTCTCGGATCTAAGCATAATATCATTATCACTAGTAATATCTAACCATTTAGAAATAGAACCATCAGAATTTAAAACACACACATCAGTAAGTTTACAATCAGGTTCTCCAAGCTCAGCATTTACTTGCTCAATTTTAGCGATCAAAGTAGTTTGATTTAAAAGAATTAGACACTTAATCATCAATTTCTCCCACCTTTTCTTTATAGATTTTTACAAGTTCATCAACAGGTTCTGCAATCGAAATTACAGAATTCATAGTAACATAAAATGTTTGTTCTTTTGCCAGAGGAATCCATGCAGAAAGAACCATTTCAACGGCATCAGATTTTTGTTCTTCAGTCAAAAGTTCATGTTTAAATTCTTTAAGACTTACATTTTGTGGTTTTGTCAACTTATATGCTTGACACTTATCTTCAATAATAACTTCTTTTACATCAGAAATTACTTGATTTCCATTGTTAAAAACAACTATCTTAATAGACATTTAGAATTTTACTCTCAATTAATTATAACATTAAAAAAGAGGGGTGTCTACTGGATTGTGCCAGTAACCCCTCTGGTTGCGACGACGATATTCAGTTTTATTTAGGTGTGAGTGCGTATGCTCCGTAGGAAGTTGCTGCGAGTGCTGCAATGATTGCTAAAATTGACATAGGTGGCGGATTAGGGAATGATGGGGGAAAGGACCAACCAACTAAAAAGAGAAAGGGTCGATCCAATAATTACTGTTGGTACTGTGAAGTTCATAATAAAGCCTCCGTAAGTACATAATTATATATCAATTATGTATCATAGTGATACAAAAGTCTGTATCAACCGCCACAAAACTTGAAGCAATTGTTAAGATATCAAAACCAATCTTTCCTTTTGTGTGCTTCCGGAACAATTTTACCCAAAACGATGCTTAGAAGCCCATCCTCAAAAGTAACTGATCTAACTTCCGTATCTTCAGAGAGTGTCCACGCTCGTGTAAACGACCGTTGAGCCAGACCTTTGTGCAAATACTGAGTTTCCGTCTCTTTGTCTTCTTTCTGGCCTTCGACAAAGAGTTTACCGTCTTGTGTGTAGACATAAACTTCTTTCTTTTTAAATCCTGCTAGTGCTAGTTCTAGTCTCGATTCTACGTTACTGACCGTGACTAGATTATATGGAGGATAGTTTGATGTCGTTTCGTGCAGATTAAACAGACGATCAAAGTATTCATCCATACCGATGCTATTCCTATTTATGCGGTCTAGCAGCTGATCCAAATTGGCAGCATTATACTTCATTAAGTTAGTCATTTGTAGCTCTCCTAAAAGCGAGATTGCGTTGTGTGGACCCCGAAGGCATCCATAAGTATATATTAACACAAGACATAAAAAAGGGGGTAGTGAACCCCGCATCTTTTTATTCGGTTTCCTCTGCCCGTTTTTTCTTTGAACCAATATTGTACTTGGTCTCGAGAATCCAATCATTTTTGTCTTTGTAAGCAAGAACCTTGATTTGATTGAGTGGCGCAATATCAACAATTTTACTTACATCAACAATACCAATAAGACCCCAATCAGCAAGCAGTTGAGCAATACGATTACGACGCTGAACGTCATTTTGTGTCAGATTTGCATGTTTGCCGTCAAGGGCAAACAGTTCTTTAAAGTGTACTAAAAAATATCTACCTTGTTTGTGCAGAATATGACAACTCTGATAGATTTTTTTCTCTTTTCTGGATGCGACTCCAATTCTTGTAAGTGTTTCACGCACTTTCAGAAAGTCATCTGGTTCACTCAGAACGACTTCTACCATCTGTTCTGGTGTCCATGTCACTTCAGGTTCTCTAACAACGCTCATTTCTTTCCTCCAGTGTCAAATTTTGATTTAATAAAATTGAGTTGTTCTTGTGTAAGAATTTTCAAAGCTTGTTTTGCCTTTTCATTACTATATCCATAATAACGCTTGACATAATCAAGATCTTTGATTTTATCTTGTCGGATCCAGGGAGAAAATCTCTTCTTTTTCCTCACAATATTTATAAGAAAATCATATTGCATCTTCTTTGGGAGAAAGTGATACTGATTCAACTCATTAGCAAACATCAAAGTATCAATGTGCCCAGAGAAACAACGATTAACAATATAAGGAGGATATTCCTTCTCAATAGAAGGATCTTCATCAATCAGATGCTTCTTTGTCTGATTGATACTGTTCAACCAATCCTTCAATTCCATAATTAAAAAGCAGTAGTTCCTTGCGTTCTTTTTGTTCTCTCATATATTCACCTACGGAGCGCATAGTATAGGTGAGATCAAACTCTCCAGTTTGATATTCTCTGAATCGATCCTTAATCAACTGAGAAGAATTATAAGATATTAATTGAGGACCAATAAATCTATCACAGATAGTAGCAAAAGCATCATGGTCAAAACCTTTGTGCATTGATCCCTTCTTACCATATAAATTAGATTCAATTTCATATGGAGGATCAAGATAAGTAAAACACTCTCTACTATCAGTAAGAAGTTCTTGATATCGAAGATTGGTAATTTTCCAGTCTTTAATTATCTGAGTGTATCCTTGAAGTTTTTCAATTCCTCGCATTGAGAAGTTTGAGTAAGATGCCTGCCTGCTAAAGGATGAGGACTCAGTGAGACCAGAAAAAGAGCACTTGTTAATAACGTAGAAAGCACAAGCGCGATATAGAGGGGAAACGGAATCATCATTTACAAGTTCCTTTGATTCTAAGAATAGACCTTTTGCAGAACTCTCATCAGGATAACGGGACTTAAGTTCTTGAAGTCTTTTATATAGAGCATACCCATCATCCTGCAGAGTCTTCCAGAAGTTAACTAGAGGTTCATACAGATCATTTACCCAAATATCAAGGTGAGGATATTTCTTAGTGATATGAATTGCTACACTTCCACCACCAAGAAATGGTTCTCGATACTCCTTATAATCACGAAGGTCTGGAATATATTGTTCCATTTTGGTGCAAGCACGAGACTTACCACCAGGGTAGCGTAAAGGTGTTTTAAGTGATTTCATAATCAACAGGATGATATTTCAAAAATTCCCAGAAAGTCATCTTCATTTCTTTCTGGGTCATACCACAATGTTTTGCAGCAGCAGGTAGAGTCATTTTAGCACGAAACAAACCAAAGTTTGCTTGCTCTACAAGTTCGGGAGTTGTTTTCACTTTTGGTTCAACCAGATTATTCATATTAATGTTTAGAAGACTCATGTTCAATAAGCGAGTTTACACTTTCAGACATTACACGATAACCAGAACCAACATAAATTTGTCCAGTAACAACAGCAATTGTTGCGATACCCCAAAAAATATAATAAAACCTTGACTTTACTTGAGCTTTAAGTTTTTTCTTTTTCATAATCAGAGAACCAACTTCTTACTAGGTGCTTTAATTACTGAGAACATTTCATTATACTGCTCTTCAATTTGTTCTTGAGTATCTGCGATATACACAATATACTTTTTAGTAACTTCCAGTTCCTCATTCTTACCTTTAAGAAGAGGAGACCAGGGAGCAAATCCCATCTGACCCTGACCAGTAGGGACAGCAACAATGGGATTGCAAAAGACAATAGAGTCTTCTTTTTCTTCAATCAGGTCTGCAACGACATCTTCGCCAGACCACATACGAATCAGTTTAACATTCATTTGAATTCACCTATGTCTAATAATTTCTTGAAAACACTCTTTAACAGAATCACAAAATCCAGTAATGTGATTATCACCTTCCTCCAGATTCCAAATATATTCACCTAGTATTTCACCAGGATAATTTACATCTTTGGATAGTTCAATCTGAATTTTCATTTGAATTCACACTCCACCATAAGTTCAGTTAGACAAGCAAGCATATTTATTTCTTGATCCGCCACGAACGCACTCTGGTACTGATACTTAGCAAGAACGAGCACAGCAGCAGGAATGCTAGCGTTTGTAAGGGATGCATAAAGAGCATCGTAAATACGACGCATAAGTACAGTAGTATCATTGTCCAGATTAGATACCACCCACTTCCGAACTTCAGGAAAGTTCTTTTCTTTAAGATTTTTAATGAGATCATTAACAGCAACGTCAGAGAAAGTAGCAAGAATACCGGAGTCAATCTTTCCACTAACAGAATAACGCTGGCACTCATTCAGCACTCGTCGCCAATCAGGGAAGTGCTTATTAACTAGTTCTACCAGGACCTTGTTATCATATTCAACACCTTCTGCATCCAGGATTTGTTGGATACGTTTGAAGAACTGTGCTGCGATACCTTGACGTTCTTTTCCCTTGATTCCAAACTCAACGACGGCACATCGCGAGTGGAGGGGTTCAAGGATTTTATTTTTGTAGTTACAGGTGAAGATGAATCGGCAGTTACCAGCAAACTCCTCAATAAACGCCCGTAAGAGGAGTTGTACATCGTTGGATGTGTTATCTGCCTCATCAATGATGATGACTTTGTGTTTAGCATCTGCCGTAAGTGAGACGGTCGAAGCGAAGTTCTTCGCATTGTTTCGGACAGTATCGAGGAATCTACCCTCGTCGGATCCATTGATGACATAAACATCTACTCCCAGTTCGTTACAAAGTGCCTTTGCTACTGTAGTCTTACCAATACCAGGAGGTCCCGCAAGTAGCATGTTTGGGATCTCACCTTTATCTAGGAAAGATTGGAAGGTTTTTTTAGTACTCTCTGGGAGAATACATTCTTCAATTGTCTTAGGGCGATATTTTTCAACCCAAATAAAATCACTCATAACAAAAAAGAAAATCATTTACTAGTTGTTCTGCTTTTTCTTTGCCGAACTTACTACTCAAATACCCACTGACAGGATCAAGACGTTTCATGTATTTGTCAAAATCTCTGTAAGTAGAATGGACAGCAAACCCACTAGGTTTCTTAGATTCTAGCATTTCTTTGTATGCATGTAAATAAGCAGCAAAGTCATCCAGATAGTCATTTACTTCCGACATTGTGCATTTGCGAACAAATACATTTTCAGAGAAATGATTACCTGGCTCGAAGAATCTAAATGTTCCTTCTGCCTTAGGAAGATCTGGATGAGAGAACAAATAGTTTTCTACCGGATGTTGAAAGTCAAATACAATGATGACCTTCTTATCAAAGAAACCCATCAAATCCATTCCAAAACAAGGTAGATTCTCTCCTGTCCTTGGGTAGATGATGTTGTTATAGATACAGGATTTTTCATCCCAAATCTCAACTTCTCTAGACTTGATAATGTATTTGCTATTGTAGAGTTTGGCAGAAAGAGAAGTTCCATTCTCTTCCCAGTCTGCCCAATCTCCAATGTTTTCTAGATCGGGGAAAGTATTGAAAATGAGTTTTTTATACTCATACCAAAGATTACTCACACCCATTCTGGTTTACGCTCCGGCATACGACGATAGTTATCCTTTACCCAAGGTTTAGATGCAATATACATCTTATACTTACTGTAGATATCAACGGTATCATACTTGAATTCATCAGGACCAGCAAAAACAAATGGTGTCAATTCACTTTTATGAGCAGCATCAATAGGGAAAAGTTTATTTGCATATGCAAGAGTCGCAAGACATGAATGAATTTTTCCATAACGATTGGAATACTCCTCACACAATGCCAGTCCATGACGAATTAACCACCGTGCATTTGCCACTGTTTCATTTGCCCAAATGGTGCAGGGGTGATTGCGAAAAGCACCTTTTTCCGTAGCATAGGGTGTGCCGTCTGCCTTGGGCAGAGTGCCGTATCCGTGCCCCCACTTCTCTGACGCTACGATAGAGAGCATCTGACAGCACTCTAGGGGCATCTTGACGACATGCTTGTCAGGTAGAACCTGTGCCGAAACAACGGGGTCAGGGTCAGATACAAAGATGTTCATAATGAAAGTTGAATAATTTTGGATGCATCAATGACTGCAAAAAACGATTGCAGTCCAACAACATCCCAAGTTTTGATTGATACGGCAAATGGAATCATCATGCACCCACCAACCAATCTGAATGTGCATCCAATTCTAACATCCAGATACAAAAGAAGGAAGTATCCAATCAACAAACTGGCACTTCCTATAATTCGCAAAGTATTTGCATTCATGATAATAGTTTGCTCATACTAATTGCTAGAAGGAACGAAAGCATTACTACAACGTCCCAGGCTTTGGTCTTTATAAAAAATGGGATAGAAATAAGGTCAGCAATAAAGTTGATTATAACTCCCCATAAAAGATTGACGTGAAGAATAATAAAGTAGGCAGCAATAACACCAATACTGCCTATAATTCTCATTGCCGTTATTGTATTCATCCAAATGTAGAATCAGGTTCTAGAGCAATATAATACTTCAGATTGTGCTGAGTGTTGGTAAATTGTGACAGAAGTTTAGAAGACACCACAACGTCATAAGCACCAGGAATAATCTTGATGTTTTCTACTTTGAAGTTAAAACTAAACTCTTTATCAGTCTCACCAACTACAATTGCATATTCGTTAGAAGTATCGTTTTTCTTATCCCGAACAACCAATTTAATCACACCTGCCTCACCAATTGCAGAGAGGTCAGGCAATTGATAAACCGCTGCTGCTTTCACCAATTTCTCAAGAGTTACGCTGTCCATCTGGAAACAAACATCTTGAGTGGGAAGTTGAATCTCCTTTTCGGGAGGAGAAACAATTACATTAGGGTCGGCAAAGAAATACTTCACACGACGCTTACCCTCTTTGATACTCAGATAAGATTCTTGCTGAAAATCAAGGTCAGGATCTTGATGAAGAGTCAGTCCATTCAGAAACTGATTCAAATCATAGATAGCAAAATCACGAGGAAACTCTTCTTTGATTTCTGCTTCGGCAAGAATGTTCTTTGCCACAGAAATAGTTCGGAGTTTGTTGCCCTGCTTCACAAGAATCGAGTTGTTGATTCCAGCAAAGTTCTTAAGAATAGCGAGGGCATTATCAGACAGTTTCATTGTGTGTTCTTTTAGTTTCATTTTAAATTTTTAAAAAGTTCAAAGTCCTTTTTGTAGTATTCTACTATTACATCACGAACTTTATCACAGATTGGAATGTTATGGGAATGATCATACTCAAGAAAAGCATAAGAAACTTCATTAAATTTGAAATCCAAATCAAAGTTTGAATTTATCCATCTAACAAAATCATATCCCATCCCATTTTCATACTTCCACAAATACACACTATCATCAATATATTTGTATTGTGGAAGAGAATAGGGATATCGATTCAAAATGTTAAAAATAATATTCCTAACATTTTCGGAGGATGTTTGATTTAACACGTCATCAAAATAATTATAAGGAAAATTACCAAAATTTACAATCATTTTTAAAACAGATAAAAATCTATCAAAAGGATTTCTAATGACTGCAAATTTTTTTACGCTACTAACACCTTCAAGTTCATTATAGTACGGACATGGAAGATGAGTCAAATCATAACCATCAATTCGATCATCAAAATCAAAAGAATTGAACTGTACCTCAAATTTGTTGAAAAGAAATAGAGAAGAAACATATCTTCCCGCAGTTCGCGGAATATGTATGTGATATATTTTTTTACAATTTCTTGATGTATATAGAGGCATTATTGGGGATAAGTTTCACGTTGAGCATTCTTGTCATTGAAATGCATTAGAAGAACAGCATAATGCAGAATCTTCATAATGTCACGCCGGGCAGTGCCCTTCTTATCATAACGAGAGGCATACTTGAGGATGTTAGATCGGCAGAATGCTTCACCGTCACCACAAGCTTCAATCAAATCAAGAGTCTGAATTTTGTCATCACCAGCAGAATAGTGCTGATTGTAAGTTCCATTAATATATTCAGACAATTCTTTGAGGATCTTTTCCTCACTATATTTGTAATTGTTGTTTCTAGGCATACCAAGGTCAAATGTAATTGTATCTGTACTATAAGTACTCATAGAGCTATGGTAAGGAGCATATTGTCCAGCACCAAAATCAATAGTATCAATTCCTTCTCCTCCAGAGATTATAGTATCTCCGGCGATATTGATATTGAATGTGTCAGATTCGTTCATTTCATCATAAAGCAAACTCCAAGCATTAGTCATTATATCAGGACTCCACTTGCTCGTCAACGGGCATTTCGAAATCAGCATCTACCTTATCATACAGTTCAAGGAATGCCTGTTTGGTCTCATCGTCAAAACGATTCACACAAACTTCAATTGCCATCGCCTTATCACCAAAGATACGGAAAGCACGAAGAATGTGAACCAGGCGACGAGTACTGATGATTTCCTCAATACCACCATCATAGAAGGTCTTACGGATAATATCTGCCCAATCCACCAAACGCTTGCAGAAATCGGGAGCAACAACCTTCAAGTCGCTAGAGACACTCTCAAGAATTTTGATTTCTTGTGCAGGAGTCGGATATGCCTGCTCAAAGGTCACAGGGAAACGCTCAAGAAATGCTTCATTCAGAACATTAGTGCCGATGAAGCGACCATCATCAGAACCCTTACCCTTAGTGTTAGCAGTAGCAAAGATTTGGAATCCCTCGGCAGGTTTGACAAACTTACCAATCTTCTTCAGGAAGACACCTTTCCCTTCCAAGACCGATTGAAGGCAAAGAATCTTGTTGGAAGCCAGATCAATCTCGTCAAGCAGTAGAATCGCACCGCGCTCCAAGGCTTCGATGACCGGACCATTGTGCCAAACGGTTTCACCGTTGACAAGACGGAATCCACCAATAAGGTCATCTTCATCAGTTTCAATAGTAATGTTTACACGGATGAGTTCCCGACCAAGTTGAGCACATGCTTGTTCAACCGAGAAAGTCTTTCCGTTACCGGACAGTCCCGTAATAAACGTTGGATAGAATAGACGGGACTGAATAATTTTTTTAATAGGACCGAAGTTGCCAAACTTGACGAAGGTATCATCTTTTTCGGGGATAAGGTTTTGCTGAACTGCAGGCATGGCAGCAGGAGCACTATAAGACACTTCCAAATCTTGGACTGTCTCTTTTGTTACTTCCAGATTCCATTTACCACGACCAACTTTATATTGAGACAGTTTGTTGGTCACAGTTTGATAGTTGACATCATTCATAGAGCACCAAGCACGAATATCTCCGCTTGCCACAGACTCGCCATATAGAGACTGCAAAGAAGTGCGGATGTAATCTGCGGAAAGAGACATAATGTGGTTTGTTCGTTTCAACTGAAGTTATTATACAAGAAAAAAGGAGGTCCAAAGACCCCCTGTGGACAGTTCAAGAATCGGCCAAATACTCTTCCAATTCCCGAATGAGTCTCTTTCTAGAATGTCTTCTATCTAGTTCAATACCAACCGTTCTGCCATATTCTTCAAGTTCACTTTTACTCATATCATGAATTGATAGGTCACTTTCATACGGAAAAGTTTCAACAACTTCTTCCTCAGAAGATTCGCTAAGTTCTTTTTCAATTACCTCATCATAGTTTGTAGTATCTTCACCCACAATGGGAGATTCTGCAGTTTCTACAGTTTCTACAGTTTCTTCTACTACAGGTTTTGGAGAAGGGGAAGGAGTGGCATTACCACTCAATAAATCACCAAATCTAGACATTTTAATTACCTATTACTATAGAAATATTTATTAGGCAACAAGTTCCACAAACTCTCCAAGAATTTTTTTATTCATCTTTTTAGTTCGCAAACTTTTGACAAATGCAGATTTGATTTGAGTCTTTGTTGCATCTTCAGCAACTTCAAACTCAGACTCCTTAGAAAGAGAATTGGAAGAGATACCAAAGTAGGTATCATATCCAGATTTCTTAAGAGAGAATGCTTTCTGCTTCTTCCATTCTTTCATAGTATCGTCATGGAGTTTTCCAGAGTATCCACAATACCGACGAATAAAACTGCCAGCATCACGAGACTCAAGGACACGAATACCGATAAAATTAACTTCGGGGAAGTTATCCTTCAGATTACGAAGAAGAATGTCAGTAAATTGATGCCAATCACAATCAAGAGAATATGTGTTTCCAGTCTTACGATCCCTAAGAATACAGTTAGGAGTAACTGAACGACACCCAATAGTGGGTTCAGATTCCCAAGAACGTTGAACTTCCGCATGACGCTTAAGGTCATATCCTTCACCATCAGTCAAAACAACACACTGGACTTTCTGAAGTTTGTTCTCTTTCTTGAACTTAGGAAGAATCTTATGAAGAGTAAGAAGAGTCTCATTCAAAGGAGTTCCAGAAAGACCCATACCAGGAGGAGTAGGTGCATAGCAACGGTTATAACGACTGAAAGAATGTGCAAGACGGAAAATAGTTTTCATTTGGTCTTCCATAGTCTTACCATTCACTTTGCTAGTGAAAATATTGACAAGAGAGAACCACTCACCAACATGGAAGATTCCATCACGTCGGGTATAAGGAACATCACGAACAGTAACCTTACCATTTTCGTCAGTATGAACGTGAGGATAATCGGAAGTGAAAGAATACACCTCAAACGGAATAGCAACTTTTTTACAGAACCAAATAAGGTTGAAAAGTTGCTTAACAGTATCCAGCATCACATCACACATAGATCCTGACCAATCAAGAATGAACACCAGTCCATGGTTCTTGCCGTCAGCAAGAGTGGTGACCTTCTTGAAGAGGTCTTCGTTGTACTTGTAGGTATGAAGTTTAGAGCAATCCAGAATGCCTGTTCGAGCAGTGGTGGCACGAGCATAGGAGTCTGCTGCCTTCTTACACTCAAACTCTTTGACCAGATAGTTGACCTCTTTCTGAGCAGAACGTTTGAATTCTACAAATCTTTTATCAACTTCACCAAAAACCGATTCTTCAGAGAGTTCAGCTTCCTCCAACCAACTAGACCAATAATTCTTAGCACCATCATGAGCTACATTATTGGGAATAATGATTTGGTCAATTTTTAGGTCAGGAATCTCAACATAAACATTCTCATACCCATCCATGGATGCAAGTTCTTTGATTGCATCTTCCAGAGAATTGGCAGTCTTCACATCCAAATCATCAAGTTCTTCCTCTTCTTCAGAGAACTCATCTTCAATCTGAGACTTAGGTTGTTCTCCACCAATTTCACCACCCTCAGAATCAGAATTAGATTCAGTCTCCATACCTCCACCAGACTGTGCTTCGGGAGATTCTTGTCCCTCTTCCTGCTCCTGCTGATGTTGGTCAGTCTTGACTTGCTTCTCCTTACAATATTTGTAAAGTCGTTCTGCTACTACAAGAACTTCATCAAAAGTTTCAGCATCTGCAATTGCATCAATAATTTCCGTCTCTTCACCACTCTCAATAGGAACTAGAGTGTAGTTACCAATCTTGAACCGCAGATTTGCACGGTCAGCAAGATTCATCAAACTGATATCTTCATCAGCAACTTGGAAGAAATCTTGCTCTGCAAGTTCTTTATACCCATTAAAGAACGTCTTAGAAAGACCAGCATAACGACGCTTCATTAGTTTCTCAATACGAGCATCCTCAACAATATTGACAAACTGAGGGGGAATCTTGACTTCCTTCAACCAGTTGCGGTCAGGAGTGTAAAGTGCATGACCAACTTCATGACCGACAAGCATATCATATACAACACTACTTGCTCGCTCCCACATCGGAAGAGTCAACACACGGGTATGAACATTGAACTGAGCGGTCTCTACTTTTTTGTGCTCAACCACCAGATCCTCAGTAGCAAGCAGTTTGGCGAGTTGAGACTTGATTTCGTGATTGACTGCCATCTGATTTGTTTCGTATGGAAGTATTATACAAAAGAACCCCGCTGTTCAGGCGGGGTCATGTGACGCTTTTTGAACTGGCGTAGTGCTTCTCGCCGTGCTCGCATTGCTTGTGGTTTCAGTTTTCGTTTCTGTTCTTTACCAGAATTGTGTTTCCAGTTGGGGACTTGCATTGTTCTTGGGTGTATCAAGACACCATAGTTGAAAAACCTTTTACTTTATCAAACTTTAGGACACTTTCAAATTTGTCATGCAGATCAGTCTTATGAGAAATGACAAAGATGTTAGCATCTTTAATCACATACCGAATGATCTTAAGAAATTCTTCTGTTCCAAATCCATCAAGTGATGAATCAAATACTTCATCCATAATCAGCAAATTAGTATTCACCGAATTCTTGAGTCGTGCAACTTCTCTCCAAGTAAAGAGGAGTGCAAGGTCAATTCTCATTTTCTCACCTTCACTAAAAGAAGAGTATGAGAAGTGTTCATGAATTGGTGATTCAACAGTTTCATTGAATTCCCCATCAAGTTTAAAATTGATGTAGAAATCCATCATTTGAAGATAACGATTTACTTGCTGATTAATGAACGGAAGATATTTCTTAATGATCTTCGTTTTTACGCCATCGTCCTTGAGTAAGGAATAGGCAAAATCGTAATGAACGATTTCTTGTTTTTTGTCTGAGAGGTCTTCTATTGTCTTTTGGAGATTTTCTCGAAACTCTTCTAGTTTCTCATGTTCAGTATTTCTGTTTTGTAAGTTACTGGTAATAGTTTGAATTTCATGTTCAAGATCTCTGATTTGTCTCTGGTTGAGGTTAATCCGAGTATTGTTTTGAGAAATGCCATGTGTTAGCTTTGTAATCTCCTGAGATAGTGCAATAAACTGACGCTCTCTTTCTTGTTCAGACTTAATTGTTTTCTCAAGTTCTGCATAACCATCTTTAAGTTCCTTTGCCTTATTTTGAGCATCACTAATTCTATTTACACGAAACTCTTCTTCAATCTCCTGTGTGCAGGTGGGGCATACCGTATTTTCAGTAAAAAACTTATGTTCTTTCGTAATCGCAGATACTTTCTGAGAGATTTTACCTTTAAGATTATTAAGCTTTACTAACTTATCACCAGCACCAGTGACTCCTTCCAACTGCTCTTGGAGAGTCTCCATTCGATAATTCAAATCGTCATTACTCAACATATATGAGTTTTCTTCATCCAAAAGTTTATCAATCTTTGCTTGATTGGAATCGATATTGGCATGACCACGATCCTCAAGTTCTTCAATAAAATTTTGTTGCATCTTCATCTTATCTTTGAGAGTATCTTTCTTCAACTCCAAAGATTTGACTTGATCTCTACGAACACGAATTTGATCCTTGATAAGACCATTCATTGCAGAAAAGATACGAATATCAAGAAGATCTTCAATTACTTCACGACGATTTGATGTCGTCAATTGCATAAAAGGCACAAAGGTGCTACTACCCAAAATCACAATTTGAGTAAAAGACTTATAGTTTACCTTGAGAATATTTTCTTCCAAAATGCGCTGATTAGAACGGTCATCTGCTTCCTTATGCAAGGGAACACCGTTTACCTCAATATCAAAAACATTTGGTTTAATTCCACGACGCACCAAATAATCCCTACTATTGACAGAAAATTCAATTTCAACTACACAGTCTCTTTCATTGGTAGTGTTTACCAACTGTGGTTTATTGATTTTACGAAAAGGTTTATTAAACAAACCAAAGGTAAGTGCATCCAGCATGGTAGATTTACCAGCACCGTTTGTTCCGATGATTAGATTTGTGTGATGTTGCTGAAAGTCAATTTCAGTAAAGTGGTTTCCAGTAGAGAGAAAATTTTTATATCTAATCTTCTTGAAAGTTATCATTTTTGGGGGGAATTACAATGTCATCTGGAGTTATAACTGCATACTTATAATCATGCAGTTTACAGGTTTTTATAGCAAGTTCATCGTCAACTTCAACGATATCCATACTTGCTTCTTCATTATCCTCAAGCATCATAGCATATCTTTCGGCATCATCCTCTTCCTCAAACAGAAATAGAACTTTGTGCCCATATCGATCTTGAACAGCATAAGCACCATCATCTTTATTATCTTTAAGGGTGAGAAGAAACATTTACTCTACTTCGCAAGCTTGCCTATACAGATCTTGAAAGATACCTTTAATTATATTACCATCAAATTCAAACTCAGACTCATCAATATATCGATTTAAAATTGAAAGGGTATTTTCTTCCTCATCAACTTCAAACTCTTCAGATTCATGAATATCAAAATTTTCAACAATCTTAAGTTCTTGAATCCCAACAGAATGAAGTTTATCAATAAACTTTTCAAAGTCTTTTGGATTAGTCTTTTTACGGACAATAACTTTTACAATTTTATTTTCATATTGTGAAGCATTAAACAACTTGTAGTTGGTATCTTCGTAATAGATGTTATGAAATAATTTATAAGGGTTATTAATTGGAGTCAGAGTAAGGTTTTCCGTATCAAATATATGGAATCCTCTAGTATCGTTGACATCCGTCCAGTACATTTCGTAGGGGTTTCCAAGGTAAAATACCCGTCCATCATTCGATCGAGTGTGATAGTGACCGGAGAAGACATATTTGAACTTCTCAAATAATTTGCTCGCCAAACCATGCTCCATGATGATTTGTCGATTAACTCTAAATCCTTGGAGTTCAAGGTGCCCCATCGCGACCTTGCTAGTTGTCTTTTTAATGAGTTGATAAGATGCTTCTTCATTTCCTTGATTAATCCATGGTAAAAATAGAATATCCAATCCACCAACTTTAACTTCTGTAGGTTGACTATAAGTATTGATATTTGAATAAGTTTGAAGAAGAAGTTCTGGTGAATTTACTTCGTTTGTATTCTTGTAATATGTATCATGATTACCAATAATCATATGCACATCGTAATCTTTGAGATTGTCAAAGACAACTCTCTTGGACCACTCAAGACTTTGGTAATCAATTGACTTACGACTATCAAATGCATCACCCATGTGAATGACTGCCTCAACACCGTGCTCTTTTAGGGCAGGAAAAAAGACATTCTGATAGAAGAGTTCAAAGTAGTCATGAAGATACTTAGAACCCTTTCTAGCACCATAGTGAGTGTCTGTGATGATTGCAACCTTCATCGATTTCGATATTGGATATTGTCCTTAATAGTATTATAGTCCGAACTGTGCCCAGAAAGCAAGCTATCATCAACCATCATAACTTCATCAAAACCAGTCTTTTCAATAATTTTGGTTTTGATTTCTAGTTGCTTTTTCTCCTTACCAATTCTGCGAAGGAAGGCATAGTGAATAATTTGAGTAAAGTATGCAAAAGGATTCTTTGATTTCTCCGGGTCAAAGTTATGAATATATTGAACACAATTTTCAATGCCGTCAGAAATCATATCCTCACGGAACATGTAGTTAACAAAGTTTGGTTTGTAGGAGAGGTGTGTTGCAATCTTTAAAAAACATTCGCCAAGATAATTGGGAATAGGAGGTTTACCTTCCCACTGTTTTCCTCTTTCTTGTTTTGGTAATTCAGTGAGGTCTTTATTGAAAGTCTTCATATATGATGTTTCTACCCTGGCACGGTAGTTGATCATTGCCTCTAACAACTCTTTATTGTTTACATAATGTTCTGATTTCTTTTTGGGCATAATTCATTACTCTTTATAATATAAATTATTAATATTATACCATACTTTTAGGGCTTGACAATATAGTGAATCATGAGTAGAATACCTTTGTTAGGTTTGAAGATGAGTCTTTAGCTTTCTTTAGAGTCTTCTACTTCTAACTTAAATATTTCTTCTAGTTTCTTTCTTGCTTCTTTTACGGAAGATATATATCCCATCTTTTCTGATGGTTTTACTTTCCCAGAACTTCTCCCCTTTTTTCTTGGATTGTAATCATTTAAATCATTTACAATTTCCTCATCATCATTATTCTCTAAGTAACTTGTATACAAGTTAATTAAATTTTCATCTTTAACTTCAGTCATAGTAATAATTTTATCAGGTTTTACAATAAAGAAATCATCGTTTACTGTTTCAACCCATGGTCGGATTTTTATAAAAAATCCAGAAGGACTGTTAACCATTTTCATTACTATTGGTGTTTGTAAAACTAATACTGGGTCTCCATCATTTTCATCTTTTGCTACAAGAGAGAAGACTTCTTCCCCGGAAACTAGTTTAATAACACAATAAAATTCTTCTCCCATTAGTTTTTAAGCGGTATGTTTACTATATCGTAATTAAAATTTTCCTCGTTATATACTTTGATTCTCTCTATTAAATGGTTAAGGGTATAATTTTTCCTGGATTTGTAGGATATATCGTCAGCGATATCATATAGAGTTGCTTTTGTTTTGTTGTTTCCTTTTCTAAGAACTCTTCCAATTGATTGGAGGTTACGTATTCTGGATTTAGAAGGAGAAGCAAAAATAACATTATGCAAATTCTTAATATTGATACCAGTACTGAATGTTCCATATGAAGCAACAATAATTGCGTTATCTTCCTTTTCAGTAATCTCCCTCACCAGTTCTCTATTTTCTGTATCCACTCCACCATGGACAAAAAATACGTGTCGATTTTCTACACTACCGTTATTTATTAAATCGTAGAGTGGTTGACCATGCCCCTCAACTCTTGCAAAAAGAATTAAAGTATTTCCTTTTAAATCGAGAGCTAGATTTCGAATGAATTTATTTCTTCTATCATGATTGATAATATATTGAACTTCGTCCTCAAAAGTTTCAAATTTGTGTGCAGGGTGTTTCAATAGAAGCACATTAATATCTAATTTGGCAACATGACCTTTAGACATTAATTCTGCAGTACGAATAATTTTATATGATGGTCCAAAGAGACCTTCTAAGACCCATTTGTGTGTTTGTGTACCGTCTAACGTACCAGTAAATCCGTAACGATACTTTGCATCGGCAAGTTTTGTCATTATAGATATTAATGACTTCGATTTAAATTGGTGTGCTTCATCTCCAACGACCACATTAAATCTTGAAAAGTATTTGCGGGGGAGTTTGTAGATGGACTGCCAGGTGGTGATAATCACCTGAGAATCGGTTTCTCTTTCCCGTCCCGCATAAATCTTGTGGCAAAATGAACCTACGTCCCAACCATAGTCTTCAAAGTCTTTATACATCTGTTCTACTAGGGAAGTCGTCGGAACGACTATCAGAATATTTCGTTGCTTCTCAACGTGATATCTCACAACAGAATATATCATCAGAGACTTTCCAGAGGCAGTTGGGGATATCAACAACCTTCTATTATGTTTTAGGGCGTCGTGTACTCCCTCTACTTGATAATCTCTAGGAGAATACCTAGATATGGCAGTCATATAATCTTTCACACCTTCCTTTGAGATCATCTCATTGACCTCAAAAGGAAGACCATAAAACTTGTTTTCTACAAACTCATAGGTGTATTCGTGGTCTTTGCAAAACTGTATAACTTTATCTAACAACCCGACATATATCTCTCCAGTCTGAGTATTAAATAGACGAATTTTTCCGTCCCAGTGTCTACTTCGATACTGGGGCATAAATTTTGCACCCGGCACTTCAAAGGTAAATTGGTCTGCTAATTCATAGTAGACATGTGGATCTGCCTTTACCTGAAGATACACTTCGTTCTTTTTTGAAATAATCAAATGAGACATAACTCATAGGAATCACCTATAGATATTTATTCCATCATTTGAAACTTCCATTCTAAAACAATCCTATACAAAAAATCTTTTAGATACGCAAGTCTTTCTTGTTCATCTGGATGACCACCTGGCCATTTTTCGTATCTAAATTTTACAGACTCATAAAGGTGATAGAGGTCTTCAGGACCGAACTGAAGTTCTACGAATGGAAGATCTTCGTCAAAATCTTCGTTTTCATAATTCCATTCTTCGTTGTTCATTAGAATCCTGCTTGGAACTTTTGCCATTCAATGGCATTTTTAATTTGATAAGTTCTATTTGAAATTGTTTTAATGATTTCCTCAAGAAACTTTAGTTCGACATCATAATATCTAATTTTCATATCAATAGTATTTAACTTACTATCTGCCTCTAGATACCTCTGTAATGCATCCTTTTCTCTAATTTTGTATGGGAATGGTTCTTCAGCATAAACTTCTGCTGGTGCTTTTCCTGTGTAGTAATTATGCCTTTCTAATTTTATTTTATTATAAGTCTCTCTTGCTCTTTCTCTTAACAAAGTAATTGTATTATAGACAGTATAATACTTTGAATGTAATTGTGGAATTTTTAGTGATTCATCATGTAGATTATCTGGATCTATGTGGGAATCTTTTTCCCACATCTCCTGAATTTTTTCAAGATTCATAAGGGAGTTCTTCCATCAGAAGATAGTATATTGTAGATAGTATACTTGAAAGTCACCTCTGCTGTAAAGTAGTTTACATCATTTTCATTTGCCTCAAAATCTAAAGATGTGAGAAACACTGGAAATAAATCTTTAAATTTTACAACAGCAACATTTCTAAAATTACTATTCAATATATGAAGACTACCATCGGAGAATTGATTATTTTCATCTTTGTCATCATCTTCGGTGGATATTAAATCTTTATATTGTTGTAAAGATTCTGGAGATCCTAATCCAGTTAACCAGTTGTGGATTTTCATATAATTTTCAAGATTTTCATCAACTAAAAATCTAAGCGAAAAATCCCCATATTGTAATTTGTCTCCTGGAACATCAATGTTCTTTAAATATGAAGGTTGCAGTGTCGTACCTAAACTAATATCTGGTATTCTTGCTGAATTACAGAAAAAAGAAACTTTCGGTTCTTTTGCCAAAGTAAATTTAAAACCAATTGGCGATAAAAAATTCCTATTCCCTATCTGATTGTCAAAAGCAGATGCCATTGTTTTTATTTGTATTTAGATAAAAAAAGAGGGGTCCGAAGACCCCTCTGAAAACCATGTGAAAATGGATCACATGAGGTTCTGAACACGAACTCTTCTGTAGTAGCGGTTACGGTTAGCGGTAACAGCATGGGTTGGGCTGTTAGTAGCACCATCGTTAGCAAATGGGTTAGCAACGATTCCGTAACGAGTCTTGAAGCCGATCTTAGGCTGGAAGGTGTTCTCGCCAACTGCACGAACCATCTGAAGAGGAACGTATGGGCAATAGAACAGACCTGCGTCATAAGGTGAAGAACCCTTATAACCAGCAACATAGTACTGAGCACCCGAACCTGAAGCGCCGGTATTAGCAGAATAAGGATCGATATAAACACGATACTTACCAGCAAGAATACCTGCGAAGGTGTTACCGGTGTCATCAACGTTCAGGTTAGCGTTGAGTGCAGGGGTGTAATCGAGTACGCCTGCCATGGTGAGTGCGGAAGCAACATCTGCAGAACACAGAATCATGTTGCCCTTTCCTCTACGAGTTCTTTGTGCGATTGCGTTGGCATCGCGCTCGATTTGGAAAATCAGACCCTTGAACTTCTCAACACTCCAGCGACCGTTAGAGTCAACGTCGAGGTCGAAAGTACCAGCAGAAGCAACGTTGTCCTGAGCACCAGCTTCAGCAGCCTTGTAGATGGTTCTGATGACTTCACGGTTGATCTCAGCAAGAATCTCTGTGGAGAGAATGTTTGCGAGTTCTGCTTCAGCATTCAGACCATGGATTGCCTTGAGGTCTTGTGCCAGTTCTAAGGAGTACTCAGCTTTGAGTGCTCTGGATTGTGCAGTAACGGTGACTTTCTCGATCGAGAATGCCATTTCGTTGAAATCTCTGCCGTTACCACGTCCGAGATCTTCCGAATCACCGGTTGCCATTCCAGCACCAGTGTTATAAGTTCCGGATGCATTCAGAACTGCAGGGTTATCTTGTCCAGCAACGGATTCGGTAGTACCAATACCAGCAGTGGTGAAGTTAACGTCACGAGCACCAGAGAATCTGGTATCTGCTTCGTCGAACAGCGCCTCAGAACCAGACTGTTGAGTGTACTTCGAACGCATTGCGAAGATGAGTCCAGTAGGACCATTCATTGGTTGAACGCCAGCGAGGTCATAAGCGACCAGGTTAGGCATAGAACGTCTGATCAGGGAGATCAGAACAGGGTCAAAACCAGCAACAGTTTGACCACCAG
>Ga0208149_1000165_pt1 | contig 25734 bp, 35 predicted proteins | sample DEB08_DNA_15_FD_184533 | JGI IMG/M metagenome (GOLD analysis project Ga0208149, IMG submission 184533) | Aqueous microbial communities from the Delaware River and Bay under freshwater to marine salinity gradient to study organic matter... | ecosystem: Environmental > Aquatic > Marine > Coastal ... | reverse complement strand
TGAAAATACAAATCACTGAAAATAATGACTGAAGATCGTTTTAACAAACTGGAAGAGAAGATTGAATCGTTACTGGTTACAAGTGTGAGGACCGAAGAGAAGGTCAGCAACCTTGAGAAACATACCAGAAGAATGATCGAGAAGAACCAGACCAATGAGTATCGAATCAATAAACTTGAGGTTGAGCAGAAAGAGAATCTCAGGTTTCAAAAGGGATTCTTTAATACCGTGGTTGCTTTCTTTGTCGCGATTGCCGGGGCATTTGTGACTGCATGGTTTAATTTGTTTCATAAATAGATTCGTGAGATTATTTGATGAGCTTACATCTAAAAACTTTGAACTATATGCTGCAAGGCACTATCGAAATAATCAGTGTCTAGACATAAAAGACTTTTATGAGGACATGAGTCGGTTTAGTTATGTCCTTCGATTGCTAAGAAAATACAAAGATACGAATGAGATAAATACAAGGCTGGTGCTGAATCATATCATCACCATCTACAATGTGTATGACATCTCTGCTGCAAACAAAATGATGTTCTTTAAGATTGATGATGACTTGCACTCAGTGCTCAAGACATTCTTAATCTTCCTGAACTATCTGCCAGAGAGCCAACAGGGAAACACAAAGGTCGATTTACAAATCGCAAAAGAACTACAGGAAATTTAAAATGGGACTACTACTTAGAGGCGCAGATACGGTTTATGCATTGAGGTTTCTTCGACTCCTGACAATGCCTTGGGAAAAGACAGCAGCATACAAGGCTGGTGTTGTGGACATGAACGGAGAACGTCTCAAGAAACCAGAGACAAAGGAAGAGAAGGAAGCATACACAATCTTTCATCGTCTGGTATTCAATATTCGTCGTCTGCTTGCAAAAATCCCATTGGGCAAATCGACCATTGCCCGTTACCTTGCTGCCTTCTGGTTGATCAAGGAAAATACAGATTTGGAGGACGATGATATCAAGGGAATTCTACAAGAAGCCTATGGTATCGACCCCACGAAACTGGACCTGAGCGAGAGTTGGCTCTTGGTCGATGATGGTGGTTACCTCCCCGAAGGTATGTATCAATTGAAGCATGATATTGCACTGCCAATGACTGGTGAGTTGCTTGCCTTCAAGGGAACACTTGTTGAGGTTCACAGACCACAACCCGTGGGGACCATTTTTGATGTCTCGGTTTTTGAAGTCGAGCATCGTAACACTTTACAAAAAATCTACGTGACTGAAAGTGATGTGGAGGAAACTACTGTGGCGGGTTCCATTGCAACCAAGCCAATGCCATTCCGTTCTGAATTGGATATGGATAGTGATGAAGAGTCAACTATGATCCAAAAGGAAACAAATGGAAAACGAAACAACGGTTCTGAAGAACGCGGTTGAGCATTTCATAAAGGATAATTCTTGGTTACTTTTTGCTGGTCTATTAACACTTATTTTCAAGTCAACTCTTGAGAAACTTGTTGCTGGGATATTCGTCTTTCTGGGAAACGATTACAACGAAGACGACATTGTGATCGTCAATGGAAGACCCGGAAGGCTTGTCCGTGTTGGTATCACAAAGAGCACTTTCTTTCTGTATGAGATAAGAGATGGCGTTATATACGGCGGCACAAAATTGGTTATCCAGAATGAAAGACTTGCCGACATGGACATCGAAAAGCCACTAGGAAAACTTGAAATATCAAATTGGAAAATGAAATTAAGTGATAGCCAAGAACTTGATTGATTTCAACTGAGTTTTGTGATACTATATAATTTCACAGTGAACGTGAAATAGAACAATTATGGAAAATATCATCTCTGACGAATTCGCATCAACATACGCAAACAAAACCCCGAAATGGGGATTCAATGGTCTTGGTTACATCGTTTACAAGCGCACCTATGCTCGCTTAAAGGACGATGGCACAACAGAAGAATGGCATGAGACCGTTCAGAGATGCATCAATGGAGCGCAAAGCCTTGGTGCCAATTACGCACAAAAGGAAGCAGAGAAGCTCTTTGATCATGTCTTCAATCTGAAATGTAACTTCGCTGGACGTATGCTCTGGCAACTTGGCACCCCTACCGTCGAACGGTTTGGTGCCAACTCTCTCCTGAACTGCTGGTTCACTCAGATGAATGAACCAAAGGCATTCACATTCCTTTTCGAGAACCTCATGCTTGGTGGTGGTGTTGGGTTTTCTGTTCGCCGTGAGGATGTCCATGAACTCCCTCGAATCAAACCTGATGTTGAGATTACTCATGATGAACTTGATGGAAAGGCAACCAATGATGCCGACTTCATTGTTCCTGATTCCCGTGAGGGTTGGGTATATCTTCTTCGCAAGGTCTTGGATTCATTCTTTGAGACTGGTAAAGGATTTACCTATTCAACCATTCTGATTCGTGGTGCTGGTGAAAAGATTCGTGGTTTCGGTGGCACTGCCTCTGGTCCCTCTATTCTGATTGATGGTATCACAAAAATCTGTGAGGTATTCAAGAGTCGAGAGGGTAAGAAACTTCGCTCACTGGATGTTCTGGATATCAATAACATCATTGGTTCCATTGTTGTTGCTGGTAATGTTCGTAGAAGTGCAGAGATTGCAATTGGTGATCCTGATGACTTTCTCTTTCTTCGGGCAAAGCGTTGGGACTTGGGCGGTATTCCAAACTACCGTGCCATGTCCAATAACACGATTTACTGTGACTCTTATGACCATACATCTGATGCTCTCTGGGAAGGTTATGCTGGCAATGGTGAACCTTACGGTCTTTTCAACCTTCCCTTGTCAGAAAAGTATGGTCGTATTTCTGACGGAAACCTTCGCAGTTCTGAACTGTATCCCACCAATAAGGATAACGTCGTGGGGACCAATCCATGCGGTGAAATCTCTCTGGGCAACTATGAGTGTTGTAACCTAAGTGAACTGTATCTCAACAATATCGAATCCAAGGAAGAGATGTATGAATGTGCGAAGCTTCTGTATAAGACTCAGAAGGCAATATGTGCGCTACCATTCATCCATGAAGATACCAATAAGATCGTTCACAAGAACATGCGTATTGGTCTTGGTGTGACTGGTATCTGTCAGAGTCAACATAAGATGGATTGGTTGGATTATACCTATCAGAAACTTCGTGAGTTTGACCAGAAATACTCCGAGAAGAATGGTCATAATCCCTCCATTAAGTTGACTACCGTTAAACCTAGTGGCACATTAAGCATCCTTGCTGGTTCTACTCCCGGTGTCCATCCGGCATTCTCTCATTACTTCATTCGTCGTATTCGCATGGCAGCAACCGATTCACTTATCGATGTTTGTCGTGACCTTGGTTATCATACCGAGTTTGCCAAGAACTTCGATGGAACAGAGAATCACGATACCGTGGTTGTTGAGTTTCCCTGTCAGTTCGATGAGAATGCAACTGTCGCCAAGGACATGAGTGCCATTGACCAACTTGAACTCATCAAGACTCTTCAATCTCAGTGGGCAGATAATGCGGTATCCTGCACTGTCTACTATCGCAAGGAAGAGCTTCCAGAGATTCAAGATTGGTTGGCAAAGAATTTCAAAAATCATATCAAGAGTGTCTCGTTCCTTCTTCACTCTGATCATGGATTCACCCAAGCACCATACGAAGAAATTGATGCAGATCAATATGAGAAGATGGTAAAGAAAGTTAAACCCATATCGCCGATTCAGACCTCAAATGAAATGATTGAGGGTATTGAATGTGAGGGCGGGGTTTGCCCCATAAGATAATGTTTTTTCAAACTACATGCCCGTCCTGCCGGACTACATATTCTATTGAGTGGCACGATTTCAACCACTCGACCTATGATGTAGAGAATGATTTAGAGGATGACGAATACGAAGAAAATGAACCTACAATATGTCCATTTTGTATGGAAAGAATAGATGGGCATGACGAAGATGAAGATTACGAACTATGATTGCTGGAAAGGTATGGGGTAAGACAGAAGAAGTCTTCAAGAATCATTGTCTTGAATTTCATAGAATTGAATTCAAGGCAGGATATCAATGTAGCGAACATCGACATCAGACAAAGAGCAATGGTTTCTTTGTTGAGTCTGGTAAGATGATGGTCCGTTGCTGGAACGGTGACCTTATTGATGAAACAATTCTTGGTGCCGGTGATTTCACAAAGGTGAAGCCGGGAGTCTTTCATCAATTCATTGGGCTTGAAGATGGTATTGCTTTTGAGTTGTATTGGGCAGAGTTTTCTCATGATGACATTGAGAGACTCAATAGTGGTGGTGCGACTAAGTGAGAATACTACAGGCAAACTTCCATCCAAAAGAAATCAAACTTTGCGTTCGACTGTTTGATGTAAAGGACATTCGCTTTCTCCCCTCTGATGCTTGGCTCAATGCTCGTATGGAGAAATTTGGATACAATGAAAGCTTTCAGAAGGCAGGTATGATGTATCCAATTGCGGTATCTACACACGATCATAAGTGGGTTAAAAGAAGAATTGAAATAGAACCAAATAACCCAGAGAGAACCAACGTAGATAAGGATGGTAAGATTATTCCCGGTCTATATGTTCATGTTGGTCACAAAAGAGTCAAGTGGGCATTGGAGAACGGCTACGAAGCAATTGAGGGATACATGATAACCTCAACGGCAGAACGTCAGATGATTAAGAGATACACTCACATACCACACGACAAGATACCAAAGCGAAGATGAAAATTGCAGTTGTAACATCACTGAATAAAAAACTCTATGACTACTATGGTCATAAGTTCTATGAGACATACAATTGGGATTTTGATCTGTTCACATACACAGAAGACGATTGGGTTGCACCTAGAGGCACGACTATAAATCTTCTATCTGATGTTCCTGAATGCAAAAAATTTGTCGAGAGGAATGGTAGTAAAGACCCGTCCAGTGTTGTTAGGTTTGACCGCAAAGGACGTAGGATGAAGCCATTCAAATTTGATGCTGTTAGATTCTGTTACAAGGTCTATGCCCATACTGATTTGGTAATGAACCGAGGGGGTGGGTATGACGGTGTAATCTTTGTAGATGCCGATAGTGTGTTTCATAAATCCATAGATTCATCTTGGGTTAACCGGCATTTACACCGTAAGGATTGCATGATGACATATCTTGGTAGAATTGGAGCATACTCTGAATGTGGTTTTCTATATTTCAATCTGAACCACCCCAAAACCAAGGAGTGGTCAAAAAGGCTTTATGATGTCTACTCAACAGATGAGATATATACAATTGATGAATGGCATGATAGCTTTGTCGTTGACCATGTGAGAATTGAATTTGAAAAAAAGCACGGAGTAAAAAATTACAATATTGGATTTAGAGATAAGTCTCAGTTTAGAGAACAGAGAAAAATGAAAGGGCACGTTCAAGCATGGAGTATACTTGGAGATGTCTATGACCACTGTAAAGGTGCGAGGAAAGATGCTCTAAAAAGCCCAGAAAATAAAAAGATATGATCAACATATTCATTGGATTTGATAGCAAGGAACGTGCGGCTTACAACACTCTTTCATGGAGTCTGATTAAGAACAGCACCAAGCCTCTTGCGATAACTCCCATTGCACTGAACAACCTTTCTGGCATCTTCACACGGGAGCGCAATGCACTCTCATCTACTGAGTTTTCGTTCAGTCGATTCATGATCCCCCACCTGATGAACTACAAGGGGTGGGCACTGTTTATGGATTGCGATATGCTCACGGTTTCAGACATTTCAAAACTCTGGGACTTGCGTGATGACAAGTATGCAATTCAAGTCTGTAAGCATGATTATACTCCCAAGTCAGAGAAGAAGTTTCTTGGACAGATTCAGACCAAGTATGAGAAGAAGAACTGGTCATCCTTCATGCTCATGAACTGCGAGAAGTGTTTTAATCTGACTCCTGAGTATGTGAACATGGCTTCCGGTCTTCAGCTTCATCAATTCAAATGGTTGGAATCAGAGAAACTAATTGGGGATATTCCTCTGGAATGGAACTGGCTTGCTGGTGAGTATGAAACCAAATCTGATGTTCATAACATCCACTACACTGAGGGTGGACCTTGGTTTAAGGAGTTTCGCGATACTGACTACTCAGAAGAGTGGTATGAATACTATAAGGAGATGTTGCCTGAGTGAAACTGGCTCTATATAACAGAAGCATTTCAGATAAAATGCTAAGAGGCTCTGCCAATAAGAAACTCGGCATAAACTCATTTATTAATGGCGTAAAACGTCATGGGGTAAAGGTCATAGAGATAAATCAGCCGCACTATTACCCCTCATCCGATTTTGGATTAATGTTTTCGTTTGCAGATATACACCAGAGTGAAATATCGCTTTTGCCATATATGCAAGCACGTAAAAACATATATGAAGAAAGCAATAAGAATATCTTTTTCTTTGAAAATGATGTATTGAAGGGGTTTAATAATGAACTCATAATGCGCTTTCCTTTTAGGTCAGTCTATGACCATGAGGCTGAGTATTTTCTTGAACAGATTCCTGATGATCTCAGAAAGGATTCCTTCAAACACATAACAGCAACACCACCTCCTACAATAAAAAAGTCCAAATACATTATATGCTTGAATAGACTATCTGGATATGGGAGATGTGGAGTCTATCAATTTCAATGGGCATACAATCTTGTAAAGAGTTTAAAAAAGAGATTCCAGACTACCAACATTGAAATTAGAGTTCACCCCGGTAATGTTCGTGATAATACTGCTCGGCGAGGTAGTGTAAAGCTAAAGCATTTTGAATTTCAAAACGATGTAATGTATTATGAGCGCATCCTCAACACTTTTCCTGAAGTAAAAATCATAGTTCCTGATAAAAGGAGATACAGTTACCTTGATACCCTAGACAGACATTCTATTCATATATTTAACACATCTTCCGCATCATGCGAATGTATGATTTCTGGTTGCTCCACTGTTATAAGTCACAAAGCAGCATTTGCTTACAATTTTGCACCACACAAAGTCACATCTAGATATAAATTACAAGGTGGTAAAGATATTGATGGTCTTCTCAAAAAGTATAGAAAGACACACTTCACTGTTGATGAAGTTAATAATGGGACATATTGGGACTACATAAAAGAGGGAGTGAAGAATTATCTATGATATTACTTGGCAACAAAGGTTCTCGGATACACAAGATTGCCACTCATCTGAGTCATCCTTTAACGAAACAGGATGACTTCCCACCAGAACGTGTGCATGAATCAAATGATCCTATCGTGATGTTTGGTGCTTGCCCTCAAAAAATGGAAGTAATCAAAGAGTGCTGGAGAGTCGGAAGACCGTTCTACACATTAGACTCAGCATATCTCGGCAATGTCAATGCACCATTTCAAACATCTGGTTATGCAAAATACAAGAAGTGGTTTCGCCTTGTTCCCAATGACATTCAACATTGCGAATTCATACGATACAACAGTGATGACCGTCTTAGAAATCTAGGTGTTTCTCCAGTTAAATTCAAAAGGGGCGATAAGATACTTGTTGCTCTACCGGGTCATGTCGCTTGCACCTATCACAATATTGATATCAATGTGCTCTCAGAAGAGATAACTCAGGAGATACGGAAATATACAGATCGGGAAATTGAGTTTCGAGGATTTCCCACAAAAGGAGCAAGAGAGCGATTCATTAAGAATCAATTTTGGAAAAGACTAGAGGTAGGCGATATACATTGCACTGTCAGTTGGGGAAGCGTGGCAGCTCTTGAATCAATACTTTGTGGTATTCCAACAATCACTTTGCGTTCTTGCGTTGCTTCTCCTGTTTGTTCGTCTACAATTTCTGATATTGAAAATGTCAAGATGCCGAAGGAAGATTTGATGCGAGACTGGTTGAGAGGTATAAGTAAAGTCTGTATATCAATTGACGAACTTTATGCCCAAATCAGAAATCTTGCATGATCATATTAGGTTATACTAGAAACACCAAATACTATGCAGAGGTTCTAAATCAGAGCATAATAGCAGAAGAGGATTTTCCGCTATCTGATGTAAAAAATAGCAATGAGCCATTATTTGTATTCGGGGCTTCACCTATTCTCAAGCCAATAATGGATGAATGTATTCGGTGCAGTAGAGACTTTTATTCTACAGATAGTGGTTACATAGGTAATGTTGTGGGTCCAGCCCAGAAGCTTGAAGCGGGAAGAAAGAAGTGGCTTCGTTTAGTAAAAAACGGTCTACAACACACGCAAATGACACACTACCCATCTGATGACCGATTACGACTAATTGGGTTTGAACCTATATCTTTTAAACGAGGGGGTAAAGTTCTTGTTGTTTTGCCGGGACCAATAGCTGCACTATATCATGATATAAAATTAGATACTGTAAAGGAAGACATTACCAAGGAGATACGAAAATACACTGACAGAAAGATTATATTTAGAGAGAAAGACCCTGATGGAATTAAGGCAAAGACGTATGATAGATTCATAAAGAGACCATTTTGGAAATGTTTACAATCTGGTGACATACATTGCACTATATCTTGGGGGAGTGTTGCATCAGTCGAATCAATTTGTTATGGAATACCAACAATAGCTTTAAAACCGTGTGCGGCATCACCTGTATGCGATTCTCAACTCTCAAACATAGAAAATCCAAAATACCCATCCATTGATGAAAAAAGAGATTGGTTAAGATGGATAAGTAAAGAGACACTAACTAGAGATGAAATAACAAACAAGCTGAGAGATTTACTATGAAACAGATTTCAACACCATCAGGTCTATACGTTGTTCCCCAAGAGATTTACGATAGGTCTTCTGATAAAGACATCATCAAAGCCCTAGAGAATCTTGGTGAGTATCAACCGTGGATTGATAAGTGGGCAGAACAGTATAGCAAACCAAACACAGTCATTCTCGATGTTGGTGCAAATATTGGATCAAAGATTCTCCCATTCTCAAGATTACATGGAGGCAATGTCCATGTTATCGGTTTTGAACCAGTAGCAATCAATCAAGAAATTCTCAAAGAGTTGGTCCGGGTGAACGAACTTAACAATGTTGAATTGAAGAAACTTGCCTTGTCGAATTCGGCTGGGGAAATGGCAATTAACTTCCCATCATCTGATTCTCATCTTGATGCAGTCAGAGGACAGGGGCAGTTTAATAAGATAAACAAAGACGATCATGGGTTTGCAATCGTTGAATTTGTAAAACTGGATGACCTAAACATCAAAAACATCAGCTTCATTAAGGTGGACATTGAAGGTCATGAACTTGAATTCCTTGAGGGGGCAAAGGAAACCATTGACAGGGAGAGACCAGCGATAGTTCTTGAGATTTTCAACTCCACCAAAAAGAAAAGACTTACGGAATCTGCTCAACGTAAGAACGAACAATGTCTTTCTCTGATGAAGTCTTATGGATATAAGCAGATAGCAAGAAAGAACAAAGATGTCCTCTTTATCCGATAGATGCTTTCTCACTGGATGTGATTCAAATTTTGAATGGATGTTGCCTTGGTGCATATCCAATATTCAAAAGCACATGCCCAACATTCCCATTGTGGTTGCTGACTTTGGCTTATCACAAAAGGGAATCAATATTGCAGTAGACAGTGGTGTAGAAATCCTTACTGGATTCTGGAAGCCAGAAAGTAAGTCTTGGTTCTTGAAACCTGACGCAGTTCTTCTCTCGCCATACGAGAAAACTTGTTGGATAGATATTGATTGTGAAGTAGTTGCACCTTGTCCTGAGATCTTTGACTATGCTATTACAGAAAAGATTGGACTTACTCCTGACCACTGGGCAAAGAGAAGAGGAAGAGCACATTGGGCAACTGGTGTCATTGTCGTAAAGGGTAAACCAATGATCCTTAAAGAGTGGGCAACTCAATGTCGTAAAGAAAGAAAACGAGGAGACCAAGAAGTCCTCTATTCAATCATTGGCGATTCTAAAGATCGGGTAACTCCAATGCCTATGGAATATCAGTGGCTACGACTCGACTTAAAGTATGGAGTTGATAGCAACTCAAAGAAAATCATTCACTGGACTGGACCTATTGGAAAGAGACACATAAGAACATTAATCAAACCTTAGACCCCTTGAAACTAAACTCAATTCAATTATAAACCAAATGTCAAGTCTTGTCAATACCCCTGAATGGACGTATCTCAATGAGTCTTTCACTGAGACTCCTGACAAAAAGGAGTTGTATGGTTTTGTGTATCTGATTACCAATCTCATTGACGGTAGGAAGTATGTTGGCAAGAAGTTCTTCTGGTCAATGATAACCCGTCAAGTCAAGGGGAGGAAGAAGCGGCAACTGCATGAATCGAATTGGCGAGACTATTGGGGTTCCAATGATGAATTGAAGAAAGATATTGACATTGCTGGAAGTTCAAATTTTAAAAGAGAGATTCTTCACCTGTGTTCCAGCAAGTCTGAATGTTCCTATCTGGAAGCCAAGGAGCAGATTGACCGTGGGGTTCTTCTGAGCAAGGAATACTACAATTCTTGGATTTCACTCAAGATAACCAAGAAACACCTAGCAAAATACGCCCAAAAGAAGATGTTGACAGAATCTTGAAATAGTGTATAATTGTCGTCATGCAAATCATTGATTATAGCGGTATCGCAGTGGCAGCAATCTTCTCTCAGGATGCCCCAGAACAGATTGAAGAGGGACTGATTCGACACATGATTCTGAATCGTATTCGCTCCTTCAACACACAGTTTCGTGAAGAGTATGGTGAGACCATCCTTGCCTGCGACTCATCCTCATGGAGAAAGCGAGTCTTTCCTCAATACAAAGCTGCACGTAAGAAAACTCGTGATGCTTCTCCTCTGGATTGGGGCAAACTCTTTGATCTCATCTCTCTGATTCGTGAAGAGATTCGTGAGAACTTTCCATACCGTGTTCTTCATGTTGATGGAGCAGAGGCAGATGATATCATTGGTCATCTGGTGGAGAAGACACAAGAGTTTGGTCAGAACGAACCTGTTCTCATTGTCTCAGGTGACAAGGACTTTCTGCAACTCCATCGATACAAGAACGTCAAGCAGTTCTCACCAATAAAGCGTGACTTCATCACTACTGAGAATCCTGACTTCTATCTCTTTGAACATATATGTAAGGGTGACAGTGGCGATGGTGTTCCAAATGTCCTGAGTGACGACGATACCTTTGTGGAGAATGGAAGGCAACGCCCACTTCGTTCGTCAAAGATTCAGGAATGGTATCAGGAGCGAGACAAACTGAGTGAGGTGATGAATCAGAACACCTATCGAAACTACTGTAGGAACAACAAGATGATCGATTTGAATCACACTCCTAATGAGATTCGTGAAGAGATTGACTCTCTATATACTTCAGAAGCAAACAAGAAAAATGGAAAAATCTTTGGGTATCTGATTGAAAAGCGTTGTAATATGCTGATTGAATGTGCTCAAGACTTCTACTCAAAATAATATGAAAAGAAAACCCGTTAACCCACTAAAGCTGTTCCCCCACGAAATCTTTGAGAAGGTTCAGGGAGTTCGTGCCATGAGCGACCGTATCGCGGTTCTCAAGGAAAATGAATCGTTTACTCTCAAGACTATCCTTCAGGTTAACTTTAATAATTGGATTGAGTTTGACCTTCCTGAAGGAGATGCGCCTTACAAGAAGGATAAGAATCCTCCTGAGTTCAGTGCTGGTCGTATTGATAAACTTATCAAGGAACTCAAGCATTTGGTCAAGCAATCCAAACTCCCAAGAGCAAGAAAAGAAATTAAATTCATTCAGATGCTAGAGGCAATGCATCACAAGGATGCTGACATTATTATTGCCATTAAGGACAAGAAGCTGAACAAGTTGTATTCGGCATTGACTCCTGCCTTGGTGAGTCGTGCCTTTCCTACTCTGATTCAGGAGAAGGAATAAATAATGCCAGCGTAGCAAAGGCTCTGGTTATTATGGTTCTATCACAACTCAAACGTCTCAAAGAGGATTTGGAGAAAACTCAACACTATATTCGTCGCCTTGAGAAAGATGATGATCATGAAAACATACCCTTCTACCAAGCAAAACTTAAACGGCTCATTGATGCTGTTGGCAAACTTGAAAGCATGATTTCAAAATGATATACGACTATCACTGTGAAAAATGCGGTTATGAATTTGAAGAAAACAATCAGATTATTAACCGTGACATTCCAACCGAAAGACCCTGCCCTCAGTGTGCAGCACATTCAGTGAAGCGTGGTATTGCTGCCCCTTATATGTCCTATGCTGGAGCAAAGACTATTCAGCAAAGAGCAAGACAAGGAGCAGGAAGCGACTTCATAAATCGCATGGAGCAAATCCAGAGAGCACACCCAAACAAACTAAAAGATGGCACCAAAAAAACAGTCGGTGGATACTAAGAGTAGTGGGAGAGGATCCGCTGGTTCTTGGAGAAAGAGGTTGATTGATATCTCTCCTTTTTCTCAGGGTCAGGAGGACTTCTTTCGTTACTATGAGAAAGGATACAATATGGTTCTTTCTGGTGCTGCTGGTTGCGGTAAGACATTCATTGCCCTTCACCAAGCACTATCTGAATCCAAGGAGTCACAGTATCGAAAAAGGGTCATCATTGTTCGTTCTGTTGTTCCCACCCGTGATATGGGATTCCTTCCCGGTTCACAAAAGGAAAAGGAAGCGGCATATACCACACCTTACGAGGGAATTGTCAATGAACTCTATGGTGACCCAAAGGCATGGGCTACCTTGTCTGGACATGATATCATTCGCTTCATGACCACAAGTTACATTCGTGGTATCACTCTCAGAGATTCAATTGTAATTGTGGATGAAATGCAAAACTGCAACTTTCATGAGTTGGATTCAGTCATCACTCGTATCGGTGACGGTAGCCGCATTATCTTTGCGGGTGATTATTACCAGTCTGACTTCATTCGAAACAATGAGAGAGAAGGTATCAACAAGTTCCTGACAATCCTTGAGAAGATGAACTACTTCAAGCACATTCGCTTTGGTTGGGAAGACATTTGTCGTAGTGGGATAGTCAGAGACTATATCATGACCAAAGAACTTGAAGAGAAGAACACACAACCAATGACATTGATCAATGAGTAATCCAAGATACAATAAATGGAAGAACAAAAAGCGCGATAAGACACGCCGAGACGATTCATATGACAAATTTGATCGCCAAAGACGCCTAGATAAGAAACAGTCCCGTAATTCAAATGATGAATAATTCTGATATATCTAATCCAGTTGCAGACCTCATTAATAAGCGTCAGAGTAACAACTTTAGTTACACCTATGGTCATGTTCATGAGTTCTACGTTACTGGAGCAATTGAATCTCCTGACGAATATACTGAGTGGTTTCATACGATTCGAAATGCAAATGCAACTGATGTAGTAAAGCTTCACATCAACTCTCCCGGTGGTGACCTCTGGACTGCAATTCAATTTGTTCATGTCCTTGCTGAGACAGAGGCAACAATTCAAATTGCCGTTGAAGGTGCGTGCATGTCTGCTGCAACTCTGCTCTTCCTGATGGGTCATGAATATGAAGTCTCTCCTCATGCGATGTTCATGATTCACAATTACTCTGGTGGTTCTCTTGGTAAGGGTGGAGAGATGTATGACAACATTGTTCATGAGCGTAAGTGGAGCGAGAATCTTCTTCATGATGCATACGATGGTTTCTTGACTCAGGATGAAATCAAGTCCGTGCTGGATAATAAGGATCTCTGGATGGGGACCAAAGAGGTTCTTGAACGTCTTGAAAAGAGGCAAGCCTATCTTGAAAACCTTCAAGCTCTCCTCAAGGAAGCTGAGTTGAAAGCAGCCGAAAAATCCAAAAAACCTGCGAGGAGAACCAGAAAAGCTACTCGAAAATCTTCGTAAGTCGTTGAAAATCAACACCTTTAACGGTAACGTAAAAAAAAGTGAAAAAAAGTGCTTTTAGGGGTTGACGGATCCGCGATCTTCAGGCAGAATGTCTCTCGTAATGAGAAACAACGACATGAACATCAATATATCTTTTCGCAGAATCAAGACTGGACTATTCACTAATAGTATGCCGGGATACTTCAGAATCGCTGTTTGGGTTTTTGGGTTCCGTATTTGCGGGTTCTGTTGGAATAAGGATTTCGGTATAGAAAGAGATTGACATTTCTGCGTTCTCTGGTAGAGTGTTGCTTTAACAATTTAGTCAGTTAGTTAACAGGCACCAACTGGATGGTCCCTTTAATAAATGAGAGGGGTTGACGGGAATCCAGAAATGGTCTAGTATGATCTACGTAATGAGAAAGAACGCTATGAAATACGAAATCACGAACGAAGCCCATCCAGACAACCCAAACCTCCGACGCATCAAAGCCCTGCGGGACTTTGGCGACGTAAAGAAAGGTGACCTTGGGGGATACATCGAGTCCGAGGAGAATCTGAGTCATGATGGTGATGCATGGGTCTATGGGAACGCATGGGTCTATGGGAACGCAAAGGTCTATGGCGATGCATGGGTCTATGGGAACGCAAAGGTCTATGGGAACGCAAAGGTCTATGGGAACGCTGAGGTCTATGGCGATGCATGCGTCTATGAGGACGCTGAGGTCTATGAGGACGCTGAGGTCTATGGTGACGCAAGGGTCTCTGATAATGCATTGGTCTGTGGGGATGCAAAGGTCTCTGGGGACGCATGGGTCTATGGGAACGCAAAGGTCTATGGGGGTGCAGTGCTCTCTTGGAACGCAGTGGTCTCTGGGGATACAGAAGAGCCTGTGTCTCAATTCCCAAATGAAATAACAATCGGTGGTGTGGTTTACGTAAAGAAAGCATAATTATGAGTAAGATTGAAATATACAAAATGCTGGACGAGATGAATGGTCAAGCCCTTGAAAACTTCTTCACTGCACTTGCTGATTATGCGGCAGATCAAGCTGATCGATTCCATTATGATGATGCTGACCGACATGAAATGTTTGAGGAACTCCGACAACCATTATGGGAAGCCTCAGATATTGTTTTTCGTCGGGCATAAACTGAATTCATAGATACTTTATGATTTACATTAGCAACCACAATGAGAGATGGGTTGAACGCACGAAGGAAGACCTTCCAATCCATGACAATAATGGTCGTGCAGTAATCATGAATCGACTCTGGCAGAAACTACATGACCGTGATGATTTGAAAAAGGTCTTTGATGATGAGTTGGGCTTTCAGGAGAAGATTGAAGAGTATGTTTATGCAGGAGAACAATATAGAGACCTACATGACTTCTTGATGCTTTTCACTGATGAAATTTTAGTGTTTGGAGAATAAGAATAGTTGACTGAAGCAAAGGCTTCATGTAGAATATAAAAATTGAGAGAGGTTCTACTCTCCGGGAGATACTCCGATAAGGTATTGAAGACCACCGAGAATCCGTGGGTGACCCAAAAGGGCAATGGTGATGATATCCAACATTAAGCTGTTACGGCTCAGCAGTAAGTCCCTAGAGAGAGGAGACCCCATGTCAACAGGGCAAAATAAAAAGCCGAATCTTTGTTGGCGTTACACGATAACCCAACGATCAGGTCTGGTCCACCTTCAACCAAAACAATAACGGGGTTGTAAATGGATCGACTTTCTTTGCCACAGCGTATCTGATGATTCCTAAAGGATGAAACTCGAAAGAGTCATACTGCTCGGCAAGCGGTGCACCAATGTGTCCTATGTGTAGGTGGAGACGTCTGCCGAAAAGAAGACGCATCATGCTCGTCGAACCTAGCTGGGTGCGACGTTAAACAATATAGGTTAACCCAGCGCCAATTTCTGGGGATGTAGCTCAGTTGGTCAGAGCACCCGACTCATAATCGGTAGGTCATAGTTTCAACCCCTATAGGGTCCACCAATGCCAGATTAGCTCAGTTGGTAGAGCAACGGTTTTGTAAACCGTCGGTCGTCAGTTCGAATCTGACATCTGGCTCCATTTTCATTGGCGCATAGCTCAGTTGGTTAGAGCATTCGATTGATAATCGAAAGGTCGTAGGTTCAAATCCTACTGTGCCAACCAATTTCATTCTAGAGTAGCTCAATGGTAGAGCAATCGGCTGTTAACCGATTGGTTGCTGGTTCGAGTCCAGCCTCTAGAGCCAATTTCAGGTTGGATGGCTGAGTGGTCTAAGGCAACAGTTTGCTAAACTGTCGTACTCGAAAGGGTACCAAGAGTTCGAATCTCTTTCCAGCCGCCATTTAACATTAAGTCCCGTTCGTCTAGCGGTTAGGACATCGCCCTTTCACGGCGAGAACACCAGTTCGATTCTGGTACGGGATGCCATTTTCGGAGAGTAGCTCAGTTTGGTAGAGCACCTGCTTTGGGAGCAGGATGTCGCAGGTTCAAATCCTGTCTTTCCGACCACTTTGGTGAGATGGCAGAGCGGTTTAATGCACCTGTCTTGAAAACAGGAGTTGTGTAAAAGCAACCGGGGGTTCAAATCCCTCTCTCACCGCCAATTTCGGGGGCGTACTGGTTTCGACCTTGTTGCCGAAGAATGAAGAAGCACGTAGAGGTTGGTCGATGGACTCTTAAAAATCGACTAAAAAAACTAATTGGCGAAGATAACATTGCCGGTCTTCTCGATGAAGCTGCTGCCATCATGAACAACGCTGACGCTGTTCTGGCTGGAGCCGAAGTCGCTGAAGTGGTTGCATAACCAGATCGTGGACTTAATGCCTCGTTGAGTTCGCGATTACTAAAGTAGAGGCTGCTGTGATGACTGGATGGAACCAGACACCATCACCTAAGACACTTGGTTCAACCTCCTGATGAGGATGCTCGATGATGCATCAGGGGAGTATTAGAGTCGAGCTAAACGTGTAGAAGGGCATTTAAAGCTCCAATGGGACGCGGGTTCGACTCCCGCCGCCTCCACCATTTAATGATACAAACAATAATCGATTACTGGATCTCGGGCGGTTGGTCTTCTGGGAACTGTCTTGGGTATGATGCAGACATTTCAAGCACTTTCAGTTGGAGGGGCATCATCTATCGATAATCTAGCAAAGGGGATTTCAAAAGCACTCATCACTACTCAGATGGGAATTTCAATTGCCATCGTGGGCACCATCGTCATTACAATACGAAAGAATAAATAGAACAATGAAAGATGAAGTAGCAAAATCAAAGGGTCTTCCCTTTTCAACTTCTCGCAGTCAGGAGAAGACATACAAGAAGAATACGAAAAAAGCAAGGCGTCAACTGGACAAAAGAAAATGTCGAGAAAGCATGGAGTAAGATTCTGGTTTCTCATTGCCCTCTTGGGTATCACAACAGTGCTGGGGTATCTCTCCCAGCACTTTTTTGCTTTCATTGTGGTATCTGGGAAGAGTATGGAACCAACATTGAAGTCAGGGGAACCCATATGGATTCGCAAGGATTGCCCCAACTACTATGTTGGTGATATTGTTGTTGCTGATATAGTGGAGGATGGCGATATGGTTCGTGTCATCAAGAGAGTCATTGCCCGATACCCTGCCACAATTTCAATTTCAAATTCAGTAATTCTAGTAGATGGTAAAGGAGTCATAGATATCTTATACTATCCCACGGATTTCACCTTTGAGATGAAACCCGATCAATACCTTATCTTTGGTGATAACGGTAAGATAAGCGATTACTATTTCATCAACAAAGAACAAATCATAGGACGAATGCTCACAGAATAAGCTTATATAAATATAGTATATGAAACTTGTATTATCAATACTATTCTTGTCCGCTTGTTTCGTCTTTGGTGCAGATGATTTTGAGAATGCAATTCGTCCACTTATCGCAAATAACTGCTATGAGTGTCATTCATCCAAGGCAAAGAGAGTCAAAGGTGATACATTACTGGACTCCAAGGAAGGCATTCAGAAAGCACTCAAAGACAACGTCCTGCTTAACGCCATTGTCTCTGGTGATATGCCACCAAAGAGAGACCTTGGAGAAGTAAATCGAAACATCCTTGCTTCATGGATCAAGAATGGTGCCAAGCTTCCCACCAATTTCACTGCATCAGGTTCTCGCTGGGGTAAAGAGGTGGAATCTCATTGGGCATTCCAGAAGGCATATACTCCATCAGTTCCAAATTTCAAACAAGAGAATCCTATTGACAACTTCATTGCCGAGGGTCTCAAGAAACGTGGGGCACTCTTTTCACCTGAAGCACCAAAGAGAGAATTGATTCGTCGTCTCTACTTTGATATGACTGGATTACCACCTACACCACTTCAGGTTTCTGAATTTGAAAATGGTGGAAAGAACTATTACAAAATCGTAGACGAGATTCTCTCATCCAGAGCATATGCAGAGAGATGGGCAAGACACTGGCTGGATGTTGCTCGCTATAGTGATTACAAGGGTGGTGCCAATAATCGTCGTGACGATCCTCGTTATGTTTATGCATGGTCATATCGTGATTATGTGATTGATTCCTTTCATGAAGACAAGCCTTACAATCGATTCATTCAGGAACAGATTGCTGGCGACCTTCTTCCAAACCCAGATACAGGAGGGCTTGGGTTCATCACTATTGGTCGTCGTGACAATAATGCAAATGATGTGATTGATGATCGCATCGATGTCATCACCAAGGGATTCCTTTCATTGACTGTTACTTGTGCGAGGTGTCATGACCACAAGTTCGATCCAATCAGTCAGAAGGATTACTATGCACTACATGGAATCTTTCGTTCAGTGCGTGAACCGAATGAATTTGAGCTTCCAATGGCAGAAGACACAACTGGTTCAAATGGATTTAATGAGTATATCACCAAGAAGAAAAAGTTGGCTTCTGATATCCAAGTGTATAAACGTAAGGAGTATTCAAGATGGTATGACCATTTCCGCAAAGGTTCTATTCAGTATATCGTCCATACACACAACTATTACAATGAGGTACCGAATGAAGCCAAGGGGCAGTATTCCAGAACTAATAAGGTTGATAAGGTGACTGGTCTTGTTGGTAGGATGATGTCTAACTGGAATCGTGAAATGAACAGCAAAGATGATTTCTGGAAAGTTTACCAACTAGTAAAAGTAAGCAAATCAGTAAAGAAATCAGAAAAAGAGATTCGTAAGGTTAATGAGATTATCCTGAGAGGTCTTCGTCTTGCAAAGGCAGAGACTCCTGTTCAGGTTGCAGCATGGTATGGTAGACTCTTCTACGAAACTTATGAAAAGAAGATCAATAAGAAGCCATTATCGTCTCTTCAAAAGAAGGCTGATAAGATTCTATTCAAGGATAAAGGTCCGTGTGACCTTGGTGATATTGAGAATTTCTGGAGGATTCTAAACAACCGTGAGAGGACTCAGTATGAAAGAGGTCTTCAACGTGTTACCGCCAAACTCATTGACCATGAGTGGGCAAGCAGTGTGACGCCTCCACGTAGTATGGTGATTACAGAGAATCGACCAGTGACTTCTCGTATCTTCCTTTTGGGAAATGCAAGAAAACTTGGTGATCCTGCTCCACGTTCTTTCATTGAATACCTTGATCCAGATGGAGGAAAGTATCCTGACAAGACTTCAGGTAGACTTGAACTTGCAAATTCAATTATTGAACATCCACTCTCCACACGTTCCTTTGTAAATCGAATTTGGATGCACCACTTTGGTCGTGGTTTTGTGGATACACCAGATGACTTTGGGATTCAGGCAGAAGACCCAAGTCATCCAGAACTACTTGAATTCCTTTCAAATTATCTGAGGGAGAATAACTGGAGCATCAAGAGGTTGCATCGTCTGATTGTCACAAGTCGCACATATCGTCAATCAAGTAAGGCAGATGGAAAGATGGAACTCAAAGACCCCGGTAACATCTTCTTGCACCGTCAGAATATTCGACGCCTTGAGTTTGAAGGTATTCGTGATTCTCTCTTCTTCTTTGCCAATGGTGGTAATTTTGAAAAGGCACATGGAGGACCAGTCAAACTGTTTAATTCACCATACCCCAATGCTCGTTCTATCTTTGGTGAGATTGATCGTCGTCGTCTTCCAGAGATTCTATCCAATTTCGATATGGCTGATCCAAACCTCCCAACAGGAAAGAGATTTCGGTCATCCGTCCCACAGCAGTCTTTGTTCATGTTAAATAATTCGATGATGATGGTGAAAGTAAAAGAAATCGCAAGCAGATTCGATAAGGTAATCGATGAACCGGGAAAGATACAAGCAATCTATCAATTGCTCCTGCAAAGGAATCCAACCGATATGGAAACCAAGCTTGCAATCAAGTTCATTCAATCAACCCCACAAGATACATACTCTCCATTTGAACAATTCATTCATGTCATGGTGATGTCAAACGAGACGATGTATATTAACTAATATGAATACATGCTCTAATATCAAACCACTTCCATCCTCCCGTAGAGAATTTCTGCGTTCAACAGGTATGGGTCTTGGTGCGATCGCTGCAAGCACAATGTTCAATGAGAACGCACAGGCAGTTGCACCTCAAGGAAAAGCAAAGAGAATTCTACACATCTTCCTACAAGGTGCATCAACACATCTGGATATGTGGGATTACAAACCAGAACTCGAAAAGTTTGATGGCAAAAAGATCAACGGCAATCGTCTTGGTCATGCCACTGATTTTGAGTTTACTCCTTGTGGTCAGTCTGGTCTCTTGATGTCTTCTTGCTTTCCTCAATTGCAAAAACATGCTGATGATATCTGTGTCGTTCGTTCAATGATGACAGATGTTCCTGCGCATGATGTTGGTGTTCGCATGTTCAACACTGGGCAGATTTCATTACCTCGCCCTTCCTTTGGTTCATGGGTATCCTATGGTCTTGGTTTGGCAAATGATAATCTCCCCGGTTTTGTTTCTCTTGCTCCCGGTGGTGCTCAGAGATATACAGAGAGTATGCAGTCTGCCTTTCTTCCCGGTCTCTATCAGGGAACTCCAATCGATACTCGTTTGCGTGATGTGAATCAAATGATTGCCAACATCAAGACAAACGGAACACTTCAGGAACAGAGAAGAAAACTTGATCTCCTTGCTAAGATGAATACCATACACTCGCAGTTGAATGGTAAAGATATTGAATTGGAGAACAGAATCAAGTCATACGAGATTGCATACAATATGCAAATTGAAGCAACAGAGGCATTTGATGTAAGTAAGGAAGAAAAGAAAGTAAGGGATACTTATGGAAACACAGATACAGGCAAGCAGTTTCTTATCGCCCGGAGACTTCTTGAACGTGGTGTTCGTTTTGTGCAGGCATGGAACGGAGGTTGGGATATGCATGACAATCTCTTTACTTCATTGACAGTAAGAGCGAAGGGTATCGATGGTCCCTTGACTGCATTGATTGATGACCTCAAGCAACGTGGAATGCTCCATGATACTCTTATCATTCTTGGTGGTGAATTTGGAAGAACACCTCATCGTGATGGTGCTGGTCGTAATGGTTATTTTGGTCGTGCTCATCAACACACTGGATTCTCCACTGCCCTGATCGGTGGTGGTGTCAAGGGTGGGACTGCATATGGAGCAACTGATGAACTTGGATACAAGGCAGTTGAAAATCCATGCCATGTCCACGACCTTCATGCCACAGTCCTTACACTTCTTGGGTTTGACTTCAAGGAATTCACTTATCGCTACAATGGTCGAGACTTTCGTCTGACTGATGTTCATGGAGAAGTCCAGAAAGGCATTATCGCCTAATACTATGATGAATAGAAGATCGTTTCTTTTTAATGGTTCTGTGATGGGTCTCTCAATGGGATCTATTCTCAAGGCACAAGCAGAGTCAAATCTCAAGGTTCGTGCCAAGAGTGTGATTCAGATATTCCTTCCCGGTGGCATGGCACATCAGGAAAGCTGGATTCCAATTCCTGATGCTCCACTTGAATATCGTGGTCCCTTGGGTGTAGTGAATACCAATGTCGCTGGATTGAGACTCTCACAGAATCTAAGTGAGACTGCAAAGATTGCTGACAAGATTACCGTGATTCAATCAATGTCTCATGGTGAAGCAGCACATGAAAGAGGAACGCACAACATGATGACTGGATATCGCCCATCTCCAGCACTCATATATCCTAGTATTGGTTCAGTGGTTGCACATGAATTGGGTGGAAGAAACAACATTCCACCATATGTGGCAATTCCGAACAAGGCAAATGATTATGGTGGATCTGGTTATCTCTCAACTGCATTTGGTCCCTTTGGGCTTGGTTCAAATCCAGAATCTGGTGACTTTCAGGTAAGAGACCTTGGGCTACCATCTGGTGTAGATACCAATCGATTTGCCAAGCGCAGGTCAATGCGCTCGATTGTGGACAATCACTTTTCAAATCTAGAAAAGGCAGATGTCCTGAGTGGTGTTGACAAGTTCTACTCTCAGGCATATGACCTGATTTCAAGTGAAACTGCAAGAGCAGCATTCGACCTCAAGACAGAAAATTCAAAGACCCGAGAGAATTATGGAACTGGTGCTGCTGGTTCTCGTTTCCTTCTTTCTCGTCGTCTGGTCGAAGCTGGAGTAAGGTATGTCACTGTTACCTTTGGGAGTTGGGATATGCACGATGGCATTGAGGCTGGAATCGCAAGATGGCAACCTGAATTCGATAAAGCATATGCTGCACTGATTCGCGACCTTGATGAACGGGGTATGCTTGATGAAACTCTGGTGGTTGTGACTTCTGAATTTGGTCGCACCCCAAAGATTAATCGAACTGCTGGTCGTGACCATTGGGCAAAGCTTTTTGGAATTGCACTTGCTGGTGGTGGAGTCAAGAGAGGATTTGTCTACGGCAAACCTGATATGACTGGCAGCGAACCAGAGGAAGATCTAGTTACCCCTGCTGATTACGGAGCAACTCTGTATCACCTTATGGGTATCAATCCCGAGAAGCGGCTCATGACCTCTGGTAACCGTCCAATTGAAATCATTAAGGATGGTAGGGTTCTCAAGGAAATCATCTCTTGATTTCAAAAATTAAATCCACTATAATAGAATAAACAAAGCACCTGTAGCTCAGTTGGATAGAGCAACTGCCTTCTAAGCAGTCGGTCACTGGTTCGAACCCAGTCAGGTGTACCATATACTTTATGACTGATAAACTGTTTACAATTTACCTCCCCGGATCGGTCGCTGTTGTGTATGCATTAACAGGAATATATTATCTCATAAAGAAGAACTATCCTTGGTCTATAGTCTGGATGTCTTATGCTATGGCAAACATTGGATTGGTTCTTGCATCAATCAAAAAATGAAAAACAAGCACACACAAGAAGAAACGAGAGACATTGATGACATTCTTGGTATTGTCTTTATCCTTTTTCTGTTCGCATCTTTCATACATAATTTGTGAAAGTTGAACCACATCGAAAGACAACCCTTGTTCTGAATTCAACCTATGCACCAATAGGATTCTTTACAGCACGAAATGTGATACGGCATATGATGAAGTTTAGTGGCAAAGGTATGGATAAAGATTTCAATGCACTCCAGTGGGATGACTGGAATCATTCTCTGAATATGCATGATGACCAACCCTACATGAGTTCCGTACGGCACAATTGGTATGTCCCCACAATTCTTCTGATACCTTCATACAGCAAGATGCCTCAGTTCAAGAAGAACACTCAGCCGACAAGAAAGCAACTCTATGTCTTGTATGATGCAGTCTGTCAGTATTGCCTGAAGAAGATTCCCTTTGATCAGGCAACAAAGGACCATGCATATCCAAAGTGCAAGGGTGGTTCAAATGATGACTTTAATTTGGTTCTGGCATGTAAACGATGCAATCGGGACAAGGGGCACAAGTATCCCTTCATGAATGCTCTGGGTAAAGAGGTTCGTGCCAGAACACTAGTGGATTTGAACTTTAGACTACAAAGGCTTGGCATTGATTGCCGAGATGAATGGGAACACTTTATGTTTAACTGATTTATGAAAAACAAAGCGAAAATACTCATTGACATGGATGGTGTGGTTGCTGATTTCGTTGGTGGAATCTGCAAGGCACACAATAGAGAGAATCCCTATGAGAAGGGATTCACTGGATACCAGATCGAAGAGGCATGGGGTATTACTCCAGATGAATTCTGGAAGGTCACTGATAACGTAGAGTTCTGGGATGGACTCGATAAGTTTGAATGGGCAGATGAACTCATTGAGCACTGTGAGAATCTTGTGGGTATTGAGAACATGGCATTCTGCACTGCACCATCAAGAAATCCCCTTTGCATTGTTGGAAAGAGTATGTGGCTTGACCGTTACTTTCCCAAGGTGAAACGAATCTTCACAAAGGAAAAGTATTTTTGTGCCAATCCTCAGACCATTCTGATTGATGATACAGATGCTAAGATTGAAAAGTTCTATGAACATGGTGGGATTGGTGTTAACTTTCCGCAACCTTGGAATCAAGCTACTCTTGGTGGGCTTGGGACAGGTGGATTCGATAGTGTTCTTTATGCTATAGGTGGAGCCGTGGATAGGATAAATAAAACCATACGATGAAGGTCGATGTCTACTATAACCTCCACAAGAAATGTCTCTCAGTGAGGCATAAGGGAAAGGTGATTCGTCATTGCGATTCAGTGATAATCGAAGGAGCAAAATTCATTGTCTCACAAAGAGGCAGGGAAAGGGTTCTTCAGGAGAAGCGTAAGAATGTCCATGCATATGTTCGTGGTGAATTGAAAGAAGACATCGATATGGAATGCCTTCGCTATCTGGGCAGAAGAGTATTCTACGACCCATACAAGTATGACTCTTTTGTCTTATCAGACAAGACTCCAGTTACCGGGGCAGAAAGAGTAGAGATTCACGACAACAGGGTTTACGCTTGGGGTCTAACTAAAGGTGTCCCTCGCGAGATTGCCGTCTCCAAGGACTCTACACTTACAGCATTTAAAGAAAGGTATGCAGCATGAGTATTTATGCCACGATTTACGACAACCTCGTAACCTCTAGAAAACATCTCAAGGAACAGTGGGAGCCTGTAGGTTCTCTCCTTGAACGTCACCGAATCCTGCCCGGACACGTAGGAGGAACCTACATTGATTCCAACTGCACATACTTAACTCGTAGGGAGCACATTATTGCTCATTGGTTACTTTGGAAGATTCATGGGATGCAAGGTGATAATAATGCATGGAGGGGGATGAAAAGATTGCCAGTGATACCACACATGTTGGGCAAAAAGCTATCTGAAGAGACCAAGAGGAAAATTGGTGATGCCCATAAGGACAAAAAGCTATCTGAAGAGACTAAGAGAAAAATTAGTGAAGCACGTAAAGGTGAAAAGCTATCTGAAGAGACTAAGAGAAAAATTAGTGAAGCACGTAAAGGTGAAAAGAACCCAAATTATGGCAAAAAGCATTCTGAAGAAACCAAGAGGAAAATGAGTGAATCCCAGAAGAGCAAACCAAAATCTGAAGAACACAAGAGGAAATTGCGTAAACCCAAGCCAAAAATCACTTGTCCTCATTGTGGAAAAGAAGGTGGTGTTAGTGCGATGAACCGCTGGCACTTCGATAATTGTAGGGATAAATAAAACCATATGATATTAGGGCTTATCAAATCAGTCTTGAAGTCACTTGAACTCTACCTTGCGTTCAAGAACAAGGCTTTCTATCGTGACCTAATCGATGACCACAGAGAAAGAGAGAAAGGACTCATTAATGAAATTGAAAAATACCGTTCTTCTGGCAACAGCAATGATGCCCTTCGTGCTGACCTCCTGCGCGACCAACTCCTCACCGAAC
>Ga0208149_1000163_pt1 | contig 26145 bp, 30 predicted proteins | sample DEB08_DNA_15_FD_184533 | JGI IMG/M metagenome (GOLD analysis project Ga0208149, IMG submission 184533) | Aqueous microbial communities from the Delaware River and Bay under freshwater to marine salinity gradient to study organic matter... | ecosystem: Environmental > Aquatic > Marine > Coastal ... | reverse complement strand
CTGCAACTGTTGAAAATAAAACAATAGAGCCCTTATTTTTTTTTAAACTTTCTTGATATCCTTTAATAGCCTCTACAGCTGAATAAAGATTTAATTTCATACATTTATTAAAATCTTGTTCGGTAACCATTCTTAATGGCTTCAAATCAATTGAACCAATGCAGTATGCAATTCCTTTTATTTCAGAAATATCTGCTTTAACTTTCTCAATAAAACCTTCTTCCAAAACATCAGCAACTGTAAATGAGCACCCTAATTTTTCTGCAATAGAACTTACTTCACTTTCATTTCTCGCAATTAGGTGAATATCATTTCCAGAATTTTTTAATTGTTCTGCTAAACTTGAACCAATAGAACCTGTCGCACCAAAGATTAGAAATTTTTCTGACATAAATTTTTTAATTAGTTATATTTAACTATGAAATTATTTTTTATACTTGGTAATCAATTATTTCCATTAAAATACTTAGACCGCTTCAAAAAGGATCATGTGTTTTTTATGGCTGAAGATAATGGATTATGCACTTATGAAAAACATCATAAGCAAAAAATACTGCTATTCTTATCTTCTATGCGATCATATGCAGATAGTCTCAAGAAGAATAGGTTTAAATTAGATTACTTAAAAATAGAAGATAAAGATTTTAAAGATGATTATTTAAAGAAATTAAAAAAAATAATTAGTCAAAAAAAAATAACTGAAATTACAAGCTTTGAGATTGAAGATAAATTTTTTGAAAAGAAAATTTCACAATTCCTAAAAAAAGAAAAAGTTAAATGGAATATGGTTCAAACACCCATGTTTTTAAATTCTAGAGATGAATTTAAAAATTACTTGGGAAAATCTAAAAAACCCTTTATGGCAACTTTTTATAAAGAGGTGCGTAAAAAATCAGGAATATTAATGGGTGCTGATGGAAATCCTATTGGAGGTAAGTGGAGTTTTGATGAAGATAATAGAAATAAATTACCTAAAGATATTTCAATACCAAAATTTCCAAAAATTAATGAAACTAGTCATACTAAAAAGCTAAAACCAATTATTGAAAAATTATTTAAAGATCATCCTGGAAGCACTGATAATTTTTGGTTAGCAACAGAGCATGATGATGTTGTTAAACTTTTAAATTTTTTTATAAAAGAAAAATCTAATTTATTTGGTGATTACGAAGATGCTGTAAATCAAAATGATAATATTTTATTTCACAGTGCTTTAAGTCCTTATATTAACTTAGGCTTAATAACTCCTGAATTTATTATTCAAAAAATTTTAGATTTTCATAAGAAAAACAAAATAAGAATGAACTCCCTTGAAGGATATATTCGTCAGGTAATTGGATGGCGAGAATTTATGAGGGGTATTTATCAAGGATATTCAGAAAAAATGGAAGCTGGAAATTTTTTTAAACAAAATAGAAAAATGAAAAATTCTTGGTATGAAGGAACTACAGGATTACCACCGTTAGATCATGCAATTAAAAATGCAGTTAATCATGGATGGTCTCATCATATCGAAAGGTTAATGATCTTATCTAACATTATGAACCTTTGTGAGATTAAGCCTGTAATTGTCTACAAATGGTTTATGGAAATGTTTGTAGATTCATCTGACTGGGTAATGGTTCCCAATGTTTATGGGATGGGTTTATTCAGCGATGGTGGAATTTTTGCAACCAAACCTTATATCTGTGGATCTGCTTATTTTATGAAAATGATGGATTTTAAAAAAGGGGATTGGTGTAATACGATGGATGGATTGTATTGGAGGTTCATTGATCGAAATAGAAAATTTTTTTTAACAAATCCAAGATTATCAATGATGGTTCGTATCTTTGATAAAATGAAAGATGAAAGAAAAAAAATGATTTTATCTGAAGCAGATAAATTTATTAAACAAAATACAATTTAGTGAAAAAAGAAAATCTACCTTCAAAAATTTGTCCAGTTTGTAAAAGACCTTTTGTTTGGCGTAAGAAGTGGAAGTTAAATTGGGATAAAGTAAAGTATTGTTCCAAGAAGTGTTCTAAGTGATTTATTTATCTCTATTTGCTATATCTTTTTTAGCAGCAACAATTTTACCATTTTCTTCTGAACTCTCATTAGCAACGTTAATTGCAACATCAGATTATGACAATTTATTATTGTTAACTGTTGCAAGTTTTGGAAATATTTTAGGATCTCTTGTAAACTGGGCTTTAGGATCTTATTCTAGAAACCTTACTGCAAAAAAGTGGTTTCCATTTAAAGAAACACAAATAGAAAGATCATCAAAATGGTTTAAAAAGTTTGGTAAATGGTCATTATTATTTGCTTGGGTTCCTGTTGTAGGTGATCCACTAACTTTAGTTGCGGGCATACTGAGAGTAAAATTTATTGATTTTATTATTTTAGTAGCAATTGGAAAAGTGAGCAGATATATTTTTGTCTTCTATTTGATTGGTTAGGCTATGAATATATTAGTTTTACAACATATAAAAATTGAAGATCCAGGTTATATTAAAGATTTGATGTTAGCTGATGGAGTTAAGTTAACCACCATTGAGTTGGATGAAGGTGAAAAGATTCCAAATAATCTAAGTCAATTTGCTGGAATGTTTTGTATGGGTGGTCCAATGGATACATATATGGAAAAAGAATATCCTTGGTTAATTGAAGAAAAAAAAGCGATTAAAGAATTTGTTGTTGATTTAAAAAAACCTTATCTAGGTTTCTGTCTTGGTTGTCAGTTATTAGGTGAAGTAGTGGGTGGCAAAGTGGTTAAATCAAGCCCAGCAGAAATTGGTATTATGGATATTAATTTTTCAAAAGAAAAAAATGAAGACAGATTGTTTTCTGAATTTCCAGAAAAAATTAAAAGCTTACAATGGCATTCTTATGAAGTTCAAGGGATAGAGAATAATAAAGATATAACTTTGCTAGCTTCATCACCCATAACCAAATATCAAATTTTTAAATATCAAAATCATGCTTATGGAATTCAATTTCATATAGAAATTAAAGATACCACCGTCAATGAATGGGGATGTGTTCCAGAATACAAAAAAGCACTTGAAGATCAGTTGGGAGAGGGTGCTTTAGAAAAATTTGATAATGCTGCAAAAGATAATATGTCTGATATGAATAATTATTCCAAAATTTTATATGACAATTTTAAAAAGATATTATGAATAAATTAAAACTAGGTCCTAAAGTAAATTTTAAAAAAGCAAAGTTACCCATAAAAAAAAGATTGGTTGGAAATTACACAATCCTTGAGCCTTTAAACGTTAGCAAACATGCACAAAATCTATATTTAGAATATTCAAAAGATAAAAAGAATATAATTTGGACATACTTACCTTACGGTCCATTTAGAACATATGTAAGTTTTAGAAATTGGCTTAAATCGTTTTGTTTGAACAAAGATCCTTTTTTTTATGCAATTTATTCTAAGAGACATAAGAAATATTGTGGGATGGCTAGTTATTTAAGAATTGAGCCAGATCATGGTTCAATTGAAGTTGGACATATAAATTATTCTCCGCTTCTACAAAATTCAGTTGAGGGAACTGAAACGATGTATTTGATGATGAGAAATGCTTTTGATGTTTTAGGCAACAGAAGATATGAGTGGAAATGTAATAATTTAAATTCAGACTCAAAAAAAGCAGCTTTAAGATTAGGTTTTAGATTTGAAGGTGTGTTCAGACAGATGTTTATTTTTAAAGGTAGAAGCAGAGATTCAGCTTGGTTTTCAATTTTAGATAAAGAATGGCCAAGCAACAAAAAAAGATTTTTGAATTATTTAAAAAAAATAAATTTTGATAAAAATTATAAACAAATAAAAAAATTATAATTTTTTATTAATCACCAAAATGTTCCATATCAGATTTGCCCTTTTTTATTTGATCAACTGCAGATTTTAAAATTTCAGAAGCATTTTCTAATTGTTTAATTGAATCTAAGTTTAGTTCTTGAAAATTTTTATCTAAAATTTTTTCATCCAGAAGTTTTTTAACATGAGTTGCCGTATGTTTAGTAAACTCTTTAGAAAGTATTTCTACTGGATCTACATGGCATAATTGACCATATTTGGTGTAGTCTTTAATGCTTGGGTCACTAGCCATATAGCCGTTGACCAATGTAATTCTTTCACCTGGAGATGTGAGACCAGTAGCTCGATGAACAACATGCTTTCCTTGTTGAAAAACTGCATATCCAGGACCAGGTATTTCAGGTGAAATAATTTTGTTTAGGGGAATTTCTTTATTATTCTTTTTTATTTCTGCCATTTCATCTTTCGTTCCATAAAAATATTGAAATTGACCTCCTTTAATTTTTTTTGGGTCTGTAACAAACATCACATAGTCAAACATCAAAGTATCTACATGCCATTTATCAACATTCTTTTCTAATTCTAAAGGATTGTAATTTAAGTGACCTAGTTGATGGGGAATTGTATGAGGAGATACATTAATTCCTGCTATATCTGATAAAAAAATACTTACTTCATCAGATAGGCATAAGTCTCTTAAAAATTTAGATCGATAAACTCCACCTCTAACGTTTCTAGCTATTCTTTGACTAGAAGTTGTAAATTTTTCTAGCTTTCTAGTCACATCTAATAATATTTCACTACCTTCGTCACTTAAGATTCTAAATACTGAAGTTGCAGCAAAATCGACAGGTGAGTCAGCAATAATTTCTTCTGAATAACCCAAATCTTTTAGTGAATAAATTTCGTTTGGTTTTTCTAGTTGAAGATGTTTTTTTGGATCAAAAGATGCTTTATCGTCTATTAGCTTAAAACCATCTGGAACATTATCTAAATTTATTGGGTACATAAATTTATTTCTAAAATAGTAGTTGATGTTACTATTCAAGAAATGTTTAATCAAATAAAATGAACAATAAGTTTTTTGAATGGGCTGGTGTCGTTACGGCTATTTTATATTCAATGTTTGTAGCACTAAATATTGGAATAGAATTTTTTGGTTTCTGCTTACTACTGTTATCAGCAATTTTAATTGGAATTTGGGCCTTCAGGGGAGGTCATAAAGGAATACTTTTGTTGCAGTTCTTTTACGCAACAGCAGGTATTATTGGCATGATCCGTTGGTTTTAGTTAAAAGTCGAAATTATTTTTGGAATATAATTTTTGAATTTAAAAAATCCTTTATTACAGTATTGCCAAGCTAATTGATCTAGATGTCTGTATAAAAAATTCATTTTTAAATCATTTGAATTTAAATAATCTAAACTTTCTCCAACATTAGGATACAGTGCATAACAGTTATCAATATTTTTAATTTCACTTATATCAATAACCTCACAATCTATAGATTTATCTTTTAACCTTTGACTTTGATCATCCATTAAAAGAGATTTAAATTTTACTAATTTTTCACTGAGTTTTATAGATCTATGTTCATTTTTGTTTGAAACTATATAAATTTTTTCAAACTTATTTTCTTTAAAGTCAGTGATTTCAAAAGATAAATTATTTTCAAAAATTAATAGATTTTTCTCTTCAATATTTTGTGGGTTATTGAATTCTCGTTTTATTACAGAGTAAGATTTTTCAGAGACTTTTGGGGAAGCATTTTCATTTAATTCAATATTTTGAAATCTATTATTCGTAAATTTTTTAATGTTCCATTCACTTGCAAGGTAATGTTTTCCTTGTGTTTGAATACCTGCTACCCATCTCCAACCAAGAGTATTTGATGCAGCATCTCCATCGTAAAGATGTTGTAAAAAAAACTCAGAACCTAATTGCCATGGTAAACCTAGAGTGAATATCCAGATGCTTGCAAACCACATTCTAGTATGATTATGAAGATAGTTATTTTCTTTTAGTTCATTTACCCACTGATTAAAGCATTCTATGTCAGTTTTTCCCTCGATTGCATTTAGGTAATCTTTATTATTTTTAAATTCGTTTCTAAGATTATTTAGTTCAATTAAATAATCTGACCAAACATTTGGTCTCAACTCAAGCCAGCCTTTCCAATAGGTTCGCCACAAAACCTCTTGAATAAATTTTTCATTCTTTGCAAATGAAAATTTTTTAAGTGATTTATCAATCAGCTCTAATTCATTTATTATTCCGTGAGTAATGTATGGAGATAAACAAGAAACATTAGACCTATTATCAGGACCAAAATCAAAGTTTCTTAATTTAGAATATTCAGAAAGATTATTTCCAACAAACTGATTTAATTTATCAACGGCTTTAGCCCTTGAAGCTTCAAATATCATGTTAAACTATTTTGATTTTTTTTTCTTTAGACCCAATTTGTCACTATGTCTTAGTCTTAAAATTACAATCGCAGCTGCAATCAGAACTATGGCAACAGCCTCATATACTAATGCAGTTGGATCCATTTCTTTACCTTGCAAAATTATAAATCGAGCAAGAGCAGTGATTGCAATTAAAAGGGGTAGAGTTATGCTAATCGATTGTTGATCCCAAAATACCCTAACCATTGCAAGAACTTCTAAATATAGAAACATTAACAACAAATCAGCAAGTGTTACTGATTGATTTAGAAACATATTTTTAATTTCTATGCCAACAGCAATTACTGTGCTTATTAAAATAATGCACATTAAAATTAGTTGCAGATTTTTTGCTATTTTTTCCATTACTTATCTTTACTAAATGGCAACCACTTTTCAAACACCGATTTAGATGGTCCATCATAAGGAATAGAATATGAGCTTGGATTAGGACTGGTTAAAACTTCTATCCCCTTAGAAAATACAAATATAAATACTACTACAAAAACAATGACCATTATTTTAAAGGGGTCAAAATTTTTTGTTTTAAAAACGCTGCTAGATTTTTCCTCTGCTTTATGAAAATGTTTAAAGGTCATATACACCGCAAATATTAAACCAATATGAGCAATATAAAGACCCGCCCAACCAAATGCAAAAGTTGTGTAAGAAAAAATATATAAACTAAAAACTGTGGTCCAAATAAAACTTAAAACTAACAATATTTGTAATCTTACAGATCTTGGTAAAGATCTAAGATCATTTTTGCTGTCATCAAACAATATGTTTGCAGCATCTACCATCCAGTTTTTTAGCGATTCCATGAGTTTAAGTTATAGTCTTTAAAGATTATAACAAATGTCAAATTGTCCTAAATATTAGGTTAAATTTGCTTTAATAACGCTTTCTATTTGGCTAGCGCTTTGAGCGCCTGAAATAAAATCTTTCCCTATCTCAAAAAAGGGAACACCATTAATATTTTTTTCTTTCGCATCTGATATTTTTGAATTTACATGTTCAATATTTTTTTCATTAATAAATTCTTTAAATACGTTCTCAGAAATATTATTTTGTTTAGCAATATTGATTAGAACATCTAAATTTCCTATATCAAGCCCATCAATAAAATATGATTGATATATTTTTTCTTTAATTTCATTACCTAAATTAAATTGTTCACTTAAAATTATAAGTAAATGAGAAAGAACAGTGTTTGGGGTTTTGTTTATTTTATCTAAATTAAAATTCATTCCAGACTCTTTTGCTTTTAATTTCATATTTTCATACATAGGAGCAGCATAATCTTTTCCACCAAACTTTATTTCAAGATATTTTTCTCTAGAAATTCCTTCAGCTGGCATATCAGGATTTAATTGAAAAGGGATATGTCGAATATCAAATTTTATATTAGAAAATTTTTTTAATGCGTTATTTAAATTTGCATGTCCAATAAAACACCATCCGCAAATAGTGTCTGCAAAAACATTTATTTTCATTAATTTAAGAACGAAGTTTTTTTTTGTGATAATTAATAAATCTCTCTACATTTGATTTATTAAATGTTTTGTTTTCCTCAAAAGAAACTTTTTTCATAGAGTAAGCAGAGCTTTTAGTTTGTCTAGACTCTATAATTACGTTTCCTTTATAAAGTTTGAGTTTAACAGAACCATTTACTTTATTCTTATTAAGATCAATAATTTTTTGAAGTTTAAATCTTTCTTTAGAGTCCCAATAACCATTATAAATTAATTCAGCATATCTAGGCATTATTTGATCTTTTTTGTGCATAGTTTCTTTATCTAAAGTTACAGACTCGATGGCTCTATGTGCATGAATTAATAATGTTCCACCTGGTGTTTCGTATACTCCTCTAGATTTTATCCCAATAAATCTATTCTCTACTAAGTCCACTCTTCCAATTCCATTTTTACCAGCAAGCTGGTTAAGTTTTTCCAATAGTTTTGATGGAGATAATTTTTTCCCATTAATTCCAATCGGATCGCTGTTTTTATAATTGATTGTTACAAAGCTTGGTTTATTCGGTGCCTTTTCAGGTGAAGTAGTTCTTTGAAAAATAAATTCAGGAGCAGAATTTTTTGGGTTTTCTAAAACTTTTCCCTCAGTTGATGTATGAAATAAATTATCATCCACTGAAAAAGGAGGGGCTCCTTTTTTATCTTTTGGAATATCTATTCCATGTTTTTTTGCATAATTAATTAAATCCGTTCGAGATTTTAGTTTCCAAATTCTCCACGGAGCAATTATCTTTATTTTAGGGCCAAAATAATGATACCCCAATTCAAATCTAACTTGGTCATTTCCTTTACCAGTTGCACCATGCGAAACTGCATAAGCTTTAAACTTTTTAGCAACTCTAATTTGATCTTTTGCAATAAGTGGTCTTGCTATGGATGTCCCTAATAAATAAACACCTTCATAAATTGCATGACCTCTGATCATTGGATACACATAGTTTTTGACGAATGTATCTTTTAAGTCTTTAATAATAATATTTTTAACTCCAAACTTTTTTGCATTTGTTAAAATTTTTTTTCTATCAATTTCTTGACCAACATCAGCAGTGTAACAAATTACTTCTGCATCATAATTTTCTTGTAACCACTTCAAAATTATCGAGGTATCCAGGCCTCCAGAGTAAGCTAGAACAATTTTCTTTTTTGATTTCATTAAATTAACTACAAGCTTTTTTTGTAGCATTATAAGCCTTAGTAAAGCCTAGCAAAGAATAATGGTCGATTGTTTGAGAGCCTTGTTTATTGTAACCAGTGATCATAATTCTAGATCCTTTTTTCATTCTCTTAATCATTCTAAATTCAACCTTAGTATCTGCGATCCAAGCAAAACCTTGTTCTTTAATATCAAATTTGAATTTATTTTTTCCTGAAGTTGCAGTTACAGAATTATTGTCATTAAATTCATAGCCAGCAGTAACACTTACTTCATCGATAATTTGTTCAGCAGGTCTAAAGGCAATAAACAATTTAGCATCTCTTTTATTTGATTTTGGAGCTTGTAAAATTGGAGATGATTGTGCAAAACAAACTTTACCAGTAGCTTCTGTTACAACCATTGACTCCCAATCTTTATATTTACCAATTTTTTTTACCTCTTCTGCTGATAGTTGGTTGAAAGTAGCAATAAAAATTATTGGTAAAACCAGCAAAATTTTTTTAATTATGGACATGGATTTGGATAAATTGTTTGAACGTTATTAATTTCTTTAATGACATCATCAGATAAATTTATGTTTACACTTTCTATATTTGTTTTCAACTGCTCCATCGTGGTTGCCCCAATGATAACACTAGTCATAAACTCTTGAATTTCACAAAATTTTAATGACATTTGACTCATATCAAGCCCATATTTTTCACTAATCTCATAATATAATTCTATGGCTTTTTCTGTATTCGGCTTTCTATAACGCGTCCAAAAATCAAAATCTCGTTCCATTCGTGAGCCTTTTGGAAAATTATTATTTCTATATTTCCCGGTTAAATATCCACTTGCTAGAGGAGAATAAGCTAGACAACCAATTTCTTCTCTAATTGATACTTCAGATAATCCCACTTCGTAAGATCTATTTAATAAACTATAAGGATTTTGAATGGACATCATTCTTGGTAAATTTTTTTCTTTTGAAACTTTAAGATAATTCATCACTCCCCAAGGAGTTTCGTTAGACAAACCTACATATCTGATTTTACCTTTATCTACATATTTATTCAATTCTCCAAGTACGTCTTCGAATTGGTTCCAATTATTTTCTTTGTGAACATAACTAAGTCTTCCAAAATTATTTACATTTCTTTCAGGCCAATGAAGTTGATATAAATCAATATAATCTGTTTTAAGTCTTTTAAGACTATTTTCTAAAGCTGACTCTAAATTAGAACCTGTAAAACTATTTTCACCATTCCTTAAGTAATCTCTTGCTGGACCTGCAACTTTTGTTGCAAGAATTACCTTGTCTCTCTTTTTTGTTTTTTCGAACCAGTTACCTATAATTACTTCGGTATCACCATAAGTTTCTTTTCTTGGAGGCACAGCATACAATTCAGCAGTGTCCCAAAAATTTACACCTTGATCTAGAGCATAATCCATTTGCTCAAAAGCTTCTGCTTGAGTGTTTTGTTCACCCCAAGTCATGGTACCGAGACAAATTGTACTTACATCAAGATCAGTATTCCCTAGTTTTTTATAATTCATAATGCTTTTTGTTTAATTTGGATATTTTAAATCTTTTAAGGCATCTTGAATAATTAGTAAAAGACTATTATATACTACTCATTATGGAATTTGATAAAAACGGAATATTAAACAGAGCTAAAGCAGCTCAACAAACAGCAGTTGTAATGGATGAAGGCTTAAGAGCCTACATGCTAAAAGTTTATAATTACATGGCAACTGGAATTTTATTAACAGGAATAGTTGCACTTCTTACATTTAAAATGTCAGTAGTTACAAATGATGCAGGATCTATTGTGGGTCTAACATCAGTTGGTAATGCAATTTACATGTCTGGATTAAAATGGCTTGTGATGTTGGCGCCTTTAGGAATAGTTTTTTATATGAGTTTTGGAATAAATAAGATGAGCGCTTCAAAAGCACAAACTACTTTTTGGGTTTTTGCAGGATTGATGGGTTTATCATTATCTTCAATTTTATTAGTTTACACTGGCATGAGTGTAACAAGAGTTTTCTTTATATGTTCAGCAACTTTCGGAGCAATGAGCATTTATGGTTACACAACTAAAAGAGACTTAACAAAACTTGGCTCATTTTTAATGATGGGTTTAATCGGAATTATAATTGCATCAATTGTTAATATCTTCATGCAATCATCGATGATGTATTTTGTAATATCAATCTTAGGTGTTTTAATTTTTGTAGGTTTAACAGCTTATGATACTCAAAAAATTAAAAATATGTATGCTGTAAGTGATACAGGCGAAGTGATGGGTAAAAAAGCTGTGATGGGCGCTCTTACTCTTTACTTAGACTTTATAAATTTATTTATAATGCTGCTAAGATTGTTTGGACAAAGAAGATAATCTTATTTTTGTAGCTTTTTCCAATTAGTATTTTTTAATAATACTTTAAGGTCAAAAGAGTTTTTTAAGATTTTTCCGCTGGTATCAGTTATCAAGTATCTAAGATTTTTATTCTTAGGCTTAAAGTTTTTGCAAATTTTATATAAAGCATTCTCTGCAGCATTTCTAAAGACACTAAAGCTCACTTGTTTACTTGAGATATTTAAACCATAATCTTTCCATGATCCTTCAGAGACCATTTTGGCATACAAATCTAAGATAATTTTTAGTTCTTCTTTTTCAAAAAATTGTTTTTCTTCTATTTGTTTGTGAGGATTATTAACAACTAGTTTTAAGTTACTAGGCATCCATTTTGTGTTTGTTGATTAATGGTATCTGGAAACCAGTAAATACAATGGTTATTGGCAACATTCCCCATACTTTAAAGTTTACCCAAAACTCTTCAGTTTGAGTTCTCCAAACGCATTCATTTAGTATTGCAAGACCAAAGAAAAAAAACATCCATCTTCTATTTAACAATTCCCATCCCAAATCTGAAAGTGGAATTGATTTACCCATAATTTTTTTTAATACAGGTTCTTTGGTAAAATATTTTCCAAAATATAAAGCTAAAGCAAAAATAATATTTATTATGGTTGGTTTTACATAAATAAATATAGGATCATTAAAATAAATGGTTAATCCCCCAAAAAATGTAATTAATATTCCACTAATTAATGGCATTGGAGGTATTTTTTTTTCAAAAAACCAAACAACAGCTAAAGCAACTAAAGTTGCAACTATAAGTGGAGGAATAGCGACTGATAAATTTTTATCACTATTGTAGTAGTAGAAAAAAAATATAGCTAATGGTCCAAAATCTGTAACAAATTTTAAAAAAGATTTATTCACTCAAAAGATACTAACATATTTGACACATCACAAAACATTAATCTTTTTAGCATTGATTTTTATTTTTAAATACCCATACTAACAATATGCCAATTCAAAAAGCTAAATTCTCAATTGGAGATATCGTAAAACATAAACACTTCGAATTTAGAGGTGTAATATACGATGTAGATTTTGAATTTAATAATTCTGAAGAATGGTATCAATCTATTCCAAAAAATGTGAGACCAAGAAAAGATCAGCCTTTTTATCATCTGTTAGCTGAAAATGACGAAATAACTTATGAAGCCTATGTTTCAGAACAAAATCTTCTTATGGATGACTCTGATGAGCCAATAAAACATCCCTTAATTGAAGAAATTTTTTCAGGAAAAAAAGGTTCTAGTTACTTTAAGATGTCTAACTAAACCTATCATTTTTCAAACACATTTAGCTCAAATCTAAGCCATATAAATTAATTAAACTAATCTCATATTCTGATCAAGAGTGTTAAACGTTAATTTCAAATCATTATCTCCCTCTGCATTCTTGATCGGAAATCCTTTTCATACTAAACATCACTAATTAAAAATGTTTAAACTATTTCATCCAAACAAGATTTTTCAGATAACTTCTAAGGCTCCCAAATATGTTCTGATTTTATTTGTAATGGTGCTTTCAGTTGGATTAACTGAAGCGCTAATATTGTCGCCTGAAGATTATAAGCAAAGTGATGCTGTTAGAATTATGTATGTGCATGTTCCAGCTGCATGGATTTCTTTGGGTATTTTTTCAAGCATAACTTTTTTATCTATTAGTGGATTCATTTTTAAAAATAAGAATTTTTTTTTAATTGCAAAAAGTTTAGCACCTTCAGGATTTGTTTTTAATATTATTGCATTAGTGACTGGTGCTATCTGGGGAAAGCCAACATGGGGAACTTGGTGGGCTTGGGACGCAAGAATAACTTCAATGTTAATATTAGCACTCTTTTATGCAATGTATTTAATTTCATGGAGAATTTATGAAAGTGAAGAGAAGGTTTTTAAGATCACAACTTTTATTACCATACTAGGTATAATTAATGTTCCTATTATTAAATACTCCGTAGATTGGTGGAACACACTTCACCAACCAGCATCAATCAACATTTTATCAAAAAGCTCAATCCATTCATCAATGCTTTTTCCTTTACTAATAATGACTGCGGCATTTGCTCTTTTTTCATTGCTAATTTTTTTAATGAAATATAATACAGAACTGATAAAAATTAAAAATAAAGGCCTAGATAGACTATGATAAACGAATTACTTTTTATGAACGGATACGGAGCTTACGTATTGTCTGCTTTCGGTTTTACGCTTTTAAGTTTTTCAGCTCTATATTTGATTACAAAAGTTCAATTTATTAAGGAACAAAATAAATTTGTAGCTAAATTTGGATCTCTAAATTCTGAAAAAGCTAAATCTGCAAAATCACAAAGAATAAATAAAGAAATTTTAGCTAACGTCACAAACAATTAACTTTTGAACCATGTATGGTCGTAAAGTTAAATTAAGATTTTTGTTTGTAGTACTTATTTTAATTACTTTAATATTAACAACATTCCTTGTTTTAAAATCTCTTGAAGAAAACGTAGTATACTTTCAGTCACCATCAGAAATTAAAGCTTTATCAGAATTAGATAAAAAAAAAATTAGAGTTGGTGGGATGGTAAAAAAAGATTCTATTTTAATAAATTCCAGTGAACTTAAGTTTGTAATTACAGATTTTAAAAATGAAATAAATGTTACTTATACTGGAGCAATCCCAAATCTTTTTGAAGAAGGAAAAGGGGTGGTTGCTGAAGGAGTTTTAAATGATCGAAATTTTTTTTCTGCTTCAAAAATTCTAGCAAAACATGATGAAAATTATATGCCTCCTGAAGTAAAACAAGCACTTGGAGAAAAGTAAGATGCTTTATAGTGTTATTGGAAACTATGCATTGCTTTTGGGGCTTTTTTTTGGATTAGTTATTTTTTATTTTTCAGCAAAAAATTTTAGAAATGCAAAAATATTAGATACTAAAATTTTATCTTTTACATTTTTACAATTTTTTTTAGTTGTCATTAGTTTTTTATGTCTAGTGTTATCATTTGTTGTATCTGATTTTAGTAACGAAACTGTTTTTAATAATTCACACACAACTAAACCTATTTTTTATAAAATTGCTGGAACCTGGGGAAATCATGAAGGAAGCTTATTATTGTGGCTACTTGTTTTAACATTGTTTATCCTTATTTTTTTAGTGAAGACTAAAAATCAACCTATTAAATATAGAATACTCACTTTAGTATTTCAGCAGATCATAATTGTAGGTTTTTTTGTTTTTTTGATAAAAACATCAAACCCATTTAATCATATTTATCCAATACCAACAGAGGGATTGGGTCTTAATCCAATACTACAAGATCCAGCTCTAGTTATTCATCCACCTATTTTATATTTAGGATATGTAGGATCATCTATAATTTTTTCCTCAGCTTTAGCTGCCACAAGTTTAAATCTAGTATCTAAAAAATGGGCGTCACACATAAAGAAATGGGTGTTAAGTTCATGGGTTTTTTTAACACTAGGAATTTTATTAGGATCTATTTGGGCGTATTATGAATTAGGTTGGGGCGGCTTTTGGTTTTGGGATCCAGTTGAGAATGTTTCTTTAATGCCATGGTTAGCATTAACAACACTTTTACATTGTGTTTTGGTTTTAGAAAAAAAATTAATCTTAACTTCTTGGGTAATAATTTTATCAATATCAACATTTGCTCTTAGTATGAGTGGTACATTTTTGGTTAGATCTGGAATTTTAAATTCTGTGCATACTTTTGCAAATGATCCAGAAAGAGGTTTATTTATTTTAATTTTTTTATTTTCTTTAATTTTTCTTTCATTATTTATTTTTTTCTTTTTTCACAATCCTAGTAAAAATAACCCAAGCAGTTTTTCTTTTTTAAGCAAAGAGACAGCAATAATAATTAATAATTGGTTTATGATGTACTTCTTGTCTGTTGTTTTAATTGGTACTATTTATCCAATTTTTCTTGATGTTTTGTCATCCCAAAAAATATCTGTAGGACCTCCTTTCTATCATAAACTGATCATACCTTTTTTAATTCCCTTTTTGTTGATTATGGCGATTGGACCAAAGTTGAAATGGATTAAATCAAACTTAGAAGATAAAATTTATTTAATTACACTGCTAGTGGTTTCAATTTTATTATCAATTTTAATTGTAAAAAATTTTAGCTCTAACTTTTTGATAAATACAATTTTAATTTCAAGTGCTTTTTATTTGTTTTTTATTACTTTAAGAGATTTCTTTATCAAAGGATTTAAAAATCTAGCACAAAATACAGCTCATTTTGGTTTTAGTTTATTAATTTTAAGTATTTTATTTAATAATTTGTTTTCTACAGAAACAATTACAAATTTAAAAGTAGGAGAAACTTTTGAGAATTCAAAAACAAAAATAATTTTTGAAAACATTAGTCAAAAGGAAGAAAAAAACTATAAATCAATAATAGCTGAATTTATTATTCAAGATTCAAAAGGCAAAATGGAGAATTTGTCACCAGAACTAAGAATATATAATCAACCAAATATTGTTACAAGCGAAGCTGACATTAAAACAACTATATTATCAGATAAATTTATTGTCATTAATTTGGTACCAAACCAAGAGTTTTTTAATGTTAGGTATCAAGTCAAACCATTTATGTTGTGGATTTGGATATCAGTAATTTTAATTAGTATTGGTGGACTAATGAGTTTTTTAAAAAAAGAATATGAAAAATAAATTATTACCACTTTCTATCACTTTTATTTTTATAATTATTTTTATTGTTTTTTATAAAGGTCTTAAAGACACCAATATCTATACCCCAGAGTCAAAAATAAATAACAAGGTACCTTCATTAGAAGTTAAGTTATTTGGCGACAGTAAGACTGTTAATACAATTGAAATTTTTCAATCAGATAAATTTTATTTATTAAATATTTGGTCTTCTTGGTGTGTTCCTTGTAGAGAAGAACATCCAGTTTTAATGGAATTAAAAAATAATGATAGATTAAAAATAATTGGCATGAATTATAAAGATAACAAAGAAAATGCTAAAAATTTTCTAGAGGAACTTGGAAACCCTTATGATAAAATAATTTTCGATAGCAAAGGTACTTATGCTATTGAGTGGGGAGCTTATGGTGTTCCAGAGTCTTTTTTAATCAGTAACAATAAAATTATAAAAAAATACATAGGACCACTAAATACAGCGTCTTTTGAAGAAATTAAATCATTTATAAAATGAAGATTTTAAAATTAGTTTTAATTATTTTTTTGATATTTCCTATTAATGCTTTGAAAGCAGATAATGAAGTTCTTAAAAATAAAATTACAAAAAACTTACGTTGTTTAATTTGTCAGGGACAATCTGTGTATGATTCTGACTCGGAGTTTGCAAACAGTTTGAAAATTGTAGTTGATAATAAAATTAATGAAGGATTATCAGAAAAACAAATTTATTCTTATTTTCAAAGTAAATATGGTGAATGGATTTTATATGACCCTTTGTTTAACAAAAATACCTATTTTTTATGGCTATTACCTCTATTGATATTCTTTATTGGTGGTGCAATAATCTTTAATAAATTTATAAAAAAACAAAAATAATCTGATATTTAGAGTAATGAGTTTAAAAAAATTAAGTATATTTTTTGCTATATTTTTTACTGCAACAAAGTTATTTGCTGCAGAAATTAGTAGTCATCAGTATAACTTTTTTACTGGAAATTTTGACTTTAGCGACGATAAGCAGGCAGCAATGTTGTTTGGTTTTCAACACCAGAATGAAGATTTAGAAAGAGACACTTTTATAGGTAATATTTCTCCTATAACTGGAGGTTTTATAACTGAAAATTCAGCTATATATGTTTATACGGGATTTGAATGGAATGTTGAAATGGGCGCTTTAACATTTACACCAAGTTTTGCACCTGGTTTGTATCATAAAGGAGATGGAAAAGATTTAGGCCATGCTCTTGAATTTAAATCTGAAATTCAGTTTTCTTATAATTCCTCAGAGAATTCAAAAATTGGTATATCATATAATCATGTATCTAACGCTAGTATAGGAGACAAAAATCCTGGGGCAAATAGTTATATGTTTAATTTTATTAAAAACTTTTAATAACAGTCATGAATATTAAAGATTGTTATAATTTTAGTGACTTTAGAAAATTAGCAAAAAAAAGATTACCATCACCTATCTTTCACTATATTGACGGTGGTGCAGATGATGAGGCTACTCTCAAAAGAAATACCGATGCATTTAATGATTGTGATTTAATTCCTAATGTCTTGGCTAGTGTAGGTAAACCTGATTTATCAACTACTGTTTTTGGTAAAAAAATTGATATGCCATTATTTTTATCACCAACAGCCATGCAAAGACTTTATCACCACGATGGAGATAAAGCTTCAGCTCGAGCAGCAGAAAAGTTTGGAACCTTTTATAGTATGTCCACAATGGCAAATAATACCATTGAGGAAATTGCTGAAATTTCTAAAGGTCCAAAATTATTTCAACTCTATGTTCATAAAGATCAATCAATTACTGACGATTTAATTGAGAGATGTAGAACATCTGGCTATGATGGGATGTGTTTAACAGTAGATACATTAGTTGCTGGAAATAGAGAAAGAGATCACAGAACAGGTTTTACTACTCCTCCAAAACTTACTCTTCAAAGTTTAATGAGTTTTGCAATGAGACCTGAGTGGGTTTTTAATTATTTTACTCATAAAAAATTTGAATTATCTAATGTTGCTAAGAAAACAGATAAAGGAACTAATATTGCAAAGTCAGTAATTGAATATATTAATGAACAATATGATCCAGCTATGAACTGGAAGGATGCGGAGTATTGTGTAAAAAAATGGAATAAACCATTTGCTTTAAAAGGTGTGATGTCAGTTGAGGATGCAAAAAGAGCAATTGATATTGGTTGTACTGCTATAATGGTTTCAAACCACGGTGGAAGACAATTAGATGGCTCCAGATCGCCATTCGATCAAGTTAAAGAACTTTCAGATGCAGTAGGAGATAAGCTTGAAATTATTTTAGATGGTGGAATTAGAAGAGGAACACATGTTTTAAAAGCTTTAGCTGCTGGTGCGACCGCATGTAGCTTTGGAAAAATGTTCTTATTTTCATTAGGTGCTGGAGGCCAACCGGGTGTTGAACGTCTTTTACAGAATATGCATGATGAAATAAACCGAAATATGGTATTAATGGGTTGTAAAAATATTAAAGAATTAAATAGATCAAAATTAATTTATAGAAAATAAGAAATAAGGAGAGATTAAATATGAAATTAGCAGCAAGTCTAGATCGTTTAGGAACAGAGTCAGCATTTAGTGTTTTAGCAGAAGCAAAAAAATTAGAAGCTGCTGGAAATCCAATGATACATCTTGGACTTGGTCAACCTGATTTCAAAACTCCAAAACATGTAGTTGAGGCTGCTAAAAAAGCTTTAGACGATGGACACCATGGATACGTTTTATCTAATGGTATTTTAGAGTGCAGACAAGCAGTTACAAGGTGGATTAAAAAACGATATAATGCCGAAGTAGACCCTGAAAGAATTACTATTATGCCGGGAGGTAAACCTACCATGCATTATGCTATTCAATGTTTTGGAGAACCTGGAGCTGAAATTATACATCCAACCCCTGCATTTCCAATTTATGAGTCTATGATTAATTATACAGGATCAACTGCAGTCCCTTATGATTTAACAGAAGACAAAGATCTAAAATTTAGTGCAGATAAAATTTTATCTTTAATAACTGATAAAACTAGATTGTTAATTTTAATTAATCCTAACAATCCAACTGGAAGTTTTGTTGAAAAGTCAGAAATAGATAAATTAGCTGAAGGATTAAAAAAACATCCTCACGTTACTATTTTAAGTGATGAAATTTATAGTAGACAAATTTTTGATGGTAAAGAAATGCCAACTTTCTTCAATTATCCTGAATTAAGAGATAGATTAATTGTTCTTGAGGGATGGAGCAAAGCGTATTCTATGACTGGTTGGAGATTGGGCTGGAGTTTTTGGCCAGAACAATTAGTTGGTCACATAAATAAATTATTAATTAATAGTGTTTCATGCGTTAATGCAGCTGCTCAGTTTGCAGGGATTGCTGCTTTAGATGGACCAGATGACTCCATTCATCAAATGATGGAAAAATTTACTCAAAGAAGAAAATTAATTTATGACGGCCTGAATAGTTTGCCGGGCATTGAATGTAGTTTACCTGGTGGAGCATTCTATGCTTTTCCTAAAGTTATAGGTACTGGAATGGATGGCTCAGAATTTTGCAAAAGAGCAATGCATGAAGCTGGAGTTGCAATAGTACCAGGAACTGCTTTTGGTAAAACTTCTAAAGATTATGTCAGATTTAGTTTTGCGGCTTCTCAAGATAATATTTCTAATGCATTAGAAAATATTAAAAAAATGCTAGGCTAAGATTATGACAGAGCTAGCGCTACCCAAAATTGATAAAAAAATAATTGAGCGCAAAGACGAAATTGTAAAAAATTTATCAAAAATTTCTGGATCAGATAATGTTTTAAGTCATCCTGATGAGATAAAACCATATGAAACAGATGCACTTGCTGCTTATACGCAAACTCCATTATCAGTAATTTTACCAAAAGACACAAATGAAGTTAGTGAGATATTAAAATATTGTCACAAAGAAAATATTAAAGTGATCCCAAGAGGTGCTGGAACAGGATTATCAGGTGGTGCATTACCATTGCAAGACGCAGTCATATTAGGTTTAGGAAAATTTAATAAAATTTTAGATATTGATTATGAAAATAAGTGTGTAGTAACGCAACCTGGTGTTACAAATTTAGGAATAACGCATGCAGTACAACATAAAGGGTTCTACTATGCCCCTGATCCTTCAAGCCAATTAGCTTGTTCTATAGGAGGCAATGTTGCAGAGAACTCTGGTGGAGTGCATTCTCTTAAATATGGAACAACTACAAATAATATTCTAGGTGTTGAAATGGTTTTAATGGATGGAACTATTTGTAGATTTGGAGGAAAGACATTAGATCAAGAGGGGTATGATTTAATGGGTTTAATTTGTGGATCTGAAGGATTGCTTGGTGTCGTTACAGAAGTGACGGTTAAAATTCTAAAAAAACCACAAGTAGTAAAAGCTGCATTAATTGGTTTTCCATCTATTAAAGAAGGAGGAAATGCTGCATCAGAAATTATATCTAATGGAATTGTTCCAGCTGGCATGGAAATTATGGATAAAGCTTTAATTGAAGCAACAGATAATTTTAGTAAAGCAGGTTACCCACGTGATGCTGAATTATTATTAATAGTTGAACTGGATGGTACAGAGTCAGAAGTTAATGAATTGTTAAAAAAAGTTAGTGAAATTTCAAAAAAAAATAACTGCTCTAGTCTTAAATTGAGTAAAAATGAAGAAGAAAGATTAAAATTTTGGGCAGGAAGAAAAGCAGCTTTTCCAGCTTGTGGAGCAATGGCTCCTGATTATTATTGTATGGATGGAGTTATTCCAAGAGGAAAACTCGCTGAAGCCTTATTAGAGATTAGAAAATTATCTGACAAATATAAATTATTAGTAGCTAATTGTTTTCATGCTGGTGATGGAAATCTTCATCCACTTATAATGTTTGATGGCAGTGATAAAGAACAACTAAGAAAAACAGAGGAGTTTGGTGCAGAAATACTAAAGCTTTGCGTAAAACTTGGTGGGGTTATCACTGGCGAACATGGAGTGGGAATAGAGAAAAGAGAATTAATGTGTGAAATGTTTAATGATAGAGATATCCAACAACAATTAGACATCAAAAAATCATTAGATGAAAAAAATTTATTAAATCCAGGAAAAGTTTATCCTATTTTAAGAAAATGTGCAGAGGAAGGAAGGGTTCATGTCCACAAAAATGAAAATAAATTCCCAGATCTTCCAAGATTCTAATAATACTTATTACCCAAAAGACGAGGAAGAAGTATCAAATTTAATTAAAGAATTTCATAAAAAAAATTTGCCAACTGAAATTGTTGGAACTAATTCAAAAAGTTTTATTGGAAATAAAACTCAAGCTTCCAATAAAATTTCACTCTCTAAATTATCAGGTATTATTGATTATTTTCCAGAAGAACTTTATATAAAAGTTAAAGCTGGTACACCATTAGAGGATGTAGAAAAAGCTTTAGAAAAAAATAATCAAGAATTAGCATTTGAGCCAATTGATTTTGGTTTTATAGAAAATGGCAAATCTAATAAGGGCACGGTAGCAGGTTGCTTGTCTTGTAATTATGCTGGCTCTAGAAGATTTAAAGTTGGAAGTGTAAGAGATCACGTTTTAGGATTTCAAGGCATTAATGGTAAAGGGGATATCATTAAGTCTGGAGGAACAGTTGTGAAAAACGTAACAGGTTATGATTTGTCAAAATTAGTTACCGGTTCCTTTGGTACTTTGAGTGTTTTAACTGAAATTACTCTTAAAGTTTTACCAAAAAAAAGTTTTTCAAACACAGTAGTGATTGACGTAAAAGATAATAAAGCAATCTATGATCTATTTGATAAAATAGCAGGTTCAAGTAGCGAAGTATCAGGTGCTGCTTTTGTTCCAGAAGAACCAAAAGACGAAAATTATTTTAAAAATCGAGATAAAATTTTTAAATTTAATGATCTAGATTTTAAAGGTTCATTTTTAGCATTTAGAGTAGAAGGAGATAAAGTTTCAATTAATGAGAAAATTAAATCATTGACAAAAGAGTTGCAATTAAACACTTTTAAAACTTTTCTGTTGGATAGTTATCAATCAGAACCATTTTGGAAAAAAATAAATAATTTGGAACTTTTTGAAAGAACAAAAAATAATTTGATGAGAATAGTTATCGAACCATCTAATGGATCAAAGATGATGAAGTATTTGGGCAATAAATTTAAGTATTATATTGATTGGTGTGGGTCCTTATTTTGGGTTGAGGTACCAGCAAAAAAAAATATGAAAATTAAAGAAATTAAGAAAACTACTAAAGAGTTCGGTGGATACTTAACAATTATAAAAACATCAGCAGATTATGATTATGAAGAGTCAATTTTTACAATTGATGATGTTCGACTAATAATTTCTAAAAAGATTAAAGAAAGTTTTGATCCAAAAAGAATTTTAAATCCTGGGAAAATGTATAGAGGAGTTTAATGCAAACAAATTTTTCAAAAAAACAATTAGAAGATAAAGATAATTTAGCTACTGAAAAAATATTCAAACAATGCGTTCATTGTGGAATGTGTAACGCCACATGTCCTACCCATCAGTTATTAGGAGATGAGCTTGATGGACCAAGAGGAAGAATTTATTTAATAAAAGATATGTTAGAAAATAATAAAAAACCAACAGACAAAGTTGTTAAACATATTGATAGATGTCTTTCATGCTATAGTTGTATGACCACATGTCCTGCTGGTGTAAACTATATGCATATCATTGATCATGGGAAAAAATATATTGAAAAAAATTATGAAAGATCTTTTTTTGATAAATTGATTAGACATTTTTTATCAATAACTCTTCCTAATACAAAAGTTTTTAGATTATCAAGTTTTTTAGTGAAGCTAAGTAAGCCTTTCAAATTTTTAATGCCATCAAAAATTAAAGATATGATGGAATTAATGCCAACTCATTTTCCAAAAAAACAAATTGAAAATAAAGAAATTTATAAAGTTAAAGGTAAAAAAAGAATTGCTAGAGTGGCATTATTAACTGGTTGTGTTCAAAAAGAAATTTCTCCACAAATCAATGAAGCAACAATTAGACTATTAAATAGACACGGGGTAGAAGTAGTGGTTCCTAAAAAAATTCGTTGCTGTGGATCTTTAAATCATCACCTTGGAAAAGAGGATGATGCTCACCAGGATTTTAAAAATAATATTAACATTTGGTACGAAGAACACCAAAAAGGCAATTTAGATGCAATTTTGTCTAACACCTCTGGATGCGGAACTACAATGAAAGATTACGGATTTATTTTTAGAGACGATAAAGAATTAAGCAAAAAAGCAAAAGTTATCTCAAGTTTAACTAGAGATATTTCAGAATATATTTTTGAAAGTATAAAATTAGATATTAAAACAAAAAATAAGAAATATAAAGTTGCATACCATTCAGCATGCTCAATGCAACATGGTCAAAAAGTTCACTCTCAACCAATTGCTTTATTAGAGAGAACTAATAACGAAATTCTTGAAATTCCAGAAGGACATATTTGTTGTGGTTCAGCTGGAACTTATAATATTTTACAGTCTGAAATTGCAAAACAATTGCTATCAAAAAAAGTTAATAATATTGAAAGTTTAGAGCCTGATTTTATTTCAACAGGAAATATTGGTTGTATTACCCAAATTTCTCATGGTACAAAAGTTCCTATTCTGCATACAATCGAAGTTTTAGATTGGTATACGGGAGGTCCAAAACCTGAAGTGCTACAAAGGAATTAATTATGAAAAAGATATTAGTTACAAGAAAGTTACTTAAAGAGTGTGAAGATAAAGCCCAAAAAACTTTTGATGCAAAATTAAATTCTAATGATGAACTTTATTCTCAAACAAAATTAATTGAATTAAGCAATGGTTGTGATGCGGTACTAACATCTTTAACAGATAAGATGGATGAAGACACAATAAATAAACTTCCAGACACAGTAAAAGTCATTTCAAATTTTGCAGTTGGTTTTGGAAACATAGATTTGGAAGCAGCCAAAAAAAGAGGCATAGCAGTAACCAATACCCCTGAAGTTTTATCAGATGCTACCGCTGAGATTGGTATTCTTCTTATTTTGGGGGCATGCAGAAGAGCTGCTGAGGGAATTGAAGCAGCAAGAGAAAGTAATTGGAAATGGTCTGCAGACTATTTAATTGGAAAACAATTAACTGGATCTAGGCTTGGTATTTTGGGCATGGGTAGAATTGGTCAAAAAATTGCTAAAATTGCAAAATCACTTGGAATGATAATCCATTATCATAATCGCTCAAAATTAAGCGAAGATAAAGAGCAAGGAGCCATTTATCATGATAGTTTAAAAAGTCTTTTCTCGGTTTCAGATGTATTATCAATCTGCTGTCCTGCAACAAAAGAAACTATAAACTTAATTAACAAAGAAACTGTCGAATATTTTCCTAAAGGTGCGGTAATCACAAATGTTGCACGAGGAGATATTGTAGATGATGAAGCTTTAATTGATGCTTTAAATAGAAGAAAAATTTATGCGGCAGGCTTAGACGTTTATAAGAATGAGCCAAATTTAAATCCAGGATATTTAAAAATTAAAAGTGCTTTTATTTTACCTCATCTTGGAAGTGCAACTAAAGATACAAGAACTGCAATGGCTAATTTGGCAATAGATAATATTGATGAATTTTTCAACACGGGAAATTGTAAAAATAAAGTAAATTAAATCTTTATTTATGAACAAGCCTGTATTAGCTCAATCTAAAGCTATTACAATTTTTATTGTTTTTGCTCTAGGTTATTTTATTTCAACTTTATTAAGAGCAATTACAGCTACTATCTCGCCAGAGTTAGTTTCAGAATTTAACCTTACATCAGGTGAACTAGGACTTCTGGGAGGAGGATATTTTTTAGGATTTGCAAGTGTTCAAATTCCTTTAGGATATTTGTTAGACTCTAAAGGTCCTCGAAAAATTGTTTCATATTTTTTATCTTTATCTATCGTTGGACTTATTCTATTTGCAACTGCTCAAAACTTAACAATGCTTTTAATCTCAAGAGTTCTAATTGGAGTTGGAGTTGGTGCATGTTTGATGGGACCATTGACTGCTTATCGAATTTGGTTTCAAGATGAAACTCAGCAAAGAGCAAATTCATGGATGTTAATGGTTGGTGCTATAGGAATGCTATCATCTAGTTTACCTGTTCAGTTTTTTTTGCCAATTATAGGTTGGAGAGCAATATTTTTATCTTTAGCACTACTAACACTGGCTTGTATAATTTTAATAGTAATTTTTATCCCAAAGTGGCAGCCAAAAAGCATTGATAACAAACACTTAAATGAAAGCAAGTTAAGTACTGTTTGGAAAAATCCTTTGTTTAAAAGTTTGGTTCCAATGGGATTTTTTAGCTACGGAGGTCTCTTTGCTATTCAAACTTTGTGGGCTGGACCGTGGATGATTAGAGTATCTGGATATACTCCTGAGGAAAGCGCTCAAGGACTTTTTATAATTTATCTATGTATGTTAATTTCATTTTTAGTTTGGGGTTATTTTGTTCCAAAATTTTCAAAAAATGTAAATGATGCTATTAGGTTATTGAAAATTGGTGCACCATTAAGCTTGTGTGTGCTCATGTTAATAATTTATTTAGGTCCAAAAGCAGGATCTATTCATTGGGCTCTTTTTATAGTTAGTTCTATTTTTTTATCACTTACTCAACCAGCTGTCGGCATGGCTTTTTCACTTTCTAATGCAGGAAAAGCTCTCACATCCTTTAATTTATTAATTTTTATAGGTGCTTTTTTTATTCAGTGGATAATTGGTTTAATCATTGATGCAGGAATTGCTTTCAATTTATCAGAAATAGAATCATTTAAAGTAGCAATGACCTTTGTACTCATCACATCTTTACTTTCTTATTTGTTTTTCTTAAGGAAGGTTAAGATAAATTAATTTATGATAAGTGTTTGTATATTGTAGTTCTGGATACACCAAGTTTTCTAGAAGCAACCGAGATATTATTAGTCTCTGCAAAAGTAGATCTAATTAAAATACATTTCTCTCTTTTTATTTTTTTATCTTTGCAGTTATTGCATGCATATGTTTTATTTT
>Ga0208149_1000158_pt1 | contig 26541 bp, 32 predicted proteins | sample DEB08_DNA_15_FD_184533 | JGI IMG/M metagenome (GOLD analysis project Ga0208149, IMG submission 184533) | Aqueous microbial communities from the Delaware River and Bay under freshwater to marine salinity gradient to study organic matter... | ecosystem: Environmental > Aquatic > Marine > Coastal ... | reverse complement strand
AGTGGCACATACAATGCAATTGTTGTTGCAAATGACAGCCACACTCACGCCTTTAACAACCTAACAGGCAAAACGTCTGGCACGGGAGAGTATTCTACGAGTGGTTATCTGACTGCGGGTAGAGGCAGTGGCGGCATTTCACTTACTCATAATGATGGCTACGGTAATGCTAATATTACTTTTAACCACAAATCTGGTGTACCTGAGCAAAACGGTCAATCAGGTCGTATTACGTTAAATACTGATAATACTGTGTCGGGCAATGCTCAAATGGACTTTGAGTTAGGTTTAGGCACTTCAGGCACAGTAATTAACCTGCCTCCTGTCTTCTCTTTGTTTGCTGACGAAGTAAAAACATGGCAACCCTTAACTGTAACAGGTGCAATAACCGCCACAGGCGACATCACAGCGTACTTCTCAGATGAACGCCTCAAAGACTTTGACGGTAAGATCGAAGGTGCGTTGGACAAGGTCAGTCAACTCAACGGCTACTACTACCATGAGAACGACAAAGCCAAGGAGCTAGGGTTCGAGAATGATGCCCGTCAGGTTGGTGTGTCAGCGCAAGAGGTCGAGGCGGTTCTGCCAGAGGTTATCAAACCCGCGCCTGTTGATCCTGAGTATAAGACGGTACAGTACGAGAAGCTCGTGCCGCTACTGATCGAGGCGATCAAAGAGTTAAAAGAAGAAGTGCGCCAACTCAAGGAGGACAAAGCATGACGCTACAGTCTTCAGGAGCCATAACCTTTAACAACGTTCAAACAGAACTGCTGGGCACAAACCCTATTAGTTTAAGTGAGTACTATGACGCAGTGGATGATATCCCTGCATCTGGTGCAATCGCTATGTCAGACTTCTACAGCAAACAGCGCAAGGGTAAGCTCCACGCCATTGGCCTTTGGAAGAGTAGCTTGCAATCAGGAAAGTCTACAGGCGTAAGCTCGTTAACATACTTGGCCTCTGGCGATTATCGTTGGAACTATTCTACAAGTTTAAGCACAGGGTCTAATCCGTGCTTGCACCAAGGTACGGATAACCGCCAGTCTGGTTATGGTGGCGGGACTGACAAACTGTTCTTTTACAAGTATAACTACGAGCAAACATCTACCTTGACGCGTTGCCGTCATCGCTACAATGCGTACCGTTCTGGTCGTAACTGGGCAATTAACCATATGTCTATGATTTCATGGGCACACTATGACTAGGTGGTAGCATGGCAGAGAATCCAGTTGCAACATGCGCGGCAAACCACACAACAATCTACGGCTCTCACGGTGTTTCCAGTATAACATATGTTACAACAGGGCAGTATCACTATAACTTTGATTCAACTACTCAGGGCTATAGAACTACTTCGTGGGATGCATGTAATATCACGCAGTCTCAAACGCCTAACACAGGTACATCTACTTATCGTCACTTACAAAGATATAACTATCACATAAACAGCAATCAAACACGGGTTAATGTTTATACGTCTAGACTTACCGCTGGTGGTTTTTATGGATATTTTTACAACCCAGGATATCACACCCTTGTATCTACATCAGGTGGCACACAAGATGTATCAGAGTGCGATGTTGTAGGTGCCGTTCGATTTAGTACCAATGCAAGTATCAGCCAGTGGGAGACAGGTATATCGAGCGTATCAGACCAAGGCACTGGCATTCTTCGTATAAACTGGACAACGGACTTTCAAAACAACTTCTCAGATTATCGCGCAGCGGCTATAATATTCCAATCGTATTTGTCTGGTGGATATAATACAGTGGATATGGTGTATGGTAGAGCAGCAACTTATATAGATATTCAGAGCGCAGATAGTAACGGGACTAGAAGAAACCAAGCAAACTGCTCTTTGATGGCCTTTAAGACGTAAGGTGTGACATGGCGAATAGTGATTACAGAATACTATACAAATCGGTGGAAGGGGTTTTGGCTATCATTACTCCGGCAAACAACTGTGATCTAAACGTAGAACAGATCGCACAGAAAGATGTGCCGACAGGGCATCCCTATAAAATAGTGGCGGCTTCTGAGTTAGACTTAGACGATAACGATGAATTTAGAAACGCATGGACCTGTGATGATGAATATTTGTCTGATGGGGTTGGTGCAGAGCATGGCAACGACGCAGACTCTGGATACTTAGTGCCTCGTAAGTATGAAGATGGCACACTTAAACCAGACGATGTTGTCGAAGCAGAACTTCAAGACGTATTGTATGGAGTAGGCCCACATGATCCGGCATGATATGGACAAAGCTAAAAACTTAAAACGTCAGTTCATTCGCCTTGAGCGACAGGAAAAGTTTCAGAAGCTGGACGTAGAGTACATGAGAGCGTTAGAGGCCGGAGACACTAACGCTCAAGCAGAGATAGCGGGTAAAAAAGCTCGCTTGCGGGAAGCTCCCGCTCACCCTGGCATAAACGCAGCCACGACTATTGATGAGTTAAAAGCTGTGCGACCGCCAATACTTGATGAAACCTAAACAGGAGTTGGAAAAATGGCTGAAGAAAAAAAGGCTACTATTACCATCGATGACAAAGAATATACAGAGGACGAACTGACTGACGAACAGAAAGTGATCATCAATCATATTAACTCGTTGCAACAAAAGATTGGTTCAGCGCAATTTAATATTGATCAACTACAAGTGGGTCGTCAGGCGTTCCTAGATATGTTAAAGAAGTCATTAGAGGAACCCGCCCCTGTAGCTAACTAAGAGTAACCCATGTTCGGTTTTACTTCCTTTTCGCAAACCAGCTTTAGTGACGATAATGTCATCCACGTTGCGTTTTCCGTTACGGGGGTAGAAGGAACAGGGGAGGTTGGTGCTGTAACGGTAGCCGCGAGTGCGGTCGCTAGCATTACTGACCCAGGCTACGCCGTAGGCGAAATAGGTGACGTTAGCATTGTTGGTACAGCAAACTTAACACTTACTGGTGTTGAGGGCGTTGGTGAGATTGGTGACGTTACTCCTACGGGTGCCGCAGTATTTAGCGTTACAGGCGTTGAAGGTATCGGTGAGATTGGCGACGATCTCACCTTTACATCTATATACCATGTCGAAGGCGTTGAGGGCGAAGGCGAAATCGGCAGCGTTGTTGTCAGCGCAAACTCTACTCTTACAACGGGCAGTGTTGAGGGTGTCGGAGCCATTGGCGATGTTAGCGTGTTTGGTGGTACGGGGATCACGGTCCTTGTCACGGGTGCCGCAGGTGTTGGCGAGATTGGCGACGTTACAGTTGTTGGTACAGCCGCTATAACATTGGTAGGCGTTGAGGGTGTTGGCGAGATTGGCGTACCTACTGTGTGGGGTCGATTGATTCCAGATGCAGACACAGAATACAATCCTGTAAATCCATCGTCTCCTGCCACATTTAATCCAGTTCTGCCAAATTCAGATGCAGAGTATACTGAGATTGAACCAAACCCTGGAACAAGCTATACTGAGGAAGAGCCTGATCCAGAAACTATATGGACAGAGATAGCAGCATAAGGGTAATCTGAATGGCAACATATACAACAAATGGTGGCATTAAACTGATTGCCACAGGTGACGAGTCTGGTACATGGGGTTCGTCTACCAATACAAACTTTGATATTATTGACGTATTGACTAACGGCGTAGGTACAATTGACCTGACTTCAGCCGCAGGGGCGTATACACTGACGACAACAAATGGTGTTGTGTCTCCAGGGATGGATAAGGTTCTTATCTTTACTAACGCAACACAGGCGGTCACAGTTACTATCGCACCTGACGACGCCGAAAAACTATACTGCGTTAAGAACAGCACAAGCTATACACTTAGCTTTAAGCAAACTGCTTCTGGCACACCTGTTGATGTAGCCGCAGGTAAGACCGCGATTATCGCCGCAGATGGTGGCGGAAGTTCTGCGGTTGTAACAGAGATTGTTGGTGCAACTTCTCTTGGTGCTACCTTTTTGCAGAAATCTGAAAACTTAAACGATCTAGCGAGTTCAGAGACAGCGCGTTTAAATCTAGGTTTGGGTGACGCGGCTATAGCGACGATTGGGACGTCAGGAGGAGTACAAGCCTACGACGCAGGGTTAACGTCCATTGCTGATTTGACCACCGCTGCGAACAAAATGATTTATACGACGGGTTCGGACACATACGCCGTCACAGATTTGACAGCGGCTGGTCGTGCCCTTTTGGATGATGCAGATGCGGCGGCACAGCGGACAACGCTGGAGTTAGGGACACTAGCTATTGCAAGTAGCATTAACAACGATAATTGGAGCGGCGCAGACTTAGCCGTAGCGAACGGCGGTACAGGCATCTCAACGGTGCCTACTAACGGGCAATTATTAATTGGTAATGGATCAGGGTATACTCAAGCCACCTTAACCGAAGGCGATAATATCACGATTACCAACACATCTGGGGGTATCGAACTTGATGTTGTGCGCAGCACCACTGTTGGGGACGACTTTAGCAACTCTGTTCGCGATGCGTATCTTAACCTGACAGGCGGCAACACTACCAGCCAAGTTTCTACGACTAACTACGGTATTGGCACTTACATTTTAGCTTGGGATGTTCTTTCAGGATCAGATGTTTTTCCTGGACAGACAGCTACTGGTGGCGGACTTAATGCTTTTGGCGTCACAAACGGCGGCTTAACTTACATCGACGGTCAGCGTCGTCGTGCGGATGGTTGGGCACAATGGAACTATGACTACACCCACACGGGAACTTGGCGTTGCATGGGTTACGCGGAGGACTACTATAATACTGGCGGCGGTGGCAGTGGTGTTGGAACTTTATGGATTCGGATACTTTGATATGAGAACAGTTATAACAGAATATAGAAACGCTGCGTATCTACGAAACGGTATGATTAACGTTGAGATCAATCATCCTGAAATGGGCTGGCTTCCGTTTACGTGTACGCCAGATGATACCGCAAGTTTAATTGACACGGTTCAGTTAAATGCTTTGATGCTAGCTAACGGTGATGTTGCTCCTTACGTGCCACCAACTCAAGCCGAGTTAGATGAACAAATGGCTAACCAAGTTAGAGCAGAGCGCGATGCCATCTTAACGCATACTGTAGATCCAATCGTAACAAACCCTTTGCGTTGGGATGAGTTAAGTGAATCTCAGCAACAAGCATGGCGTGACTACCGCACAGCACTGTTAAACGTACCACAGCAAGAAGGATTCCCAAACAACGTTACTTGGCCTACAGCACCGTGAGGTAACAGATGCCTTTACAGAAGCTTCAGTTTAACCCAGGCATAAACAGAGAAACCACTTCGTATAGTAACGAAGGCGGCTGGTATGACGGCGACAAGATTCGTTTTAGGTTTGGATACCCAGAAAAGATTGGTGGTTGGGTCAAGAGAAGCGTTAAAAGCTTTCTTGGTTCTGCTCGATCATTACATGCGTTTAGTACGTTGGACGGTACAAATTACTTGGCCTTCGGTACAAACGAAAAGTACTACCTAGACTTAGGCGGTGGGTATAAAGACATTACACCTCTTCGCCTTACGACCTCTGCTGGAGCGATTACCTTTTCCGCAGACACAACAAATTTTACCAGCGAACTCACAGTTAGTCACACTGCACACGGGGCAACCGAAGGGGATTTTGTGACGTATGAAGACGCAGTTACTCTCAATGGTAATATTTCAGCGGCGGTCTTAAACCAAGAGTACAAGATCGATGAGATCATCGATGACGACAGCTATAAGATTACGGCTCGTGAAGTGGAACCTATTGACGACATTATAGTAGATGGTGTCTACACCCCAAACGCGGTAACGCCTACTAGCTCCGACACAGGCAACGGTGGCACAGGTGTCATAGGCAAATACCAAATCAACACGGGCATCGACGTTGCTGTTTCTGGTACGGGCTGGGGCGCAGGCTCATGGGGTCGTGGAACTTGGGGTTCTACTTCTACAACGACGACAGATACATCAGACTTGCGGTTGTTTACAGAGGATAACTACGGAGAAGATCTTGTCTTTAACTTAAAAGATGGTGAGATATTTTTCTGGGACGCCTCTGTTAACGTTTCCTCAGATCCCGCAGACGCGTATGGTCGCGCAGTTACTTTAGCTAGTTTAAGTTCTGACGCGACTTGCCCTACTATTGCAAAACAAGTGATGGTGTCTGATGTAGATAGACATATTATCGCTTTTGGTTGCGACCCAGAGAACGACATTGGCAACCAAGACCCGTTGCTTATCCGGTTTAGTGACCAAGAAGATGTGTTGGTTTGGCAAACCTTGGAAACAAATACGGCAGGGGACTTGCGTATTGGTACTGGATCCAAAATCGTTACGGCTGTGGAAACAAGACAACAAATTCTTGTTTGGACAGATAAATCTCTACACGCCATGCAGTACATTGGTACGCCATATACGTTTGGTATCTCAATGCTGTCGGAGAATATTACAATTGCTGGTCCTAAATCTGCGGTTGCGGTGGACGACTCTGTGTTCTGGATGGGATCAAACGAGTTTTACACCTACAACGGTGCGGTGCAACGGATTCCATGTACTGTACGGGACTACGTCTTTTCTGATTTCAATATAGAGCAGTACGAAAAGGTAACCGCCGGAGTTAACTCTGCATTTGGCGAAGTTTGGTGGTTCTATTGTTCTGCCGATTCAATCGATAACGACCGTTATGTAGTTTACAACTACCAACAGCAAATCTGGTACTATGGTACGTTATCCCGTACGGTTTGGTTGGATCGAGGCATCATGACCAATCCATCCGCTGCTTCACAAGGCTATATCTATACGCATGAAACAGGGTTTGATGACGGAAGCCAAGACCCTGTGGTTCCTGTTTACAGTCATATCCAGTCTAGTCCTATGGACATTGGAGAAGGCGATAAGTTTGTATCTATTAGCCGGATTCTTCCAGACATCACTTTCCGAGACTCTACATCCTCTACCCCTAAAGTAGACTTTTCAGTATATGTACAAGATTACCCTGGGGGCGGTGTAGATTTAAGCCAAACTAACAATGGGCAGGGAACGTATAGCGGAGAAGTGGAAAGAACAAATACTGCCTCTGAAAATGTTTTCACTTTGGAAGGGTTTACCAACAAAATTGACACAAGGATCAGGGGTCGATCTTTTATTTTCAAAGTGCAATCTGACGAAACTCAAGTAGCTTGGCGACTGGGTTCTCCAAGGCTAGACATACGACTAGATGGGAGACGCTGATGTCCCGTGCGCAAAACCTACCCTTCTTCCCGATTGCACCGCCCCAGTACAGTACTCGATACTTTAACGAGCTTACCCGTGCGTTTGCTGTGTACATGCAGCAGATGCAAAACCCAGGGGAAGGTGTGTTTACGACGCTGGTGCTGTCTAATTTACCAGAATACGCGGACAATGCGGCGGCAGTCGCGGATGGAAAAGTAACAGGAACCGTGTATAAAACCTCAACAGGCGAGTTACGGATTGTAGTTTGATGAAACAAGAAGAATCTGATACTGTGTCATTTAAAGGAACATCTGATCTGATGTTGGAGAAACATTATGAAAAATGAAGAAACACAAGGATCCCAGAAAACAGGTGATTTGTTCTCCTCTATTGGGGCACTTGTCGGTATGGTGGCAGGAGGCGGTAATCCTCTAGCCGCGGCCCTCGGTTCTGGGTTAGGTAGCCTGATGAGTGGCGGCTCGATGCAGGATGCATTTAAGTCCGGCATTGGTAGTTTCATGACGGGTTCGACACTAGGCAAAGCGGGTCTAGCAATGGACATGCTAAGTGGAGGTTCATCTAGAGAACGTGGTCAGGGCATGATGGACATGCTGTCCACTCAGAGGGGCAAAGAAAAGATGGCTCAACAGGCCGCAATCTCTGCTATATCTGGTCGGTCCCCCACGCAGGCATTGGGTAACGTTCTGTCTGGGATCGGTGTAACAGACGCCACAGGTAAGATGGACCCCTTGATGGGCGGCATCATGCTAGAACTATTAGCACAGCAAAAACGCCCACGGTTCGAGAACCTTATGAGCAAGCAAGAACTGGAACAGTACCGCACAGGTGAGCGTCGTCCAGACTACAAAGGAAACCTGCTTCCAGGGACGCCTCGTGGTATTCAAGCGGTGCAACGTCGCGCAATGGGCGGTTATATTGAGGGACCAGGCACAGGCAAGAGTGATTCAATTCCGGCAGCTATTTACCAGAATGGTGGTCGGGTTCAGGAAGCTAGACTTTCTGATGGTGAGTTTGTCATGACAGCGGATGCAGTCAGAGGTGCGGGGGGCGGCAACCGTAATGCGGGGGCTGCGAAGATGTACCAGATGATGAACCAGTTCGAAAGGATGGCATAGTTATGGCGGAGTCAGTCGTCAAAACAATGGACTTAATGCCTGAGTATCTGGAAAAGATGTTCAAGGACTTAATGGCGAACGTCTTTCAGTATGACGAAGAGTCAGGCGAGTTTTCAGGTATAGCTACAGAGTCCCCGCTCTATGGTAAGCAGATTTACCAAGCGGCGGATGGCAGTGGAACTACGACTGATCCAGAACTAGCGGCATTGGATGAAGCAGGAAACCCTGTTTCTTATTATCAAACGGCTGATGGCACATATACTACTGACGCTAGTCTTGCTGAACTGGATCAGTTTGGTAATCCTATCTTTGCGACTGAAGGGGGTGTTGCTCCTCCGACTAAGATTGGGTTTACGGACTTACAGCAAAAAGCCCTCGACATGCTTATGGGGGAGAAAGACCCTGTAACAGGTGAGTATAGTTATAGTGGGTTAGGTGCCTACAAGCCGTATCTAGATATGGCGGAGGATCTGTACAAGAAATCAGAAGAAGCTATCGACGCTAGTACGGCTATGTATGACCCTCTTGGTCAAATCCAATATGACATGAAAGATGTCTTGGATGCTGAAGGCAACGTCATAGGCCAAGAAAAAGTTGCCCAAATGCAGGATGTCTTGGATGCTGAAGGCAACGTCATAGGCCAAGAGGAAGTCCGCAAGGGTGGCTACAAAGATTACTACAATCCGTTTGTCGAAGACGTAATTGACACAACGCTTGCTGATTTGTCCGACATCAAAGACGCAGAAACCATGAAAAGTCGTGGGGAGCAGATTGGACTAGGGGCCTTTGGTGGTTCCCGTGGTGCCGTTGCTGACTCTCAATTTTTGCAAGACTACCTGCGCGAATCTGCTAGAGCAGGTGGCGAGTTACGTTCCGAGGCGTTCGACAAAGCCATGGGGTATTCGACCAATGCATTCGAGAATGCAATGACGCGCGGTCAGACCGCAGGTCAGATGTTCCAAGACCTTGGTACTGGGATTGGTGCGCTGGGCGAAGCGGCACAGGCTCTTGGGTTTAAAGATATTAACGCGGCGTTTAACGTGGGATCGCTGGAGCAAGGTCAGCTACAGGCTGAGTATGACGCAGAACGTCAGGCTCAACTGGAAGAAGCCTATGAACCGTTTGCTCTACTGAGTTTCGCAGCAGACATGATGCAAGGTATCCCTGTTTCTGGTACAGGACTCACCGCAGCAGGTACTCCGCAGGGTAGCCCAACGGCAAATATACTTACTGATACTCTTGGGTTGGATGCAGGCGGCGGCGATGGTGGCCTGTTTAGTTTAGGCGCAAAGACATAAAGGGACGAACATGGGAGACGTATACAACAGAAAGCTCTTTCAAGCTAAAGCTCGTCCGGCTCGTAAGAAACTAGCTCAGATGGCGGGTATTATGGCGTCTTCGCCAGAGCTTATGCAGGCAGCAAATCAAGGATCCGACAAGACACCTACTCTTCCCTCGACAGGTGGTGCGCGGCCCATGATGGCTCCTCCTCCTGCCCCTATGATGGCTCCTCCTCCACAGCCCATGGCTCCTCGGTTGCCACAGGTCCCAATGCAGACAGCCATGGCTCCTGCTCCTATGATGCAGGCCCCCGCTCCTATGATGCAGGCTCCCGCACCTCGGCCCATGGCTCCTGCCCCTATGCCACAACAACAACCTGTAAAGTTTGATGAAGGTGGCGGAGTTAATATCGTTGACCCAGCAACAGCCATACAAACAGGGGCTGTGGAAATGGGTATGAGCTTATATGACAAGCTAAAAGAGATGTACGGCTCAGAAGAAAAAGTTAAAGAAGTCGTAGCAGAAAAAGACAAAAAGATTGACGATGCCCAGAAAACTGGAGATCCAGCACAGATCTCTGACGCTATTCTTGATGCCGCAGGTGTAAAGCCAACAAAAGAAAACAAGATGGACTTCGCGGCAAACGTTCTTAACCTAAAGGACGTAAACGATATCAATGAGATTGATAACCGTATCGCACAAGCTAGCCTTGCTGTAGGCGTTGGTAAACGTGTAGGCGGGGACACTGCTATAGCCGAGGCCGTATTGCTCGGTCTACAAAACTACAAGCAGACGGCGGCGGCTCGTGCCGCTGGGGCAGCGGACGCAGCAGGTGGGTTCCTTGACACAGAGCGTGGTAAGGCTGCGCTTGAGGTGTACATCGAAAAGATCAAAAACAACGAAGACGCCTCTCAGGTTGAGATCGACATGAACACCCAGATGGGCGACAACATTGGAACACGAGTCCGTCAAGCCATTACAGGCGGTACAGGTGGAGCGGGTGGGCAACCGCAGTTGACCGCAGAGCAACGCCTTGCAATGGTTAAAGACGCGCTACAACAGCAACCTGAAAACAGGAAAGCCATCTTAGAGCAGGCACAAAAAGACGGTGTAAATATCGAAGGGCTATAAGTATGGTGGACAACCCGTATCTTAATCTAGGTAACCAGTCCGCTGCCCCTAGTAATAATCCCTACCTAAATCTTGGTGAAGAAAAAGGGTCTTACTTTTCAGGGGACCAAGGACTTGTGCCCGATGTCTTTGAGGACATCGGCAAGGGTATTTACTCTGGTGTCGTGTCTGTCCCTCAAGGGATCTCAGAAGCTGGGGCCTTGGCCCTAGACGCTATGTTGGATACCAACACCTCTCGCACGGTGACCGAAGCGTTCGAAGCAATCAAACCAGAGATGGGGAAAGCCGGAGAGGTTACGGAGGATTTGGTTGCCTTTGGTGTAGGGTTTATTCCTATCGCGGGGTGGTTGGGCCGAGCGGGGCAAGCAGCTAAACTTGCAAAGGCAGGCAAGCCGATGTCCACCGCAGGTCGCGGTAAGTTCACTGAATCTGCTATTAAGTTTGGTACATCGAAGCCAGGGCAACAGGCTCTTAGTACTTGGAAGGGTTTGACAGGAACTACGGCACTCTCTGCGGGAGCGTATAGCACGTTAGTGGCAAACGATGGTCGTGCTACCCTATCGGATAACTTTGAGGTACTTCCAGAGTTCTTAAAGACCGAGGAGGATACAGGACTAACAGGCCGTGACGAAGCCAAGCGACGGTTTTTTAACAAGCTGCGCGTTGGTGCAGAGGATGCATTGCTAAGTGGCGTATTTGATACTGCACTAAAAGGTGCTGCTGTTGGGTCGAGAAAGATAGGCCAAACTGAAAAGGGTGCGGCTGCGGCTCGTGCTTTACGCGCGGCTCCTACTAAAATTACCGAAGGGTTTATGCAGGGCTTGGATGCAATAGATCGCACAACGGTCAATGTAGGTGCGGCACCCAAACTAGCGAAAGGCATGAAAGCTGCCAATCAAAAGTTCAAAGAATACTTCACTGCTTCTGGTGGGGCAGATCCGGTCTTATATGAGACAACGCAGGATGCCATTGCATTAGCCGACACTAAAAAACGAATGGGGCTACAGGCATCAGCAGATTTTAAAAAAGCTGCCAATGCATTTGTTAAGGCTTCAAAACTAGGACAGAAAACTCCAGTAGATGCCGAGGAAGTCAAAGGTGCTTTAGGGCAGTTCTTAATAGGTAACCGCGCTCCTTTAGAAGCTTACGGTGATGATACCCTTGTCAAACACGCAGACAAGATGATCGAGGTTAGATCGTCTATGGATGACGGGATTATTGTGCAGCTTGAAGAGGCTATTGGGTATAAACGTGACCCAGTCACGGCAAAACGAATGCTGAATCAAAAAACAGGGCGGTATGAACTTGAAGACCCTGTTACCCCTGCACAGATTAAAGCTGCAAAAGCATTGAAAGAAATGCAGGATGTACATAACAAACAAAACGTCTACTTGAGACGTTTATTCCAACAGTACACTGACCCTATCAAGTTCTATGATAATCTTGACCTGACCTCGAAAGAGTTTGACGAAGCCGTTGACGAAGTAGCAGCCCATCTTGCGATAACTAAAGGCAGCAAGAACCGTGTGCCAACAGATAATGACAGGATTCAAGCGCGTCGTGTTGTTTATGATTCGCTGGGTCTTCAAGGCATGGGGGGCAAGCCCCCAGAACTAGCCTTGAGAGACTTACGCAAGTCTATTGCAGATCAGAAAAAGGGCAAAGGCTTTGGGCTGCTTGCTCGTGAACGTCCTGTTTTGCAGTCTATCGACGATATGTTTATAGAGCGTAAAGAGATCGTCGAAGCGAGTCCCAAGCTCCGAAAGCTGAAAGGTATTTTAACGGACCCGTTCGAGATATACACACGTACAGTAGACGATACGGCTCAAGCCTACGCTGCCGCTCAAATGTATGCAGGTATGCGCCCTCAAGGGTTGGTTTCTGGTTTGATCCCTGCGCTACAAAGCCTGGCTAAAGGAGGCCGTCCAGCGTTAGTAGAGATTCCTGACTCTGCTACAATGACTTCAGAAGCCTATGACGCAGCGTTACAGCCTTTCAGAGAGATCGCAAGAGAACAAAACATCGGCGTTCCAAGGTCCTATGAAGATGCCGCAGGGAACACGAAGAATAATCCCAACTACATTACACCTGAGATGGTAATAGAAGACTACAAGCAGAGTCTAAGAAACTCAGGGTACGTGCAGTTAGGTGAGAGCAAAGATATCCAGCATGTCTTTGGTGGCTCTTATGGTGACCTGACAGGGATGTTCGCGTCACCTGAATCTTATGGTGCCCTTACTGCGCCCTTGAAACTTGGTTCTGGGGTCTTGGGTGAGGCTGCGGGGATCATGTCTGCTCTGCGCTCGTTGTCCCAGAAGATGACAATCGTGCCCAACCCTGGTGCGCAGGTCCGCAACATCCTTGGTAACTTGGGCATGTTGGCAGGGAACGCGAACCTTGGACGCGATACCGACTTCACCGACATGTTTAAGGTCTTAACGGCAGACTTGAGTACACTGAGCGATGCGGGGCTAGAGCATTTAGCCAAGAAGATCAGCCTGACAGGCGTAGCCGACACTAGCTTGGTGACTCGTGCTTTGAGAGCGTACAAAGAAGCAGGGAAAGACCTGACTGTTTCTGGCAAGCTGACCAACGCGATTGATATGTTTGAGAACAAAGTTCCGTTCATGCAGTTGTTCGAAAAGATTTATGGTGAGTCGGATACGTTCTTCAAAGGTTTGGCTCTTCTTGGGGAAGAAAAGAAGCTGCTCAATGCGTTTGATGCGGCAGGAGTTACAGACGACAATATCTTTGTTTTACGCGCACTAAACGAAAACAATCTAATCAAACGTCAAGCGGGTGCAACTAAGTTAACTGAGGGCCTGTCTCAGTTAGAGGTTATGGCAGGTGACATCGTAAAAGACACCATGCCGATCTATCCTCGCGTTGGTAAGGCTGTCCGCTCCGTCGATATGGTTCCGATCTTTGGTAACTTTACATCATTTGCGTCAGAGAACATCCGGAACTCTGTAAACATCCTAGACCGTGGTCTGAAGGAGATGTCCTTTGAGATATCTCCTGCGGTGCGTGAAGGCATGGGTCCAGAAAAAGCAGCTATACTTGAAAAACAAATCCGCGCCATGGGTGCGCAGCGTTTGATATCGTACATGGCAGTTGCAAGCACAGTACCAAAGGCCATGGTCCGTGGATCTATGATCGCCACTGGAACCACTCCAGAAGAGATGGAAGAGCTACGTCAGCAGCTACCAGAGTATATGGCGGGTCATGACGTTATGATCTTGAACAACGACAAGAAGGGTAAGATCGATTACATCGATCTATCGTACGTTAGTCCATACGCCTTTGTCCTCGATCCTATTCGTGCGGCAGTTGAGAAGTACACACAGGCAGGCAAGCTAGGTAAGAGCGAAGCAGAACAGATTGCAGCGGGTGCTTGGAAAGGACTAGGCATGTTCTTGGAGCCGTTTGGATCTGAGTCAATGATCTTCGAACGCCTGAGAGACGTAATGCCTAACAACATGTTGGGACGAGCGGGTAAAACATCTACAGGTGCTACCGTCTACGCAGAAACAGAAAGCCTGGGCGATCAGGTCGGCAAGGGTGTAGCTCACATCCTCAACGGTATCATCCCTGAGTACGTTAGCCTAGTCGGAGAGTTTGAGAACGTGCGGACTGGTGAGTTCGAACCAGGGCGCGTCTATCGTGCAGCCACTGGCCTCCCAGGGAAACGCGGCGAAGAGTACAACATCTTCAAGGAAGGTGCGCGTCTGGTCACGGGCTTCACTCCTATGACCGTGGACCTACGAAATGACTTTGCCTTTAAAGGCTTGGAGTACAGCCCTCGCCGTACTGATGCAAAGACCACGGCTACCCGCGTAATCAAACGTGCAGATGCTACGCTCGAAGACATGAACGTGGCTTGGGGCAACTACCTTGACAACTTGTACCGTGAGCAAAGCAAGCTCTACGCAGACATCCAGTCGGCTCGTAAACTTGGTTTGTCTGAAACTGAAATCCGCAAGAACCTGATCAACAAAGCAAACCTTGGTCGCAAGGAAGTGAACATGATCATGCAAGGGAAGTTCTTTCCTACCGCTGCAAGTCGGGAACTTGCTAAAGAGATTAACGCAATGCGTAAGGCGGAAGGCCGGAGTTTCGTAGAGGGGCGCGTTCCGTTCAACAGCTTCAATGCTATGTCGAGACAGCGTGTGGGCGAGAGCTTGGGCGGCGTAGAGGTTAATCCACCATCACCTGCCGCACCAACACAAGTTTCGCCATCTTATAATCCATACCTGAACCTTACACCTCAACAAGCTCCGGCTCCAGCGGCACCTTCTAATCCGTACCTAAATCTTACACCGCAAAGACAGGGATCACTGCCCGTGGCCCCTGCTCCTGTGCAAACTGCGTCAGCTATGGTTGATCCTATTGTGTTAGGTAATGATCCTGCTACTCAGGCTTTGGCTAGATCTCTAGGGAGGTCTCAGTAACCAGTTGGATGCCACCGAATATTTCAACTAGGTCCTGTGCCTTTTCACTCATCTCTTCGTAGACCTCTGGATCTGCCATCGATGCTGCATTTAGTGAGCAGTTGATAAAGTCCAGTAGTTCAGAAATCTGAGCGGTGTGCATTTCACGGAAACCAAGAGTCTTCATTCGATCTCTCCCCAATTATCTTTGAGTTCATCATCCACTTTGGAGGGGACTTTCAAGACATCCGACAGCCCGTTTTCCATAATCTCTTTGATGCGTCGTGCTTGATCGTCGCCCTCTACTGAAAAGCATAACTCATCATGGACCGTGAGCATAGGCAAAAGTCCCTCGGCATAGCAATCTGCCATCGCTTTTTTCGTTTGGTCGGCTGCTGAACCTTGGATCAATTTGTTTAACGCTTTGTAAGTAAACGCTCTTCTCAGAGGCTGACCATATTCCTTGATTGCCTCTTCATATGGCAAAGGTTTTTTGTAACCAAAGGACATGGGTTCCCACAAATGGAAGCGACATCTGCGCCCGAGCAGCGTCCGTATCTGCCCTGTCTTCGCGGCTTGCTGTGTCGCCAGTTCCGCTAAGTTCTTAACGAACGGCACCTTTTCACGGTGCGTGGCTAGCAGTTCCCCCGCGTCGTCTGGAGAGATGTCTAGCTGTGCAGCCAGTTTGCCTTTACCCATGCCATACATGATACCAAGGTTAACAACTTTGGCCTCCTTGCGGCTGATTCCTGCGATGTCCGCAACCATCTGGTGCAGGTCCACATCACCTGTGTGGTATTCCTCCACGATCTTATCAACGAGCGGATGCTTGAAGTCGCCCTTCAGGCTAGCTGCAAAGTGGACCAGTAACCTTGGCTCTTGGCTTGAGTAGTCAAACGATCCCCACTTCGTGCCATCTTCTGGAATGAACAGGCCACGGATCAGCTTCTTGATCTCTGGATCCCGTGCAGGGATTTGCTGTAGGTTTGGGTTCGAGGAAGAGAACCGCCCTGTCACCGTGCCACCATCGTCAGAGCGTAGCTGGTGAAATTCGCAGTTGATCCGACCATTGTGTTCGTGCTTCAGGATCGTATCGATGAACGTACTGTCCGCCTTGTCAAACTCCCGCAGCTTTACAATCATCTTGGCTACCGGATGCGGATGCGCAGAGAGCCACTGCTTTGTGAACGATGGCACCCCGCCTTTGCGGAACATGTCGTCCTGCGTACTCTCGCTCGTAGGATACGCCACCCCTAGTTCGTCGAAGACCATAGCCACAGAAGACGCAGCCCACGGCTCGATCTTCACGTTGGTCTGGCGGAATATCTCGTCCTTCAGCTTCTTGGTTTCAGCCTTGAAAAACTTCTTGGCCTGTTCGGCTTTGTCGATATCGACGCGGACACCAAGCTGACGCATGTCACACATCATCGGGATCAGGCTTGTTTCGAGATTCCAGATACTCCAAAGGTCTTGGTTATCGAGTTCGATCTTCAACCGCTCCCACAGGCGCAGTGTCATACCCGCATCCTGCTCGGCATAGCGACCAACAAACTCTGGCGGCAGCTTGTACATCTCCGCCTTGGGATCCAAGCCCCACTCCGCCGCTGCAACGCGCAGCAGCTTCTCGTTCTTGCGTTCGCCTAGATAGTCCCTCCCAAGGTTGTTTAGGCTATAGGAGAAGCGGTTCTCGTCCACTACAGCCCCAGTAATCATCGTATCGATGATCCGGCCCTGTACCTCCACGCCCTCGGCTCTGAGCCATCCCAGATCGTAGGTGGCGTTGTGCATGATCTTGTCGATATGCGGTGTCGCCATCTGCTTCTTGAGCCACTTGAGCGCGATCCTCGCATCCATGTTGTGACCATTGGCATGACGGATCGGGTAGTACCCTTCCCAATCTCCCGCAGCCACAGCGATCCCGACGATGTATCCATCCCTGCGGACCCACCCTGGGCCGAGCGTGGTCAGGTTCGGGTCGCATGTTTCGAGGTCGATTGCGATCTGCTTGTGATGCGTTAGGTCAGGGAAATCAGACGGGATGTTCCACGCCATCTCCTTGCCCTGATCCATTTGTGCGGCAATGACGCTATCTTTATCCAGTGACATCGCGTTTCCCCATGAATGCTTCCTGTGCTTTTTTAATCTTCTTCTCGCGTTCGTGGAACTCGGCACCAAGTGCGCTGTATCCACACTTGTCGATCCAAGAGTCGTCATGGTCTGTGTTATGCAGCAGCCGCGCAGTCTTGACCCAATCCATCATCAACGCAACGTGCTGTGGCGTTAGGTATCCTGTCGTGACAAATGCTTCTTTGACGATCAGGTTCCAACCATCTGCAATGCGCGTGAAATTATCGTACGCCTCGCCATAGTCCTTGGCCCTCTGACCGTTGATGTAATCCCCTGCTTTGAGTAAGACTTCGTCTCTGTTCATATCTCGTACCTGTATGTTTTATCTGTCTCTATTAAGTATAGGTTTTTCCTTGCGCGTGTAACCGCAACATAGAATACCCTATGCTCGTCCTCGGGATGCTTTCCATCTACGCAGCTTTGTGTCGATCCCAAGTATACTGCCACGTTATCGTCCTCCCCGCCCTTCATAGCATGGATGGTGGACAGTTTGATCCGTGGTTCTTCGTAGATGTTTTCTCCACGCCGCTCCAGAGAGCGAACGTAAACCTTCTCTTGCTCCGACATCTTTACGATGTCCATCGGATGCGTGTCGATGGGCGCAATCAAACCAAACTCTTTGGCTAGCGTAGAGTATGATAGTAGGTCCTCTGGTCCCGCAGCATCCAAAAGTTTGGACGCGCCCCGCTTGACCACGGCCCCCGCTCCCATCTTGGGCACCGCCTCGTAGAACTTCTGTATCCGTCCCAGACCAAGGCTCTTGCCTTCTTGAAGTTCGACCCATGTCGCCATGGCTTCTGTCTTCTTGCGGCTGATCGAGGGATTGCCCTTGCGGCTGTAGAAATACCCCGCCTCTTCTAGCTTCTCCGCGATGTCACTGACGTAACCGTTGATCCGAGCCATGATGGTCCACGACCCTGTTTCCAGAGGCAGGTAGTCGATGTCCCCGACAGACGTAACCGAACCCTCTTCCTCACGCGGAAAGAACTCTTTCTCCAACCGCTCGGGTATACGCTTAGATACGCGCATAGCGAGGCTCCAGACGCTGCGTGGGAGCCGATAGGATTGGTTGAGTACCTCGATGCTGTCAGAGCTTTCCTTGAACCGCTCGATGTCTACAGAGGTCCAACGGTGGATCGCCTGATCGTCGTCCCCCGCAATCAAAACTTGCTCGGCATTCTGTGCCATCTTCTCAACCATGGTCCACTGCAATGGCGTCAAATCCTGCGCTTCGTCCACAATCAAAAGATCGAGGTGCGGCGGCTCTACCATGTCGATGTACTTGGCAATCATGTCCGAGAAATCAGACTTGTTCATCTTTGACTTGTACTCCTCAAGCTGCGCCTTGACCTGCACTAGCTTCCAGAAGTCGAGCGTATAGTCCTCTTCGTAGTTGTACTCGTAGTCCAGATCCTTCTCACGATAGATCGAACGCATAATCAACTGGAGGTACTTGGACCCCGAACCTTTGATCGAAGGGATCGGTATCCCATCGTCCATGGATGTCGCGTCCGCGTTCTTGAAGATCAGACCCAGTATCTCCCCGAGCCGCTTGTAATCCTCGTGGTCCATGACATCACCGCGTTGCAGACCCAAGCCATGGTAACCCGTGGCATGTAGAGTGCGGAAGTGTGGGAAGTCATTGCGCGACAGATTGAACTTGGCACACGCTCGTTCGATGAACTCTCCAATCGCCTTGGTGGTAAACGAAACCACGCCTATGCGTGAGGGATGCACTCCCTGTTCTAGCTTCTCCTGCACACGCTCGATCAGTGTGTAGGTTTTGCCGCATCCTGGTGGTCCCAGGATCAATGTTGCATTAGGTATCACGACGTTCCTCCAACCATTGTTTGATTTCGTCACGATCCCACCGACTGGCAGATCGTCTTGCGTCCCCATTGCCTAGCTTATACGGACGCGGAAACTCTCCATCGCTCACCCATTTGTAGATTGCGGACTCAGACACCCCGAGCCACTCCGCTATATCTTTTGCTTTCATCATCTTAGAATGGGATGTCATTATCGATCTCCTTTACGGGAAGGTTTACTTCCATGTTTTCAAACGCTGGCACCCACCAAACGCGCACCGTGGTCCTTGATCCATCGGCTTTGTTAATGGCTTTGTGTCCGTGACACTTCTGCCCGTCATTCATGTCTTTCAAAATCTCTTGCACCTGCGCACGAGTGAACGCCTTGAAGCGTCGAGCCGTTAGGTAATCCATCAGACCCGCAATCGTGAAAGACGTATACCCTTGGTTGTCGGTCCATGGCTTGCCGCTCAACATCTCCTCTGGATGCATCGCGCGGATCTTGCTTGTGCAGTAGGTCTTGAGATGTTCCTTGAACTCTCCTGTCATGGTTAATTCTTCTGGGACATCCTGTGTCGTGGCTTCGTTCAGCAACTTGCGTAACTGGCTCTGCCACATACGCGCAGACAAGATCGGAGGAGCAACTTGTATCTGATCGATGCAAGCCCTCTGGAATAATTGCTGCGTCTGTAGCTGCTCAGTGTTTAGCTGCACCCGCTTCCCTGCCACAGTCAGAAAGTACAAGCGCGGATCGGACAATTGGATCAACAGACCGCTGACATCTACAGCCACATAGTCTTCGTCCCCGATACCGTAGCGGCGGGACATGCATTTCTCTTTGTCACAGAAACTTTTGAACGGCTCCTGCTCACAGGTGTAGTGGTAGTCCTTCTTGCTCAAACTGTTCTGCAAGCTCACGACTTCTTTGGCTTCCAGTGGTGGATCGAACAACTGTTGGTTCATCGTCTCGAACTCTCTGACCCAATCGTCAGCATGTTTCAGACGGCAGTAAACCCCTGCCATGAATAGCTTCTTGTTGCGGTCCTCTGAACTGGGTCCGTCACTGGACAAAATCTCCATGCAAACCGCGCCATCAGTAAACCACTTGCGCTTCTTCTTGCTCTGGACTTTCTCCAGATCGGAAAGCGCAACCGTCTTGGCTTCGATGCTGTCCATGAACTCGTCAAGTTCCATGGCCTCCACGCCCTTGTTAAAACAATACCGCTGCGGAAACTCTGCATTGAAATACGGCAGGTTGATAAAGTTCCCTACATCCCCACGATCTGCGAGGATCGTGTCTTGTTTGGGAAAGACTTCGCACCCACTGTGCCCCATGGCGACAGCCATCTCGGTCAAATACTCTCGGACCACGGACGCAGGTTCATATTCTTTCAGGAACAGATAGAGGTGCGCACCTCCTGATTTCGAACGGCAATGTAATAACGGAAGTTCTAACTTCTGAATACGCGCTTGGAGTTTGTTGTGATCGAGATCGTATACGTCGATGTCCAACGCGCCCCATCTGCACTTGTTATCCTCGTTAATCGGGATCGCCCCGATACCCTGCTTGCCGTCAATGTGTCCTTGCATAATTTCTTCTGTAAGCGGTTCGCGTACGATCTGACTAAACCCCTCGGCTTTACCCTTGCGGTTCGTCTTTCCAACCGTAGTCGTACCGTGTGCAACCTTCGAACCTTCGAAGGCCGCAAGCATTCTCTGTGCTAGTGACATGCTTGGCTCCTAGTGAAGTTGAAGGGGGCGGGTTTTGTGTCCGCAAGTCGCCGCCCCCAAAGGCTACTTAGAATGGGATATCTTCATCCATGCCAGAAGAGTGTTCTGGATCTTTAGCAGCCTTAACCTCACCCGCCGCAACGCTCTCGCGGAACGCCTTGGCTTCGAGCAGTAGGTCACGGTTCTCTACGAGACCGACCTTCTCCAATGTGTAGTTGGCCCACGAACCTTGGTCATTGCTTTCCTCGACTGTGGTCAACTTCCATTGTGTAGCGTATACAGGTGGCGTTAGCATTTGCCCAGTCTTGGGATGCTTGACCTTCTGCATAGCGATTTGTGTTTTCCAACGGCGGCTAACTTTTAGCTGCGTTGATTTCATATCGACGACGACAGGTTGGAATGACCCATCTTCGTCAACCACTAGGCAATAATGTTGGTCAGACTTAACCAGTTCATTGCCTGTTGGTAGAATTTCTTTCGACCCATTACGCGTGGTGCGTGTTAGGATTGGATCGTTGGCAGGAATTTCACCACGGAAACCACCGCCCTGTTCACGAGGCGTGAACTCCAGATACTTGGTAGTCTGGAAACATGGGATCAATACCACGCCTTCCTCGCCGTCCCAGTACTGGTTGGTCACAGTGTTGAACAAGTCCCCCGCCGAAGCACCTTCGATGTACTCAGCTTTCTTCTTGCTCAACTGTGGAGACAACGCTTGTAGCACCCGCACAAACGGGATCTGCATCTCCGAACTGTCGAACGCCGCGCCGTCACCCGCGAACTCTAGGATGTCGTCCATGACATCTGTTGAAATTGCTGTTTCTTTTTTCTTTGCCACTGCTGTACTCATTGGTCTTTCTCCCCATCGGTCACTGTTAAGTCTATTTCGTGATCCCAAATGAAAACAGGTTTACCGTCTTCATCCTTGTACCACATCACAGGTTTATGATCAGTCCACTCCTCGTATTCCCGATTCATGTCTTCTAAACACTTTGGTCCGTCTTGAAACTTTCCCATCACGCTTTCCTCCGAATCTCAGCCGCGTTGTTGATGTACGCCCCGAACATATCGAGATCGATTGGTTTCCCATCTGTCACACGTTCTTTGACAAACGCCTTCAATGTAGATGGGTGAACGTGGGTCTTAGTCTTTGGATCAAAGCCCCGCTCTTGCAAGAGACCAACGACATCCCCCGCAATGTTGTCTTCGCCTTTTCCAAACGAACAGGTTACATCATTCTTGATGATGTCATCCAAGTTGTTTTCACGCAGCCATGCAAACGCTTCATCCTTGCGATCCGCAGGAATAGATGCATGTACAATCATCTTACGCGAAACGGTCAAACCGTCTACGTCAAGACGATCAACGCCCATCTCATCCATTAATGCAGGAATGTTTTCTGTAGACAACTTGTGTTTCTGTTGCTTCAGATATTTCAAGTTGGCTTCCGCATCCTCGATCTGTTGCTCGACGTTACGGAGATCGCGGACCAAGGTACTCAAAGTTTTCCCTGCTCCTGTATCGACGCTAGCAAGTGCCTCGCTCTCGTCGAAGATGTCTTCAAAAATGTCACTCATAAGTTCCATCCTCTTCAGGTTAAGTTCGGTTGACAAACCATTTTGCCATCCGTAAGGTGGACTCTACTGGAGGTATGTGATGACTGTCAAGTATAATTTTAAACTAAAACCGTTCGAGCATCAGCTTGCTGCGCTACGCAACGGTATGCACCAAAAAGAATTTGGTTACTTCATGGAGATGGGGACAGGCAAATCAAAAGTTTTGATCGACAACATGGGGATGTTGTATCTCGACGGACAGATTGACTTTGCCTTGGTCCTTGCTCCAAAGGGCGTGTACCGCAACTGGGTTGCCAAAGAAATCCCAGAGCATATGTCTGACGATGTACCGCATCGAGTGATTCGGTGGGTCTCCTCGCCAAACAAATCTCAACAAGAAGAGATGCGATCCGTCAAGGATAAGTTCGAGGGACTGACAATCTTTGTCATGAATATCGAAGCGTTCTCGACACTCAAAGGACAGAAGGCAGGGGATTGGATGGCTCGTGCGCTTGGGGCCAAGGGCCTGATAGCAATCGATGAAAGCACCACCATAAAGAACCATAAGGCCAAGCGCACCAAAGCATTAATGAAGATAGCAACTGGTTTCAAGTACAGAAGGCTCTTGACAGGCTCTCCAATTACAAAAAGTCCGCTCGACATCTACGCGCAGACCGAGTTCCTTCGCAAGGGATTGCTCGGGTACGACAGCTTCTATGCTTTCCAAGGGCGGTACGCCGTCCTCCAACGTCGGACCATGGGCGCACACTCTTTCCAACAGGTCCTCGGCTATCGGAACTTGGAGGAACTGACACACAACATCGATAAGTTTTCCTATCGGGTTCTCAAGAAAGATTGCCTCGATCTACCAGAAAAGATTTACACCGCTCGATACGTCACGCTGACCGACGAGCAGCGCAGTATGTACAAGAGGCTACAGGAACAGGCCATGCTTCTGTTCGAGGATGGGGAGATGGTCTCCGCACCTGCCGTCATTACGCAGATGCTACGCATCCAACAGGTTATGTCTGGACATCTGAAGACCGACGAGGGTGAGATGCGATACTTCAAGTCCAACCGCATGGAGGCACTGAAAGAGATCATGGACGAGCATGATGGCAAAGCTATCATCTGGTCCCGCTTTCGACATGACATCGTCGAGATCACCGACATGCTTAATAAAGAGTACGGTGAAGGGTGCGCTTCAGCGTACTATGGGGATACCTCTGACAATGAGAGAAACGATATTGTAATGCGTTTCCAAAAAAGTAATGCACTTCGCTTTTTTGTAGGTAATCCCGCAACTGCGGGGTACGGTCTTACTTTGACTGAGGCTAACCTTGTGGTATACTATGCGAATGACTTCAACCTCGAAACCCGCATCCAATCAGAAGATCGGGCGCACCGTATCGGGCAGAAGAATAACGTAACGTACATCGATCTGATATCCGAGGGTACGATAGACGAGAAGATCGTCGAGGCACTCCGCAACAAGATCGACATAGGCGCAAAGGTTCTTGGAGAGCAGGCAAGAGAATGGCTGACTTTGACCCCGAAAAAATAACCGAGCTAATGGTGGAGAAAGCGACTGGATACGCCTCCGCCAAAACCCAAGCTAAAGAATTGATGGAAATGACTGGCCTCAGTCCAGATGTAGCCGAGGCTTTCTTCAGGGGTCTAACACCCAGAGGTGCTAGTAAGGCTTCCGATGTTCGAGGCTACGCCAAACCCAGAGGCTACCAACCCCGAAAAAAGAAGCCCCGCAAATAGCGGGGCTAGTTCAATGAGGCGGACAGGATATGGAGCATCAATCCTGTCATGCAGTGTATCTATACTGTAGCAGACGCCGCAGCTTTTGCATACTCTTTTCGAATAATGACCGACAGTTGCCGCGTCATGGTCCGCTGATCCTCATCCGCCATCTCTCGAAGCATGTCGTGATCCTCGGGAAGCAGAGCCACATTGCAAAACTTGCGCGTCTCTGGCTTCTTTGTTGTTTTCTTAGCCATTGATTACTCCTTTGCTGTTGGTTGCTTATAGCCTATCTGAGATTTATATTCAACGTATAAGCCTGACAGGGTTCGAACATCTCTGGGTTGTCTGCCAACACCTTCTCAACGTGCTTCTGATCGATCTCCAGTGCCTCGGCAATGTCCAACGCATCGAATATCCCATCAGGTTCAACGTCTCGGATGTAATCAACAATCGCATTCGGCAGTCGGTCCTCGGTCACATGCTTCAGATCCAACTTTACATCGGTCTTCTCAACTCGCATCGCTCTCCACGGTATAACTTCCCGCTTGTCTGGGTAGTTCGGCAGCAAGTACGCGTCATATACGTCCCCCTCCTGCACTCCAACCGCATCGATCAGCCGCTTGTTTAGAAAAACTTGCTCTCCTTGTGGAGTGATTGCAAACCCACTGCCAGCAGGGGTCATGTACTCAACAAGTATCTGTTGGCGGCGGGTGGTGTTGATGTCAAAAACGTGGCTCATATGTTTCTCCTTGTTCATGTTTGTTCTTGTAGTAATTCAACTGTTGTACGAGGCTCTCGATCCTCGGGTCTCGGTGGTTCTCCCACTCGATATCATCGATTGTCTTTTGCAAGTCTTTGATGATGTCACTTATCAGTTCTAATCTTTTCATTTCTTGGTAGCCCGTATCTATGTTTCACTTGCATCACAGCCTGATGCGTTACGCCAAGGATCTCTGCGATCTCGCGCAATGTCATTTCCTTTTCCAACATCCGGTTAATCATCTTGGCTTTGTCCGACATGGCCTTGGGCCTTCCTCCTTTCTTCGCATTTTCCTGTGCCTGTTTTGGATCGCGAAACATCACGTTCGGACCTAGCTTTGGGTTGTCCTCCCTGTCTTTTTTATTCTGTGCGATCCATGCTTTTCTGTAGAGTTCCTCATACTTTGCTCGGTTCATATATGATAACCTTCCTTACGTCTGTTCGATACAAATTTAGTTAAGTCTTCTTTTGCATACCAATATCTTTGTTGCGCTGATGGAGATGCATCTTTTTTAAGTTGCGCCTCCATCCAAAAGTCCACCTGCTGTTTTAAGAATTTATACTCGGCCTCCAATGCAGGTGTAAGTTTGTCGCCCATGTTTATTCCTCCTTGGGTCTCAACTTTGGTCTCAATATAAATGATACCTGATCCGATACAACACAGGTCATATGCAAATCATCATACAATTCATACAACTGAGTATACAATGGATCAGCCACGCCGTCATTCATTGCTTCTTGGCAATGACGCTCCCGATCATACCAAACATACGCCTTCGCAGGTTCGCCGTTGATCGCGTAACTAATCATCAAGGCTGTATAGTAATAGATCATCTACACCTCCTTGAACTTGACTGGTTCACTGTAGATATCCACCACGGCAACCGCATCTTTCTCGGCACCTGTTAATGCAGAAAACTCTTGACGCGCAGCTTGTGCCGCCTCGGCGGCGTTGGTCGCTTCAACCAACACCAACCGCTGCACTACGCCCTCGCATATTACTTCGTAGGTTTTCATTTCCGTGGCCTCCCTCTTTTCTTCGGTGGATCGATGGGCGGTAAGTCCGCGACCAACGCATCGGGGTTGTTACGTTTCCATCGAGCATTGACCCCGATGTTGTGGTTCAGTTCGCTCAAGAAATCTTCAGGCATCTCGTCGCCGTCAACAATCTCCTGCAACCTGTCAGCCACATAGAAAATACAAATCCTGTCGTCTATCATACTGGTTCCTTCCTTGGTAAATGATAACTCTTCTTCACCCCAAACGCAGGGTGTCCCGCTTCGTAACCATGGATGTATTGCTCCCAACGTCCACGGCTCTCGCTCCAACGGCTGCGCTCCCATCCCTCTTCGGCCTTGCGCCAATGACCACGGCGGAAGTGCAATGCCTGTCGGCCCCCTGACCCCTCGTCATAAGACTTAGCCTTGACCGCCTTGTCCACGTTCCATGTCACCATGTTCCAACTGTCAGGCGTAAACCGTCCCGTAGATTTCTTGAACGACTGCCGCTTGACTAGGCTAACGTCCCGCTTTGCTTGGACCACGAACCTTGGTTGGTTGATAGTCTGTAAAACAACACACACAATTTTAGCAAACATACCAAACAAAAAGTGTATGTCTTTGTCTC
>Ga0208149_1000150_pt1 | contig 27518 bp, 45 predicted proteins | sample DEB08_DNA_15_FD_184533 | JGI IMG/M metagenome (GOLD analysis project Ga0208149, IMG submission 184533) | Aqueous microbial communities from the Delaware River and Bay under freshwater to marine salinity gradient to study organic matter... | ecosystem: Environmental > Aquatic > Marine > Coastal ... | reverse complement strand
AAAGATAACATCAATCAACTGTCCATATGCTGCTAATACTTTAGTCTTTGTAATTTTAATAAAGACTCTAGACTTTTCGCTTTCACGGAAAGGAATTCCTTTTGGATACACACCACGAAAGTTATGATAAGCATTAATCCAGCGATCTTCATCGTGTTCACGCGCTTGTTCTGCACTAGTAAAACGCGCTTCGATAAGACCTGCAAGATTAGATTTGAGGCTTTCGTCTAACTCAACATTAAGACCATCTTCATTTTCAACTTCTGTGAAATAAATATTGTCTGCGCTGTCTAAGATGTCTTCATTCATATATTAGTAACCAAACGTCGAGTCGAAAGGCTGAAAGTGTTGTTCACGCTGTAAATTACGTATTTGACTTAGCGGATCATTTATTCGTGGCCTAGACATAATTAAGTATCGTAGTGCGTCGTAAGCGTGATCCGAAGCGTGTGTATCAACATCCTCAGGATTATTTCTATCAAGCGGAATGCCTTGTAGTTCACGAATCAGATTAGGACAAGTATTAAATATCTGCATTCGTGGCCTGCCAGATGGTTGAACTTTTAAGTGTTCATGTATCTGTATTTTTCCTGCAACACGGTTCTTATCTGCAGGACGTAATTTGTGTCCACCTTGTATTAGGGTTTCTGCAACTGTCGGGCCAGTAGTTCCTGTGCGTGACCAACACGCTGTATCTAATACGCCTCTGACAGAAGTTGGATCATTTAGTTCCATGTTAGTAAGCATTTCTGCTAACTCTGTAGCTAAAAGACCCTTTCTATATAACTCTCTATATATAATCAGCGTTCCGTCGCTAGGGTCAAGTGCGGCCCAAACGCAAGCTGATTCTGATGCATAACCATAGTCAAGTCCTTTGGTTCGTTCCCAGTGTAGTGGGATTTCAAACGGCTCAACGACATGGAGATGCCTGTCAAACTCTGTAAATGCTGCGCCTTCTGCAATTTCCCAGTTACCCTCAAGCAACTGTTTGCGCTGAGTAGGCGGCAAGCTTTTTAGCATTTGTTCGTATCGACCATCTTGTGCCAGATACGGATTGTCATTCAATCTTGCTGGAATAAACTTACGTGTAATTCCATCATCACCCATAAAAGACTCGTTAGGTGGTGATGGTGAAATGTACCTTTTCTTAACCCATTGTGCGCCAGAACCGCCGGGGTTTGCTGTACAGCGCATGTAAGGTACTATTTCTGAATCAGTTGTTCGTAATCGTGAAGCTAAATAGTTCCAAGAAAATTCGGTTGGGAGATGGGTAATTTCGTCAAAACCTATCCAACTGTATGCTTGTCCTTGATAACGATATACGTCTGCATCTCGTTCTAAGAAACCGAATTCAACTTTTGCACCGCTTGGAAAATTCCAAAGCTTTTCTACTTCACGATATCTGCAGCCGGGAAAGGCTTTGGGATAAAGTTCACGAGATTTGTCGATAAGTTCTCGTAACTCTGGCATAGAACGTCGCAGGATTAATGCTCTATGCGCTCCCCTATGTGCAAAGCGAAGTGGATCAACCAACATCGCATAGCTTTTGCCTCCACCAGCCGCACCGCCGTACAATACATCTGTTTCACCCGCAGCCAAGAAATCAGTTTGTGGTCCCTCATTAGGACTAAATATAACATTCTCTTTCAACTCAGTCTTGAGCGAAGATGCTGCTTCTTCTACAAACGTCTCTTCAACAACTTTACTTTTGTTGTTGTCTTCTAGCAAGTCTAGGGCTTTTTCGGTATTCTCAACAGATTTTTGGTATCGTGAGATAGCGGAACGTGCCTGCGCTATTTTTTTCTTTTTTGTCCTTACTTTTTTTGAAGCTTCTTGTTTTGCTTTAGTTCTTGAGTGATAGTTGTATCCCCTGCCCTTTGAGCCTTTTGGCCTTCCGGGTTTTTTCTTGGGGGTGCCATCAGCTTTTAGCTTAAAGCTACCGTCTTCATTTTGTAAATAGTTTTGTGGGTTTAAATCCCAATCGTTCTTATCCATCTTTTTTGATTATTTTTTGTAATCCTTGATGGGATATAGAGCGACCAGTTTCATGGGTCAACCACAACGCACCCTCGCGTAGAGACAAAGATTTTGATTTAATCATCGGTAGTATCTTGTTTAAAGCTTCAAGTTCGCTGGGTATCTCTTCGATGTGTTCAAAATCATTATCTACTAACCTGTAACCAAATGGAATTGTACTACTAGTCCGTCTCTTCATATTCTACATCTTCAATAATAGTCGGAGCTTTAGCCGGAAGAATAAACAATCCACTTGGCGTTTCAACTTTAACATCAAGCCTTTCTTTCTTTGCAACTCCTACACGGTCTAGGAGCGTCTGTGCGGCTTGTACACGAATATTAGCTTGAGGGATAGGCTCATCGCTCTCCATAACTTGAACGAGCTTCAGAGCCGCTTTAGGTGCGTTTACGGCCAACACGCCTTCAGCTAAATCTAGTATCTCAGACTTAAGAGCTTTTACAACTGCTGTGTAGCTTCCTGCTGCATAGCCTGCTAGTTCAGCAGCTTGACGTGCATTGCCTCCACAAGCAATAAGATTGTCAAGAAAGTCTTGTTGTTTTACTGTCAATTCTTTTTTAGTTTCCATGTTATACATTATATACCTATATTGTATCTTTGTCAAGAACTTTATTTATCTTTTTTTGGTATTATTTCATTGACAAAATTGAAATACAGGTGTATAATAATATTTGTACCCGTCAGAGGTGCATATATATACATCTACTCGCCCACTATCGTGGGTGTCTCTTTAAAGGCCGGTGGGCCTTTTTTTATGTCTGGGCTTTAAAGGTCTGTGGGGCCAACTGGTAGACACTCCAAAAATCTCCAAAAATGTTTGAGCATGTATATATATACGGGGGAGGGGGCATGGGCACCTGCGTACCCCTAAAGACTTCGAAAATCTCTAAAGATTTTCTCAGTCTCGCATGAGGCGTATAGAAAATTTATAAAATTTTTAAAGACTCTCTAGTGGACAGCTCCAGAAACCTTTAGAAATCTTTAAAGATTTATAACTCGATTCCAAAATCTCCAATGATTCCAACAACTTCCAATATATTCTATATTGAGTAAAAATCCACCGCTGAGTTTTCTCACCCGATCACATCACACGCTCTTTCACAACCGCATAATGCGCAGGGAAAGAGGTTGCAAAAATTTCGAAACTCTGCCCTTAATGGAATGGCAACAGCGACAGAGCGTTGCTTCAAACCTAAAACCATTACGGAGTAATGAACATGAGCATTTCGAACCTTCAAAAATCAGAGATTTTCGTTAACGTCGATGGGAATCGCACCGCCTCATCACGACAGCTTTATGCTGTAGCCAAGCACTTTGGTAAGGTCGGTGGCAAAACACCTTCGGAGTCTTACAGACTCTCCAAAATCTTCAGCGCTATCCTCTTAAAGTTTCAGAATGAAAATACTGAAACTCCTATCACTCATGCCGATGTGAGTCGCTTCTTCGAAGCTGAAACGATTCCAAAGAAGTTTACCAACATGATGACTTCTAAGCCTGTTAAGGCTAAGAAGACTAAGGCTGTCATTAAGGATACTCCGAAGGTTTCGAAGCCGAAGGCTGAGAAAACAACCACCGTTAAAAAGATTCAAGCGGATACGTCAGAACTCTCTGAGTTCCAAGCACGGTTTGATGCCATCACAAAGCGACAGGATGCAACCGACAAGAAACTTGCTACCTTCGAAGCGAAGCTTGATATTATTATGGCTTACCTCGAAACTGACCCTGATGCTTAATCAGGGTTTCATAAACTTTTAATTAATCTTGAGGATAATATTATGCAGCAAACTAACATTAAAAATGTTAAGCAAGGCGACTTCGTTAAACTTGTCCGTAAAGGACAGCCGACAGCTAATGTTTATATTCGAGGTGAATACTGTAGATACAGTAAAGCTTATGAGTTGACTTCGTGGGTTGATGCTAACAAGGTTGTTTACCGTAAAGGTAAAACAGAATGTTTTGCTGGCTTTGAATTTTAAGGAATTATTATCATGGAATTAAAAAAATTAAATTCTAAACTTTACAAGTATCGCTACTTCACCCTAAAGAATATACAATTCTTTTGGCTCATCATGGATGACAAGGGCGATGTTTGGACTGAAGCTGAAAGCTTAGAAGATTGCATTGATATCGTAAATGAATGGTACGATGAAATTCACGATCAATATTTAGAATTAGAGGAATTAATGTAATGGAACACACAGCTGTTATGGTTGAATGCAACATGTGTAAATCTTTACAGGCCGTCGATGTCCCCAGAAAATATTGGGAATATTACAAAGCCGACCGCAATGCCTTGGTTCAAAATATATTTCCTTGGCTGGATGCGAATGATCGTGAAATACTTATTGGGGCTGACAGTGGCGTTTATCACTGTCCTCCCTGTTGGGAGAAAATGATACCTTGGGATGAGGAATAATATTATGAATACCAATATGATGACTATTGATGATTTACTAAGTTTTATATCTGCTTGCTCCGACGATCATCATGCGTGGGCAATGTTAAAATATAATTTTAAAGTTATGGGAGGCCAGTAATATGGTTTGTTTCCAACTTGAAATATTTTTAGCAGCCCATGTGTTGGTAAGCATGGTGTCAATAGGCTTTGGCTTTATTGTAGGGAGTTATTCAAAATGAAAGAATATATTCTTGAAAGAGAAAACGGTGAAGGTAATTGGACTGAAGTGTTAACTACAATATATTATGAAGAGGCCAAGGTCGAAGCAGGCCGAAGGGCGCTAAAAGAAAACGCAGGTTATCGAGTTCGAGAGGTTAGTGATAAGGTTGTATATACTTATTCAGCTAGAGAATTAAAACTTCACGAAGCTCCGTCCAAAGAAAGATTAACAGAATTGTTTGGGAGAAAGACCGATGAAGAGTGTTGGTAATCTTCAAAGAATCAAGAAATTAAATTACGAACGCAAGGTGCGTTACTGCCTTGACGACGACGATTTCTGTGGTATCTTAGTAGAGGCGTGGGGCAAGAGGCTCAACCAATCTTGGACGATGGTCGATGTTTACGAGTTCCACGAGGCAGTGACAAGTTCTAATTTAAGTGTAAGTAAATTTTTACAGGAGATACGCAATGTATAACATTCACGGCATAGCAATCCAGCAATATGCTCAAGAGTCTGCAAATAATTTATCAAATGTGATACTCATGGTGGCTCTCAGCATTCAGCAAAATTGGTCAACCGTAGGTTATCAGATGAAAGATGTTCAAGCCGAAGGCGGCGACTCACGATTCTTGTGGGGCAATAAAAAGAAAACATACAAGTATCTTCAGGCTCGTAAAGATTTTATGTACGGTCAGTTTATGGCCGTTGTAAACTCTAATAAATCCGAAGCCGATAAAGCTGCAACGCTCATGCGAATATTTCTTAGGGTGCCGGGGCTTGGACTTGCTAAGGCTGGATTTGTTTGTCAATTGACGGCGGGGCTGGTTGGCTGTATCGACACTCATAATATTAGAATGTATGGTATTAATGAAAAACATTTAAAGCTTCCGAACACTTTGAAGTCTGAAGATCTTCGACGCTCAAAAATAAATCAATATGTAAACATTTGTCACAGTATTGGGACCGAACAACTTTGGAACAATTGGTGTAATTTTCTAGGAGATAGAGACAAATCGTGGAACAATGGCTTTGAAGTTTCTGAAGCTCATTATAATTATTTAGTGCAATGAGGTTTGACATGACGACACTATCCGATTTAGTTTATGATATTGAATTAGAGATTGCTTGTTTGTTAGATGATCTTGAAGTAGATTCTTTAGAAGAAGATGTAATGCGTTTACAAAAAATGATGGTAACACTTTCAAATGATTTATACCATAGAGGATTAGTAGAATGAAAACATATCAAATATTTTTAACTAGAATTTTTGAGGTTAAAGTACGAGCTGAGAATCGAGACCATGCTCAAGAGTTGTTCGATGAGTTTGCAGACTGGGATGAGTTTTTAAAAGTACACACGCTCGATGTAGAATTATGTGATGACTTTATTTTGGAGGATGCAGATGCAGACTGAAAACATTAGGCTTAGTTTAAATATAACTGTAAGTTATACTTATTGCCCTTACGACAAAATTATTGAATTAGATTCTGTTGTATTTGATAAATATCCTGAGCTTGGTGATGTATTGCCGCTACTCACCGACGAAGACCATGATAATATTATAAAGGCTGTAGATAGGTTAGGCAAGGAATGGGGTCAGCCATGAGAAAAGATCTTAGATTAAGTTTATTAAAGCAGGCGTGGGAGTTTAGTTTTTCTCACGACAAACAGATAGCTATCGGTGTTGAGAAGATGTATTATAAAAGATATTTCAAAGATGAAATAGATAAGTATTTGGATTATCTTGATGCCTTCGAGATGCTGTATAGAAAAAAACATGGGCGTGATTGGGCTTGACAGCAAGCGGCAATCGTGTTACCTTGTAATGGCCTCGAAGCAGTGGGGCTTTCAAACTACCAAACTCATAGGAGAGTGAACATGAATACAGGAAAGTTGTTTAACAAAAGCTACATGATTCGTAAGCGTAAAGTAAAGAATCGCTACAGCGTCTCAAAAGGCGAATGTTTTTACAGTTTTCAGATTGGCAAGTATGGTTTTTATCTTCAGCATTCCAAGTCGCGTCCGATTGGATTCCGAAAGCTTGTAGATATTCCACGCCAATTAATTGTTGAACGTGCAGCGTAGGAGTTGTGATGACTTATCAAGAATTAATAGATGCACTTATAAAATTACCTTCTTGTTATTTATCGCAAGCAGTAGTTTGTAACGACTACTGTAGAGAATATGAGCTAATTGATACAATATCAATAACTCATTCTAAAGAATTAAATGGTGATGCTGATGTGCCACCAGAAGGTAAGCTTATTTTACAGTAAACTTTAGGAGACAACCATGTCTAATGTGTTTAATATGTTTAACTCTAACGCCTCCGATACTTTCGGGGGCTTTGGTGACGCAGACTTTGATATTGCTACAACACCTGCGTTGTTTAGTTCTGATTATAGTTATCATGAAACTGATAAGTGGGTGACCTATCGCACCGATACTAAGAAAGCTTTAGGTATTCACTCGTCTCGTCACAAAGCGGTAGCCCCTAAAGACGTTATCAAAACTGCGCGAGAAATTATATTGCGTAGTGGCCTGAATACCGATGGCATCAGCGAACAGATCGCAGTGAGTCACGACGGTGCAAGATCTTTTGTAAAGTATAAGTTGCCTGCTCATACTTATGAAACTCCAGATGGTGATACCGCCTCATTGGGTTTACTGGCTACAACATCTATTGACAGTAGCTTTCCGTTTGTCATCAGTGCGGCGGCAATCCAACAAGCGTGTACGAATCTCCAAGTATTTATTTCTGGGGAGGTTGCGGTCTTCAAAGGTAATCACACCCTTAACTTAGATCTTGATAAAGCTTCAAGAACCATTGTAAAGTCTTTAGATTTCTTTACAGAAGAGCGTGAAGTTTGGAAGCGTATGTATACAAACTCTATTGAGCCTATCCACGCTTGTCTAATGTTTGCAGACATTGTTGGTATTGGTGATCAAGTAGAAGATCTTATCTTCAACGAGGGCGTTAGCCCCTACATGGTTCGACACCATCTTAAGCGTCAAAACACAGGCTTTAATTACCTTCTTAATGTTTATTATGATACTTATGTACCTCGACTAGGTAATACAGAGTGGGCTGCATATAACGCAGTAACAGATTACACAACCCACGCTGATAATGTTCGTAACAAAGATACCCTTGCGTCTGTTCAGTTCAAGCGCCAGCAAGATTCTATTTCAACTTTGCGTAAATATTTAAAGGCGGCATAACATGGCTAGAGTTTATATTGTCGATGATATTCCTATTGATGCTACAGACATTGAATTAAAAAATGCAAAAGAAGTAGTTGATATAATGGAAAACAATTATATTTCAATTGTTGATATACTAAAAATTCATTGCTGGGAGCTTCCTGATTTTCAGGAGGCCGCACGACAGTTAGATATAGAGTATCGCCCTGTTTGTACAACGGGAGCAAGCCTTTTATCTTTATTTAAAAAGATGGAGGTCACAGAACAACGAGAGTTTTTATCGTTAATTACAGACAGCATCATTAGTTATTATAGATCTGATTTAACTGTTGCTTGGCCTAGCGACTTATGAAGGGCAACGAAGGAAAAGGAGACCCAGTAGTTCGCGCTCTGGGTCGCAACAAGCCCGATAGGAATTGGTATCCTGATAATTTTGATTGGTACTTAAAGTGGGTTGCATCTATTGTAGTTCTTTGTAGTTTAGCCTTGAGGTCTGCTGGTCCAGAGTATAGGATATACGATCTTATGTTTGGTACAGTAGGGATAGCCTTGTGGACTTGGGTCTCTGTCATCTGGCGAGATAGGGCTTTGATAATGTTGAACGGCATATCATTTTTTATGTTAATAGTAGCTTTAATAAAGGAGGTGTAAATGAAAGACTTTTTTGCTCGCAGCATGACGAGCTTTTTTAAATGGACAGCAGATACTTTCTTTGCAAAAAGGTACGGTCACCGTGCTGTAGTTCTTGAAACAGTAGCGGCTGTTCCAGCTATGGTGGCTGGCATGATGTTACATCTTAAAAGTTTACGTCGCCTTCGGCGGGGCTATGATCCTTACATAAATCAAATGCTTGAAGAAGCTAAGAACGAGCGTATGCATCTTATGTTTTTTTTAGAAATTGCACAGCCCAATGTGTTTGAAAGATTTTTAATTACTGCGGCCCAATTTATTTTTTGGCATTTTTACCTGCTATTATACATTTGCTCTTCCAAAACAGCGCATCGTATGGTAGCATACTTTGAACAAGAAGCAGTTAATAGTTATACTGAATATTTAAATCTTGTAGAAAGTGGCAAAGCAGAAGACGTTGTTTGCCCAGCCTCTGCCCGTAACTATTACGGTCTTGGACCAGAAGCAACCCTAGCCACAATGATTCGCTATGTTAGGGCCGATGAACAGCGCCATGCTGACGCTAATATGAGAATGTCTTTATGAAACAGCCAGAAAACAAACACACTAAACACTTTGGAAACGACAATGCAGTTAGCAACGACGCTGAAATTGTTGTTTACTATGAAGAACATGGACCAGCTGAGCCAGTACTTCGCATACCTTTTTGGTACTGTAAAGAAGAGCTAGGAATGTTTGAACACTTTGAGGCATCAGTACATAGAACAGCAAAGGCTCTTAAAGAAACCTACACTTACTGGCCCGAAGGTTATATCCATATACAGACAATTATCAACGATGATTATGTAAATATAATTTAGGAGGCATTATGCTTGAAGCAACCGATGTTGAAGCCATTATTTCAGACCTTGTGTTTATGAATATCTATTGTAGCGAAAGCCCAAACTATGCTGCAATACTCAAAGGTCTTGAAGCTTTAAACTTGAGTTACCAACAGACCTATGATATACTGCAGAAAATTCGTGAAGGAGAATACTAATGTCTATAGATAGTGCAAGCCCAGACCAGTGGGACGCTATGAAAAAACTCAATGATCTTTCTATTCGAAAAAGTCCTGATCCTGTTATGCGACCTGATCATTATAACAATGGCGCTATTGAAGCTATTGAAGCTATTAAAGCTTCTATGCCCGAGAATGAATTCAGAGGCTATCTAAAAGGAAATGCCCTAAAGTATCTTTGGAGATATGATTATAAAGGTAAACCCATAGAAGATCTAAGAAAATGCAAGTGGTATTTAGATCGTTTATTACAAGAGGTAAATTTATGAAGGTAGTCAATGGAGACTTTACTAAAAACAAACCAGAAGAACTAACACTTTTATCTAAGATTGAAAGAGCTACTGTAAAAATTACAGAAGAAGTTGGTAATAATACATATGGTACTTTTATACTATTGACAGAAACAGATGGAGCAATTACTATGTCTTCTGACTTAGGAGCTGAAGAGTTTAATTTTCTTTTAGATACCGTCAAACTTAATGCTCTTATTACAGCAACTATAGCGGAGTAAAAGGAGTGTATGAATACAATGAGCTAACCCAAGATGAAGTAATAGAAGATGTCATTGCCCGTGCGTTTGCTATGATGCTGGGCGTACATCTACCAAACCAACCGGCCTTGACATTGATGCAGACATGGATTAAGATGGAGGCAGTCGATCAAGGTGTCGAACTAAACGAGGATTTTATCCTCAAGCAAATACCAAACTTTATTAATTATCTATACAGGAGATAAAATATGGCAGTTCTTGAAGGCAGAGCGTACTGGTCGTTTGTCACTACGCCAAACACTAAATACACACCAGCGTATTCTGTTAATCTCGTAGTCGATGACGAGGTTGCCGACAGTTTTCGCAACCGTGGCTTTACCGTAAAAGACATGGACGAAGGCCCAGCGCTTATTATAAAGCGTAAAGTTGACGGTCCTCGTGGCATGATTCGTGAGGCACCAAAGCTTTACGACAAAAGCAAGCGAGAAATCAACGTAACAGTTGGCAATGGTTCTCACGTAAAAGTTCAGTACAAAGAATGGGAAACACAATGGAATGGTCAAGACTTTCGTGGCTTAGATTTTCAAGCTATGCAAGTTCTAGATCTTGTAGAGTACGATGCACCAGACGGTGCTGAGTTTGATGTTGAAGAAGAAGAGGATGAAATATAATGAGCGTTACTTATGTACATGAAGGCGCTACATATAATGTAGAATTTTTAGTACCGGAGGGCCAGAAGGCCTTCCAGCTTTTAGTCACGGCAGAGCAGGATGTGCGAGGTCTTGAAGACCGCACGGTTATCGCACAAGCTGCGGCTGTTGCACTACACGCAAAAGTACAAGAGTTTCTAACTGAAGAAGCTATTGTCACAGAAGAGGAATCTGAACCAGTAGAGGACTAATATGTCTTTTGTTCAAACTCATATCCCCTGCACTGAGTGTGGGGGTTCTGACTGCGCAGCTATGAACGATGATGGATCTGTCAAATGTTTTAGCTGCGGAGTTTTTACTCCAAAACCTAAACAGGAAAACAATGTGACTTCTATTACTAACTTCCAGAAGGCACCCATGAATACAAATCACGGAGAGTTTTACCCCCTAACTGATAGAAGTATCAGCCTACAAACCGCAAAGAAATACAGAGTTCGTTCCGTTAAAGATTCAACAGGCAAGATTGTTGAGCATGTATATCCCTATTACTCTGGCAACGAGCAGATTGGTTCTAAGATTCGCAAGCCCGATAAGAATTTTTTGTGGACAGGAACTAACAAAGGTGCTGGCCTTTTCGGTCAACAGCTTTTTCAATCCGGTGGTAAATACGTTACCCTTGTTGAGGGTGAAGTAGATGCCATGTCAGCCTACGAATTGATGGGGTCGCAATGGCCTGTGGTATCTATTCGCAATGGCGCACAGTCAGCAGATCGTGATGTGAAAGACAGCCTAGAGTTTCTAGAATCTTTCGATAATATTATTATTTGCTTTGACAACGACAAGCATGGTCGTGACGCTGCAAAGAAAGTCGCAAAGCTTTTAAGGCCCGGCAAAGCTAAAATTATGGAGCTTCCGGTAGACTACAAAGATGCTAACGATATGTTGCGTGGCTCACAGCACAAAGCTTTTGTACACAACTGGTGGAACGCCAAGCTCTACACACCTTCGGGTGTTCTCAATGTGTCAGAAAATGTTGATAACTATCTTCACCGTACACGCAAAGACTCTATTCCCTTTCCGTGGAAGGGCCTCAATGAAAAGCTTGAGGGCTTACGTGCGGGTGAGTTAGTTACTTTGACGGGTGGTACTGGTCTTGGTAAGTCTAGTGTCACACGAGAACTGGAACACTGGCTGATCAAAAAGACTAGAGACAACGTGGGCGTTATGGCTCTCGAAGAAAACTGGCAGCGTACAATCGACGGCATACTTTCTATTGAAGCTGATGCCCGACTGCACCTCGACAGTGTTCGTAATCTTTTTGATCAAGACGATCTTCGCCAGATACACCACCAAATGTTTGACGGCGACAATAAAGATCGTGTGTGGGTCTATGGTCACCTCGGCATGAACGACCTCGAAAGTGTATTTAGCAAACTGCGGTACATGATCATTGGTTGTGACTGCAAGTGGATAGTTCTTGACCACCTCCACATGCTAGTTCTTTTGTCCGATGACCCCGATGAGCGTAAAGCTATTGACATGATTATGCACAGACTTCGAACTCTTGTAGAAGAGACAGGCTGTGGAATGATTCTTGTTTCACACTTGCGACGTACACAGGGTGATCGAGGTCACGAGAATGGTATTGAGACAGCACTAAATCATTTACGTGGGTCTCAATCTATTGCGCAACTAAGCGATTGTGTGATAAGCTTAGAGCGTAACCAACAGTCTGACGACCCTATGGTTGCCTGTACAACTAAAGTACGTGTACTGAAGTCTAGATACACAGGCGATGTCGGACTTGCAACACACTTGTTTTACGACAAAGAAACCGGACGCTTATCAGAGGTAGACATGGATACTATGATTGATGAGTTTGGAGATGAAATATGACAGCTTATGTCTTTGACATTGAAGCAAACGGCTTGCAGCCAACAAAGATTTTTTGTTTAGTTGCAATGGATACAGAAACCGGAAAGGCCTACGAGTACGGTCCCGAATGTATAGATAAAGGAATTCAACTTTTACAAAACGCAGACAAACTAATCGGACATAATATCTTAGGGTACGATATACCTGTGATAAAAAATCTTATGGACGTTAATCTTGACGATGGCAGCATAAAGATCGTAGATACTCTTGTGCTTTCTCGACTGTTTAATCCAACACGAGAAGGGGGTCATGGTCTTGAGGGCTGGGGCTACAGGCTACGCCACCGAAAGATTGAGTATGATAACTTTGAGTATTACACACCTGAGATGTTAAAGTATTGTGCGCAGGACGTATCTCTTAATTATAAAGTTTATCGTCATCTTTCTCGTACAGAGTCTGTCGGGTTTAGTCCACAAGCAATAAAGCTAGAACACGATGTGTACCGTATTCTTAACGCACAACGTGATAGAGGATTCAAGCTAGATCAACAACATGCGATGAGTCTTTTAGCAGAGCTAAATCAAAAGATTGATAAGGCCGAAAAGCGTGTGCATAAAACATTCAAGCCACGCGAAACATTTATTACTTTGGTTCCAACAATGACCAAGGCAGGTAAGGTTTCTAAGATGGCGCAAGTCAAAGGCGAAACCAAGAAGGTCAGACTGTCTGATGAAGAGTACCAAAAAGCGTGTGAGAATCCGAATGATTATCTTGTTCGTCGTGATTCTGAACCTTTTAACCTTGGCTCTCGCAAACAAATTGGAGAATATCTCGTGGAGTTTGGTTGGAAGCCTGCAAAATTTACGCCCACGGGACAGCCAATTGTTGATGAAAAAGTATTATCGCAGATAAAACATATACCTGAAGCTGCTATCATCGCTGAGTATTTAATGCTGCAAAAGCGTATTGCTCAGATAAATTCTTGGTTCAAAGAGATGGAAGACGATGGACGTATTCACGGCTATGTAAATACTAACGGCGCAGTTACAGGCCGGATGACACACAGCGGCCCCAACATGGCACAGGTTCCAAGCACAAGCAGTCCTTACGGTAAAGAGTGTCGAGAATGTTGGACAGTTGAAGATGATTACAAATTAGTAGGCATTGATGCCAGCGGCTTAGAACTACGAATGTTAGCACACTACATGAACGACGAGGGATTTACTTATGAGCTTCTCAACGGAGACATACACACAGCAAATCAAATTGCTGCGGGACTTGAATCAAGACCTCAGGCAAAAACTTTCATCTATGCACTCTTATACGGAGCAGGAGACGCTAAACTTGGTTCAGTGGTTGGAGGAGACGCAAAAGATGGTGGAAGACTTAGACAATCTTTCTTCGATAATCTCCCTGCATTTAAACATCTTAAAGACAGAGTTGCGGGAGCAGCTAAAAGGGGATACCTCAAAGGACTGGACAAACGTAAGTTATTTGTTCGGTCAGAACATGCAGCGTTAAATACCTTATTACAGGGCGCTGGCGCTATTGTTATGAAACAAGCGGTGGTCAACCTACAAGAAACTATGAAAGACTTAGACGCATACTTTGTTGCTAACGTCCACGATGAGTGGCAGATTGAAGCACACAAAGACGTAGCGGATAAGGTAGGTGAGCTAGGTGTTGCCGCAATCGAACAAGCCGGTAGAGACTTTAATTTAAAATGTGAACTAACAGGAGAGTACAGCGTTGGTACAAGCTGGGCTGATACACACTAATGACGCATACAGTAAACCTTAATGATGATGGATCAAGAATTACACCCATCAAAGAAAGTCCTAGCAGAAAAGGAGACTTTGCAGAGTTCTACGCTGTAACTTGGTTGTGGGATCAAGGCTATGAAGTTTTTATAAATTCTGGTAGCACTGGACCTATAGATATGATAGCATTTAAAGATGGCGAAACAGTTCTTATAGATGTCAAAACTAAAAGAAAAGATTATCGAGATAACGTGTCAAGAATTAAAGATTATAGAACAGAGGAACAAAAACAACTTGGCGTTGTCTTTTTAGCCTTTAATCCAGACGACCGCAAACTATCATGGATAGAACACAAAAAATGAAAACATTAGATACTTTAATACAAGATATATATTCTAGCCTCGAAGGTCTTTCGTCTGGAGAAGCATTAAATATCTCTGAAGAAGAACTAGACCTAACTCTTTCGCGTATGAAAGAAAGCATACTTGCTTGGTCAAAACCACGAGAAGTTGACAACAGCTTTAGGCTTCGAATGTCTAACATCGGAAGACCTTTACGACAGCTGTGGTATGAAAGCCAAAGCTCTTCAAACCCTCACGCCGTTAGCGGCTCAACACAAATTAAATTTCTTTATGGGCATGTCCTAGAAGAAATAGTTTTGATGTTAGTCCGAATGGCAGGCCATGAAGTTACTTCAGAACAGAAAGAAGTAAACGTAGACGGCATACTAGGACACATGGACTGCAAGATAGACGGTCAAGTCGTAGACGTTAAGACAGCCTCAAGGTTTTCTTTTAATAAATTTAAAGATGGCTCACTAGTCAACAACGATCCTTTTGGATATCTTGCACAGCTGTCTGGATACGAGACTGCTGAAGAAACAAAAAACGGCGGCTTTCTTGTTATCAACAAAGAGAGCGGTGAGTTGTGTTTGTTTCGGCCCGACGACCTAGAGAAGCCAAACGTAAAAGAAAAAATCAAAAAGGTCAAGGCAGCAATTGCCGTTGACACGCCTCCTGACAGGTGTTATGCTCCTATACCTGAAGGTAAAAAAGGAAACATGAAGCTACCTTCTGGTTGTGCATACTGTCCTTATAAGTTTGAATGCTACTCAGACGCGAACGAAGGCGAAGGACTTAGAGCATTTAGATATTCTAACGGCCCCGTATATTTTACTGAAGTTGCGGTAGAGCCAAGAGTTGAAGAGATTCTTTTATGAACAGAAAGAAAATAAAGCAAATCAACAAACAAGTTGGACCTATTCTTGTTGATTGGTTAAAAACATTAGTCTCTGAAGAAGAAGCCAAGAAGATCACTTTAGATAATTACAAAGAACTTCTCCCTGATCAGACGCATGTTTTTGCCAACAACAAGTTTTTTCTTAGCACCTTTTCTCCACGCTGGGTGCGCAAAAAACTAAAGGGTTTGGTGGCTCGACAGCCTGAAAGACCTATTAATACATACACTCTAGAAGATATTAAAGCTGAGATGCAGACATGGAAGATGATCAACAGGGAGTTCTAATCCCGCTTGAAATAATTATCCTTGGTTTTGCTGCACACTTTACAAGTGGTAATGACGTTAATACCGTAGAAGATGAAGCGCTATATGACCTTCATGCTGCTCTAGAGTTAGAAATAGAACGCAGAGGAGCGATAGTACATTGAGTAAAGCGCCAAACATTCGAAAAGGATACCGCAAAAAAAGAGTCGTTAGGCCCAGAGAAAAAGATGTAGCGGTTGGTTACGACTCTCACTGGGAATATAAACTACATTCTGGCCCACTGTCTGGGTGGGACATCCACACAAAAAAGGTTGACTACGTTGTAGAACACACCTATCATGCAGACTTTGTTAAAGAGATAGACGGTAAAACAATACTGCTTGAAGCCAAAGGACGCTTCTGGGATGCCCCCGAATATACTAAATACGTCTGGATAAATAAGGCGCTGCCCAAAAACTACGAGCTAGTCTTTTTGTTTTCTGACCCTAACGCCCCAATGCCCCAAGCAAAAAGACGTACAGACGGAACTAAAAGGTCTCACGCAGAGTGGGCAAGCTCAAAAGGATTTAGGTGGTTTAGTGAAGAATCATTACCGGACGAATGGATTGACAAGGATTATAAAGAAGAAGGACTATGATAGATCGTAAACAAGAACGCTCTGACAAGTTTAATCGTAAAAAGAAATTTAAACACAAAGGAGAAACGCCTCCTAGGAAAAGAAAAGAAAATGCAATCTCCTTGCGTCAAAGAATGCAAATTAGTGAATGATAAATGTTCGGGCTGCGGCAGAACAAAAGAACAGATTATTAACTGGAGTAAGTATACTGATGAACAAAGGAGAAAAATGATTGAAATGCTACGTTTGTAATTCTGAATTAATTTGGGGAGGCGATATAGACTCCACAGACATGGACGACAACAATATAATCGAAACAACATTGACCTGTAGTTTTTGTGATGCTACAGTAGTTGTTTTTCAACCAACCGAAAAGGAAGACTAATGGACCTCTACCAACAATATATTCACAAGTCACGATACGCTAGGTATCTGCCAGACGAGCAGCGGCGTGAGACATGGGAAGAAACAATTGATCGCTACTTAAACTTTTGGATTGAAAAAAACAAACTTACTCTTGAAGAGGCCAACGGTATTTTTGCAGACATTCACGACCTTAGCGTCATGCCATCTATGCGAGCCTTAATGACCGCTGGTGAAGCATTGGATCGTGATAATGTTGCAGGCTTTAACTGTAGCTATATGCCTATTGATCACCCTAAAGCGTTTGACGAGATGATGTATGTACTTATGTGCGGAACAGGCGTAGGCTTTAGTGTTGAACGACAATACGTAACTAAATTACCGGAGGTAGCAGAAGAGTTTCATGAAACAGATACCGTTATACACGTCGCTGACAGCAAAATTGGATGGGCTAAAGCATATCGAGAACTTATTAGCTTGTTGTATTCGGGTCAGCTTCCAAAGTGGGACGTATCTGGAGTACGACCTGCAGGGGCAGCCCTTAAAACCTTTGGAGGTAGAGCGTCTGGTGCGGAGCCTCTTGTTGACCTCTTTAAATTTACCACAGAAATCTTTAGGGAAGCTGCTGGACGTAAACTTTCCTCCATCGAGTGTCACGATATCTGCTGTAAGATTGCACAAATCGTTGTCGTCGGAGGAGTTAGGCGAAGTGCTCTCATCAGTCTTAGTAACCTCACTGACGATAGACTCCGACGATGCAAGTCAGGCCAGTGGTGGCAAGACAATCCCCAACGAGGACTAGCAAACAACAGTGCGTGTTATACAGAGAAGCCAGACTTTGAGGCATTTTTAAATGAGTGGAAAAGTTTATACGAGTCCCGCTCCGGAGAACGAGGTATGTTCTCTAGAGTCGCAAGTCAAAAGCAAGCTGCAAAGAACGAGCGACGAGATGCTACCTATGATTTTGGAACTAATCCATGCAGTGAAATTATCCTCAGACCCTATCAGTTCTGCAACCTGTCGGAAGTTGTTGTCAGGTCAACCGATACGCTGTCAGACCTTAAACGAAAAATACGTGTTGCGACTATCCTTGGAACTCTACAGGCTACCCTCACAGACTTTAGGTACTTAAGAAAGGTATGGCAGAACAACACACAAGAAGAGGCTTTGTTGGGTGTTAGTCTTACAGGCATTATGGATCACCCAACGCTATCAGGAAGGAGAGACAAAGGTGTTCTTAAAACTTGGCTCACGGAGCTTAAAGAAGAGGCTATTGAAACTAACAAGCATTGGGCTACAAAGCTTGGTATTAATCCTAGCACTGCCATTACTGCTGTTAAACCTTCCGGTACTGTTAGTCAGCTGGTTGATTCTGCTTCTGGTATCCACCCTAGATACTCAGATCAGTACATTAGACGAGTTCGAGCAGATGCAAGAGACCCATTGTGTCAAGTACTGGAAGCAGCGGGAATCCCCGTAGAGGACGATGTAATGTCACCCAGTACCAAGGTATTCAGCTTCCCTATAAAGTCTCCTGACGGGGCTGTGGTGGCCTCTGAGATGGGTGCTATGGAACAGTTAGAACTATGGGAGATATACCAAGACTTTTGGTGTGAACACAAGCCTTCAATGACGTGTTACTATCGTGATGAAGAGTTTCTTGAAGTAGGTCAGTGGCTCTATAATAAGTTTGACAAAATTAGTGGTGTGTCTTTCTTGCCTTACTCTGAGCATACTTACCAACAAGCACCGTATGAGCCTATTAGCGCAGAAGAATATGCAGAAATGTCTGCTAACTTCCCAACTGAAATGTCTTGGGACATCACAGAAGAAAGCGACATGACTGAAGGCTCACAGACTTTAGCTTGCACTGGTAACAACTGCGAGATATAGTATGAGTGCATGGCACGGCGGGAAGGGTTCGTCCCCTCGCCAAGTAAACAAAAATAAATTTGACTCTAACTGGGATAGAATTTTTAAGGATAAAAAAGATGTTGAATCCAAACCAAATACTGAAGACAATGAGAAGCTATTACGAAGCAGACATAAAAAAACACGCAATGGCAGTTGAGGTTATTATTAGTAACCCTATGGCCTTTCACGACCACGACGCTTTTTACGAGGCAATTGAATCTCAGCTAAAGCTTTTGATAGAGTCTAAAGATTATCTTGACGGGCTAGACATTGTTCGTATTGAAATGGAAACGCGCAATGGCTAGTAATAAACAGGAAGGGAACCTTGTCGGTTTTAGGATTTTCTTTGATGCTTCTGGAAACTTGATGACTGAGTTTAATAAGATTCCAAAGAATGAGGTAGACAAATTATTTAAAGAGCCTGAAGAACAAAAAATAATTACAACAGTTCTTGAGCAGGCTCTTTATCATCTCGAAGGGTTACATGAAAAGATCGAAAGAGAACTAGATGCGTTGAACACTAGGACTTTTTAGATCTATACCTTCGAGTCTTTTGGGCAATCTTCTTCGGCTGCTTGCTGTGTTGTTTGCCCTTTTTTGTATCTTCGCGTTTTTTGCGGGTAGTAGCGGCGTATTCTTTAGCTGACAAAGACTTGATAGCCTTTTCAGGTAGATAACGCTCACCAGTTTTACTGGATTTCTTGCCCGACTTAGTACGCCACTTTTGTTTTGTCCAAGCCTTAAGAGACTTCTGAGACTTTTTGAGAGCCATTATTTGTAACCTCCACCTGCAGCCTTATACTCTTTAGCAAGCATTTGAGCTTTACGGGCTGACCACTGACCAGCTTTACCACCCTTTGAACCAGCCTTTATCTTGTTGAAGAGGCGCTTACGCATAGTAGGCTTGGTGTAGTTGCCTGCTTCGTTGACACGAGATTTTGTCTTTGTTTTTTTCTTTGCTGTCATTTTTAACTCACGGCTTAGTATTTAGTATATAATTTACATACTATCTTACTTGCAGTTTGAGTGAATAAAAAAGGAAAGACTGCATGAACTGCACATACAAGACCTCCCAAGAACAACCATCCAGAAAGCATAGCTGCTCGCTTTAGATGCTGCCAATATGTTTCATTAGCAGACTTTGGATGCTTTGTAAATAAATCTACTACCATTTTACACGGTCAGCCCAGTAAGCCGCTGACATTTTTCCTTTGGCTATGTTTTTAGCGTGTCTTGCCTTGAACGACTTTCGCTTTGCTTTCATACGTGCTGACTCTCCTGCTTTTGGCTTGCCTGCAGTTTTCGCGCCTTTCTGACCAAAGCGTATTGTTTTAACTTTGTCTCCTTCTTTTGCCACCACGACGTGTGACTTTGTTTTGTGATTGGGTGTACGTTTCGGTTTGTTATAGCCACTTACTCCTGCCCTTTCTAGCCTTGGATCTTTTTTCTTAGTCATAGGTTTCTCCGGTGCGAATCATTTCAGTTACTTCTATTGCACGTTGACCAACCTGAACAGCCCACCGGCTATCCAAAAATTCATCTGCTGCTTCCTCGTAGTTATGGATTGCCATAGCCGCAAGTGCATTTTCAAACTTTCGAAGGCGTGTGAGGCCTAAGTTAAAACATAAATTTACCATTGCTTCGCGTCGAACTTGAGTAAGATCTTTGAACCACGAAAAGGCTGCATCAAGCTCTTCAATACAACGCTTAATGTCATTCATCAAAAGATAGTCTACTTCGTCGTGTGTTAGCCCTAGACCTACGTTTTGTTTAATACAACGCCCTACGCCAATAGTTTCATAGCCTAGATGGTCTTTGTAGACATAATATTTAACGCCTTCATGACGCTTTAAAGTATCAATAAGTCTTTGCAATGTTAGTAACCTCTTCTGCCTTTGCTCTCTTTGGGTGTGTAGTACAACACCTCTTTATTTCTAATCATTTTCATAATTTCTTTTTCAGCATCTTCGCGTGAGCCAGCATCAATCTTGAAACCTTTGTTGTTATTGGCAACATCCATAGGACCGCCCTTAACATCTAGCTCTACAAATTCACGGGCATTTGCAGCAAACTTAGCGGCTGATGGATACTTAGATTGTTTTGCCAGCCATCCAAGGGCTAAGTGTCGAGCAGCATCACCACGACCATCTAGCTCTTCATTCTCTGGGAACTTTTTGCTAAGGCTCTTAGCCCATTTAATGTCGTCTTCAGAGATGCCTAAGGCTTCTGATACAAAACCACCTTCTTTGAATAACATGCGCTTTTCGGGGTCTTCTTCGTCTACAAAAGCCGACCCAGCTTGAATGTTATAGGGCTGACCTGTCATCTTGTCGATACGTTCGTCAGGCTCAGCAGGTGCATTAGGTACTGTGACTTCACCGCCTTTAGCATACCCGAGACGTTCTTTTTCTTCGTCTTCGGTTGGTAAGTTTTCAACGCCTTCCATAGAAGTATCTAAAAGTTTAACTGTATCTCTGTTAAATATTAAATCTATTTCGTCTGGATCAGGATTCATTAAAGGCGTTAGTAACATTTTTGATTGAGCTTCAATAATTCTGCTGGTATAATCAACGTGTTTGTCTACATCCATGTTCATTTTTTCAAAAACGCCTGAAAGTTTATTATCTGTTAATTGATCATCTTCTTTAAACGTACCAATCATTATCATTTCAGCTTGGTCTTTACCTAAATTATCAATTAAAATAGCTCCAGCTGTGTCACCCAATAAAGTATCAGCCGCTAAATAATCCATGTATAGTTCTTGTTGAAGGTTGTATAGTGCTTCTTGGCGTGATACATACCTTTCAACCATATCAGTAGATAACTGCCCAAACGAAGGCGATGTTAAAAGCATGTTATTTTTTTTCCTTTTATATCCTTTTACTTTGTACCTAAAAGAATCTCGTGCATCAAACTCAGTAAGCTTAAAACCAGTAAGAGAACCAGCAGCTTCGATAAAAGGATCTTTAATTTTACCAGTTACAGGATGTTGCTTACCACCTACAGCGTCTGCAAAGTTTTTTAAAGAAGTATAAGTACCGGGTTCAAAAGATTCGAATAAGTGATACATTGAAGCTACAGCCCTATCAGGCCAAGACATCCCTTCTACAAATAATTCTTTTCCTTCTTTAGTATATCCACTTCCTCTAGCAGCTTGTTGAATATCTAACATAGCTTCAGTTACCATAGACTCACCAAAGTAAGGCGCTAAAATATTTGTAATGCCTTGATATATAGCATCGCCTAATCTTTCATCTAATTGCTCACCTTTAAGCTTGCCCTCTTTTATTTGACGCGCTATTTCTGCAAAAGGTTCTTTCACAGCGCTGTAACTATCTATATACTGAGTATCATTTACATATAACTTATCATCTATCCGAACAACATTCTTGGGCGCTTTAGACCAAGGAGTTGCCGCTAATCTTTCAATTGCTTTTTGCTCTTCTGAATCAAATCCTGCAAGCTGATAAGTTGCCGTTGCTCCTAAAGTAAATCCAAAGGCCCCTGTGCTTATTCCTGCAAGACGTTGTAATCCCCTTCTTCTTATAACATCATTTCCAGATCCAATTTCTTTTGCAGACTGTTTTAACATGTTTGCAGAAGTACGCATAATTTCTGCAGGAAACGAAACAAAATTACCTACAGGAAGATATCGAAGTTGTTTAATTGTAGGAGGAACAAGATCATAGTTTGGAAGCATATTACGAGCAAGCCAAGCACTTTCTTCCTCTAAAACGTCTATAGACTCATTAGGATAGGCCCTTTTAAAAGTAGCTAACTCAGACTCAAACATGTTAATTTTATAAAAATCATCAACAGCCATATATGTGCTAGTCAATGCATCATCAACAGCTTCAGTTACTCCTACTAGCTTTTTAGGCACACCATAACCAACAGCTTTTTGACCTAGACGAGTAATAAAAGTATCTGCGTCTGCTTCTGCGCCTATTTTCAATAGCTCACGAGTTTCATTAGCTCTTACGCTAGTATTTATAATTCCAAGACGAAGATACTTTTCATACATAGCATCAAGCTCTGCATCCCCGCCCCTATTAATTCTGTTCCACAACACTTGTCTTGTTGTATTACCATTAGCAAAGGGATTTATTCCGTTAAACGCACCAAACTGTGCGCCTCCCGTTATGTTTCTAGCGTGTGTAGTAATGCTATATACGGTTTTTTGTTTTTGAGACATGCCTTTTAGATTAGCAAAGCCCGTAAAAAAAGAATTATCTAAAGCTGACAGTCGAGCTACTTTGTTTTGTATAGCAGTAACTTGTTCTTTTGTAGTAAACTTGCCGTCTAGAAAAGAGTTAGTTCCGCTAATAACAACATCTGCGCCTACATTGCTTTTAGACTCATCGAAAATATACTTACCCTTGCCCAGCTGATAAAGCTCGTTGTAAAATCTATTATTTTCTGTAAGCCTTGAAAGTTTTGAAACTGTCAAAATAATATTTTCACTAGGATTTTTTATTTCTCCCATCAAGTTTCTAATTGCTTGAGGAATTTCTTCTCGTTTTTGTAAAATACTTTTGTTTAATCTACTAACTTTGTCGTAGTAACTTTCAAACTTTTTATTATCATCTATATTGCTTATGCTTTTTAAAACTTCTTGAACTTTGTTAGATGCAAATTCTTCTATTTCTTCTAGCTCAGTTTTTCCTTGATTCCTTGCTTGCTGCCTAAAATATTCTGTCGCTTCTTTTACTGCAGCAGATGAGGGGCGATACCCAGCATCTTCATACATGCGATATGATCTACGAATATACATCCCCATGTTATCGACAATAGTTTCTTTAAAGTCTGGGGAAACTAGATTTGAGTTAACAACTTTTCCTGATAAGTCATCAATAAGACTACGAGCATTTAAAACTTCTTCAGCAATTTCTTCAGTAACTTTGTACTTATCCATTACAAAGTTAATTCGAGATTCTTGAGAAACTTGAGGATGAAAGTCTAAATCTTCAGACAAAGCCCGCTGAACATTTTCAGTTGCCACTTTAGTTTCAATATTGCTATTTAAATTATCTAAAGATTTTTTAAGTCTGTTAGAAATATGCTCTGCTTGAGCAACAATCTGTCGTTGTGCATAGGCTGCATCGTTAAAAGCATTGAAAGCTTTTGGTGTCCAGTATCCACGAGATGTGAAAGTTCGTTGCATAAAACGGCGCAGAGGACCGCTGTGAAACGTATAGGGCATTTCTGGTTTAAATTTATTTTGTAAAAATACTTGTGCAGCATCCTCATCAATTTTTATGTATTCAGTAACTTTTGCAGGATCATAATTATCAGCAGCTTTGCCACGATTAATTTTTAAGCCGTCTACAATTGCTTTAACTTGTTCTTTTTCAGTAAGCCGATGTATGGGTTTTTTAAAAGCTTCTACAGCTTTAGGTACAGCACCTTCTATAAGTCTTAAAAGGACCATTCCACCTCCGCCAAGCACAGCATTTTCTGCAAGCAGTTTTACTCTTTCCTCCAACACAGTATCATCTTCATCAATAGACATAAATTCAATTAAAGATTTTGCTGTTCCATCAGCAGTATCTTTACTGCTTTCTTCTAAAACGTTAAAAAATGTTTCTTCTTTATCTCCAGTATAAAACAGCTGACTTAATAAAGTACCTTCAACAGCAGCACGAACTAAGTTTGGGGTTTGCGCCGCATATTTACTTCCTTGGATAATACCGCCGCCAACAATATATGGTACTATTTCAGTTCCCGTACCAACAATTCCCCTTTCTTTTACTTTGTTTTCTTTGGTTACTATGTCTTCAGGTGTCCCAGCGATTGGAAAAACATCAGTCACCAATTCAGTAAAAGCTTTTCTAGTTTGACCTATAAACTGTTGTTGGTTTTCAAAACCTTCTGGTGTTCCTAAAACATCTGTTAAAATTTTAGGCACAAAAGAGCCGTATTGCGTTAAACCCCTAACAATATCTGTAACGACATTAGGGTCTTCTTCAACCACATCTTTTATAATAGCCTCTGTTTGAGGTGTAACAGGCTTTTCAGAAACAAAAAGCTCTGGTTCTTCAGGCGCAACTGTTTCTGGCTTTGGGACTGTAAAATCAGTAACGCCATTATTTTTAACTTTTAAATAATTTTGAATTGCTTCTTCATCAGAAACATTATCAGGAACGCCAATAAGACTCTGACCGTCAGGTGTTAGCACAATTCTAGACATATTTTATATTCTCATTAAATTTTATTACTATTGATTTAAAGCAGAGTCTATTCGTGAATAATCAATAAAGCCATATTCATCATCTTCTGGAAATTCTGTTTTATCAAGAACTGTACTAGCAGTGTTTTCTAAATTATTCATTATATTTAGCAGGGCTGTGTTTTGTTGTTCTTCGGTCATGTTTTGCATTTGATCTTTTATAATTTTAGTTGTCATTAAATTAGTCATGCCTGCTTCAAATATAGTAGACACAATTCTTCCTCTATCTTCATTACGGAGAATCCCTTTTCCTTTAGTTAGTAGAGTATTAAAAATTTGCCCAACTCTGAGGTATTCTTCATAATCTGCAGGCATGTGTGGATTAGATATATTTGCTTTTTCTGTTAGTCTTAAAAATTCTGTTAATCCACCTTCTGAAAATTCTTTACGTGCAATTTGAGCCGGATTAAATTTAGTTAAATCTGCTAGTAATTTTTTTTCTAAAGTTTCTTCAAGGCTGTCACTGACTATAGGTAATGGATTTCCTTTTTCATCTTTATCTAAATACTGTATGGTTTCATCGCTAGACTGAGTAGGATCTAATAGATTTTCTGTTTTTACTCGTTTTATACGATAAAAATTATCTCCTTGTTGTATAAAATCGTCTTTGCTGCTAGTTTTTGTAGTTTTGTTTTCATTAAAAGCTTCTTCAGGAAAAACGCCTTCAGTAAACTCATACGCCCTTACCATATCTCCAAAAGTTTGGAAAGACGCCATAAATGTATTTAGTTTTTCAGTGTCTTCCATTTCATCAGTAATGGCTTCAAAAGCTTCTTCTTTAAATTCTTCTTTTGATTTGCCACCAAACATACTCGCAACTTTTCGTGTTATGTATGATCCTATATTAGTAGGATTAGCTTTTTTTGCATTTAATTTAAGCATAGCTTCGAAAGAATCATTATCAGCAACTTCGTCAGCTAACACTATAGCTTCATTATAATCAGCTGCCCATTCTTCTGCTAATCGCTGTTTTTCTTTACGAATTACAGCATCATATGCTCTTGAATCTTCCATATACACGTTAGATAAATTTTCTTTTGCTTGGGCATCAAGGCCGCCTAAATTAGTCATTGCATAGCCTACTACATCTCCAGCAGCGTAATCATCTCCGCCTGCTGTAATTGCATTGCGATATGAATTTAATTGACCAACATAGTTTGTAGATTTATTTCGAGCTAAGTTATCTACTAACTTTTCTTCTTGTTTTAAAAAATCTTTAGTTTTATTAGCCAACATTTCATTGCCTATTTTAGCAGCAATGCCTACACCAAGGCCCAACAGCGCTTGGCGGTCTGCTCGCCTTCTAGCCCGCCGTTCTTCATCTTGTCGTCTTTTGCGGATATCCCCTAAAAGAGATTCACCAAACTGTTCAATAGACATTATACTTGTTCCTCTTCAACGGGTGGTGGAGCCATTAAACTTTGTGAAGCAGGCTCTTGTTCTGGTTCTTGTGGAGGCTGCTCCATCAAACTAGGCGTCGGAAGATTTTCAATAGTTTCTACCATTTCTTCTGTAATAGCACTTGAAGGCGTCTTACCAAGCGCAGCAAGCTTTTTGATGCGTGATAATTTTTCTGCATTTAATTCAACACCAAACACACGCTCATCAGCTTCATCTTCTTCTTCGCCTTGATAGATCTTTGGGTCAATTCCTGCACGTTCAGCCAAAGCCAATAGCATATAAGCCACAGGCTCTACAAGCATCAGCATCAAATCAGGGTTCCATTTACCTTCTTTAAATCCTGCAAACAAAAGAGTCTGTACAATATCCATAACAGGAACGTCATCGGCTAACAAACCTATAACTTCCCTATAGGTTTGCTCGTCGATAAGACCGCTAAAGATTTCTTCAGAGGCTTCGTGAATTGAAGTATACTCTGGGGCTTGCTCATAAGGCGCAGGATTAGAAGGGTCTGTTGTCAGGCTTTGACCCGGAACAGGTCTTCCACCCGTTAAAACCATTTGATTGTATTCTTCGTTCATGTGTTATTGTTCCTTATGCGAAACCATACTTACGCATTGTGTTCATGTAAGTTGCTGCATTATACATGTTAGCGTTGAGACCAAAGGGCTGTAAGGCCATAGATTCTTGATTATTAGCTACATACTGCACTGGGTCCATCATTGGTTGTGAGCCTACCATTGGAGCCTCTTGGATTGTTGGCACAACAGTAGCGTAAGACACTTGGTTGTATACTGGATCTGGATCAAGTCCAACAGCCCTTCTAGCAAATTGAGAAGGCATGTCTGTAATTGTTGATCCTAATTTGTCCATAGCTTTTTCAGGAGCTTCTTGAATCATTTCAGTAGCTGAAGTTTTAAGACGGTCATATGTTTTTCCAAAAAAACCACGTTTAGTAGTGTCAGTAAAATCTGGCTGTGCAATATCTAAAAATTCTGCGTCTGTCATAAGCTTTCGATTAACTACCGCAGAAGGGTCTCCAACTGCAGGAGGAGTTACATCGACTTTAGGAGATAACAAAGACTCTGTTTTTATTTCTGATGCTACTGACATATCAGGCGTAGCTAAGTCTGGATCAGCAAACTGTGGTGTAGGAGGTGTTACACTTGC
>Ga0208149_1000125_pt1 | contig 30553 bp, 49 predicted proteins | sample DEB08_DNA_15_FD_184533 | JGI IMG/M metagenome (GOLD analysis project Ga0208149, IMG submission 184533) | Aqueous microbial communities from the Delaware River and Bay under freshwater to marine salinity gradient to study organic matter... | ecosystem: Environmental > Aquatic > Marine > Coastal ... | reverse complement strand
AAAATGCAGGGCTTAGCTTCTCTATCCTTGGCAAACCAGTTGTATTTGCAAGTGATATGCCGGCAATTGGGGCGAATTCTTTATCAATCGCATACGGTGACTTCTCTAAAGGGTATACTATCGTTGATAGACTTGGCACTAAAATCTTAAAAGACCCATACTCAACACCTGGGCAGGTGACTTATCGAGTAGAGAGACGAACTGGTGGCGCTGTAACTGATTTTGACGCAATTAAATTGCAAAAATTAGCATCTTAAGATAGAAAGGAATAACTAAAATGTATAAAGAATTATATAGTAGCTATAAGGTATCGAACGCATTTGATACGCAAGCAATTACATCTGACACTACGACAGCTGGTGACATTATAGATACTGCTGAATACGGTAGTATTTTATTTGTTATACAGTCAGGAACTTTGACAGATGGAACATACACTGTTCTTATCGAAGATGGTGACGAGTCTAATTTATCAGACGCTACAGCCGTTGCAGACGCTGATTTAACAAACACAGAGGCTAGTGCTTCTTTCGCTGCGACTGACGATAATACAGTTAATAAAATTGGGTATGTCGGAAGTAAGCGATATGTTAGACTTAGTCTAGTAAGCGCTTCTACATCTAGCGGTGGTACTTTAGGTGCTATTGCTATACAAGGTTCGCCAATAACCGCACCTGTACAGTAGTTAATATATTTAATCCTGGGGCATGTAATTGCCCTGGGGTTAAGTTAAGGAGTCTTTTTTATGAAAAAAATAAAGTTACTAAAGCCGTTTAAAATAGTTATAGACGGTGATATATACCCTAAACAATTCTCAAAAAATGATATTTTAGTATTAGATGATAAAACAGCAATGGATTTAATATGTATCGACGTTGCCACAGAAGTAATAGATGATGTTATAATTAAAGAAGAAAAAGTAATGAATATTGATTATGAAAAAAAAGTTATTGATTATAAAACTGAAAAAAAACGTCGAGGAAGGCCACGTTCTAAATGATAAATCAGAACTTATCTTTAGTTACAGCCCCTGCAAATGATATTTTAACTGTGGCAGAGGCGAAAACACACTTGAGAGTCGATTCTTCATTGGACGACACTTATATAACGAATTTAATTAAGTTATGTACTAAATGCGCTGAAAATTACACAAGCAGAGCATTCATAACACAGACATATAAAATATTCTTTGACAATTACTACGATAACAACTTAGATAACGTATGGTGGAATGGTATAGTACAAGGGCATATAGGTAGTTTTGTAATGAAAAAATATATTGAGTTACCTTTTGCTCCACTTCAAAGTGTCACTCATTTTAAAACTTATGACGAGGATGATAATGCTACTACATTTAGTAGCGATAATTACAGCGTGTCTAGTTATTCCGGCGATTTTGCCAATAGAGGTCGGATTAGTTTAAAAAATGGGAACTCATGGCCTACATATACTAAGCCAATTGATGGCATTGAGATACAATTTGTTTGTGGATACGGCGATAACGCTAGTGACGTGCCTTTGCAAATAAAGCAAGGTGTTTTAGAAGAAATTGCTTTTCGATATGAACACAGAGGTGATAGACTTGACCAACAAAAAATAAATAGCGACATATCACAAGGTTTATTATCACAGTTCAAAATATTCTAATGAAAAATAATATTGGAAAAATGAGACATAGAGTAGATATCTTACAAAAATCATTAGTTCGTAATGATATTGGGGGTATGACTGAGACATGGACTGTTGAAGCTATTTTATGGGCTAACGTTAAAGCGAAGTCAGCTAACTATTCATTGCAAAATGACGATAAAGTAAATTATATAAAATATGAATTTATTTTTCGTGATAATTCATATTTAGATGAAAAAAAGAAGTTGCGTTTCGATAGCCGTTTTTTTGATATAAAAGACTTTTATAAATTAGATGAGCGAGGGAGATTTATTTTAGCTATATGCGAGCAGTCAAAAAATGCTACAATATCAGTATCTTAAATAACAAGGGAGTTTTAAAAATGGATGAAAAAGAAATATTTATAATAACAAAAAAACAGATATTAGAGATTGAACAATATTGCGAAAATCAGCCTGTACCTTTTAGATTTATGAAACCAATTATACAAGCGTTAAATGCATTAGATAAAAAAGATAATGATAAAAATAAAAAATAAAAATAGATTAATTTCACGACTAAAAAATCTTAGTGACGCTAGTCAATTACCTGTCAAACAAACTGTTTTTAAATCTGCTTTAAAAATAGAGAACGATACAAAAAAATTGATAGCTACGGGTTCTCGTTCTGGAGTTATTTATTCACGTGGGGGGGTAACATCTAGACGTTCTGCACCTGGTGAACCTCCGAAAACTGACACGGGTAGACTTGTTTCTAGCATTAACAAAACTAAATTCAATTATGGGTTTGAATATCTAGTTGGAACAAATGTTCGAGATGGAGGTTTTTTAGAGTTTGGAACTTATAAAATGCTGGCTAGACCTTGGTTGCAACCTACATTTTTAAAAAACAAAAAAGATATAACTAAAAACATAAATAAATCAGTTAAAAAAGCATTAAGAAAGAGTATTAAATGAGTTATTCTATATTAGATGTACAAAAATCTGTTGATGATGTATTAACTAGTGATTCAACGTTATTAAATTTATTAAACAATGGTGTAAATAGTATATTAGATAACCCAATACAAGCTAATGAATTAGGGTTTCCCTACATAGTCTACTCATCTGTTAATTCTCAAGAGTGGGATACTCAGACAACAAATGGGGCAGAGTGTTACGTTACTTTATCTGTTTTCTCTAATTCAGGCGATAGGCTAGAGGCAACTAATATTTTAAGTAGAATATATACGTTATTACATAATCAGGATTTATCAGTTAGTAATAATAATTTTGTATTATGTCGATGGGATGGTTTAAGCGAAGTCTTTATTGATGATAATAAAGAGGGTAGAATAACACAAGGGGTAATAAGGTTTATGATTATAACTCAAGGAGTATAAAAAATGGCAGCACAAAAAGGAATTTTATTTTTATTAAAAGAAGGGGCAGTATCAGGTACCCCGACAACGATAGCTGGTGGTCGTACCGTATCTATGACAGTAAATAACGAGCAAGTAGACGTCACAACTCAAAGCTCTGCTAACGCTAGAACTTTACTAGCTGATGCAGGCGTTCAATCTATTTCTATAGATATGAGCGGAGTTTTTGAAGATGAGACAATCGAGGAGACAGTTAGAGGATATGCATTTGCTAATTCCATAAATACATTCTCTTTATATTTTCCGAACGGTGACACATTAGAAGCTAGTTTTGCAATATCAAATTATAGTAGAAGTGCTGAATATAACGGTGCAGAAGAATTTTCAATGACATTAGAATCAAGCGGTGCAATAACTTATACAACGGCGTAATATGGATAGGATAATAAGGGATATTAATAAAAACAAAATTGACTTTATTCTTGATATTGAAGCAATAGAAAGAATTGAGTCTTATTTAGATAAAGGAATTTTTGTTTTATTACAAGAATCTGCTACTTTAAAATTTACTGATATATCAAGTATTTTGTTTTTTTGTGCAAAGAACGATATTAACGAAAAAGAAATAAAAGAGTTTATCAGAAATAATTATGAAGACGCAGTGAAGTTATGTTTAGAATTATTGTTAACATTAATATCAAAAGATAAAAAAAAAGAAAAAGTAATAAATTAGACAATAATTTATTTTTTGATATAAAAGGATGGAAAATATTTTGCTATTCAATATTAAAATGGAGTAGGAAAGAATTTTATTCATCGACTGTGGAGGATTTAGAAATGGCTTATAAAGGGTTTTGTATTAAAAATAATATAAATGAAGATTATGAGCCATTTACAAGGGAGAGATACGAAGAGTTAAAAAGGAGATTTCCTGACTAATGGCAACAATAGATGAATTAGTTGTAAAAATATCAGCAGACACAAAAGAATTAAAAAATGCATTTATTAATTCCGAGAAAATTGTCAAAAATAGTGCATCTAGTATTGATAGATCGAGTAATGAAATAAATAAATCTCTAAATAAAATAAATATTTCTGCTGTAGCATTATCTGCATCATTTGGTTTAATGGGTAAGTCAATGCTCTCATCTGCTGGTGAATTTGAGCAAAATGCAATGGCGTTTGAGGTTATGTTAGGGTCTTTAAGTAAAGGGGAAAATTTATTAAAAGACATTATTAAATTAACCAAAAATACACCATTCCAATTACAGGATACTGTATTAGGAGCTAAACGTTTATTAGCATATAATATTGAAGCAGAAAAAGTTATCCCAACTTTAGAGGCATTAGGGAATATAGCCAGCGTTGTAGGTCGTGACAGATTACCTAATCTAATACTTGCGTTTGGTCAAGTAAAAACTCAAACAAAGCTAGCTGGTCAAGAGCTGAGACAATTCACTGAGTCTAGTGTTCCTTTGATAGAGGTTTTAGCTGAACAATTAAACGTAACAGAATCAGATATAAAAAAAATGGTTAGTGAGGGGAAAATTGGGTTTAAAGAAGTTGAGAAGGCTATTATGAGTCTAAGTAGTGGTTCTGGTAGGTTTGGAGATTTAATGAGAAGACAATCAACTACATACATTGGTGTTTTGTCTAATATTAAAGATGCTATTAACATAATATCGATTAATTTAGGGAATAAATTATTGCCAACAGCGACTAAAGTCGCTTTGAAATTCAAAGAAATGCTAGAGGATTTTGCTCAGATTAACATAGGTAGAAAAGATGAGCTTTTAAATGATATAAAAAATACTGAGATTAGAATAAATACTTTAAGGGAACAGATAAAAAAACTCAATGAAGATAGCACAAGTGATAAACTAGGTAAATCTATCCATGTGCTATCAGAAGCTTTTAGAGGAACTTTTATAGCTTTACAGGGCGGAATCCCATCACAAGAAAAATATATATCAAATACAGAAGGGTTAAATTCCGCATTAGATAGCCAAATAACTAGATTGAATAAATTAAAAGCTGAATTAAAAACTTTTCTTAAAGATGATAATAGGCCAGAATTCGGTCCAAATCTTGGGATGAATAAAGAGGAAATAGAATCCTTAAGAGGGGTATCGAATAAAACGGCTGAAAGTATCAAAAAGTCAATGAATGACTCTACAGAAAGCTGGAGTCGTAATTTATCAGACGCTATTATTGATAGTAAAGGGGGTTTTCAAAGTTTAGCTGATTTTGCTAATAATGTATTAAGAGATATAGCCTCTCAAGTCGTTCAATCTCAAATTGCTAGCCCCATTGTTAAATCTGCTACTGATATATTTACAAATAGAAATAATAACAACTCTGCCCCTACAATACCAACTAATACAGGTGCGCCAGTAGTACAACCAACCGCTAGGGCTTTCTCTACAGCTGGGTCTCAAAGTATTACAATCAATCAAACAATACAACCATTAACCGGAATAGATGATAGCCAAGTTCGGGCAGTAGTTGCTAGTCAAGCACCTGCTATTGCAGAACAAGCAAAAATCTCTACACTTGACGCAATATCAAGAGGTGGTAGGGCTAGACAGGTAATAAAAGGAGTATAATAAAAATGCCAATTAATATGCCTAATTCTAATTTTACATCATCAAGTTTTTTACTGAGTTGGAATACACAAGTTTATGGCAACGCATTAACAAGTCAGATCCAAAGGAAAGCAACTACTGGTGCGAGGTGGGTTGCTCAATATGAATTACCCCCATTAAAACGGGAAGGATATGCAGAATGGCAAGCATTTTTTGCTAATCTAAATGGACGGTTAAATACTTTTTATGCTTATGACCCAAACGCTACTTCACCGAGGGGAATTGGAACAGGCACCCCTCTAGTAAATGGGGGTAGTCAAACTGGGAATACATTAGTCACTGACGGTTGGACAAGTTCACAAACTGGTATATTGAAAAAAGGTGATTATTTCTCAGTTAATAATGAATTAAAAATTATTACAAATGATATTGATAGTGACGGAAGTGGCAATGCGACTTTAGAGTTCGAACCGCCATTGAGAAATTCGCCTAGCGATAATGCTTCAATTACTGTTAATGATGCTAAGTGCGAGATGGTATTATTAACTGACGCAGTAAATTTTTCATTGAATAGAAGTTTTGTTAGCTCACCAATAATTATACAAGCTACAGAGGTTTTTTCTTAATGACTAGAGACGTTAATTCGACAACTCTAACAGCTTTTGAGCAAGATAAATTAATAGAAGTTGTTTTGGTTCATATAGATATGGATACCCCATTATATTTGCATAATTATGTTGGTGATATTGAATATGATTCAAATACATATACTGGTCTTGGTGATTTTGGCAAAATAAGTTCAATTATTTCAGGTCAAGATTTAAACGTAGAAAAAATAACTATGAGTTTAAGCGGTATTAATAATTCAATAATATCACAAGCTTTAGGTACAAATTACCAATACAAAGAAATTAATATATATATAACTAATTTAAATTTATCAACATACCAGATAAACACACCAGTTAAGATTTTTAGCGGTTTATTGGATAATATGACTATATCAAGCGGAAAAGAAAGTGAGATATTATTAACAGCCGTCAATAAATTATTTTTACTTACAAAGCCAAATATTAGAAGATATAACTTACCTGACCAAATAACAAGACATCCATTTGACAGTGCTTTTAAATATGTTGATCAATTATCTAATCAAAATATCGTTTGGGGGAGTGGGTTTAACGTTGTCAGAATTTAATTCTTTATTTTATAAATATTTAAACGAAAATAAGAATAAAAAATTTAAATATGGGGAATTTGACTGCTTTTTATTCGTTAAAGGATTACATAAAACAAGTATAGGTAATGAGTTTATAGGGAATTACACAAGAAAATTAGACTACATAGAAAAGCTTAATCAGTTAGGATACAATAGTATCATGAGTTATTGTGATGATAATTTAATTAAGATTGATAATAAAAACGCACAGCGTGGCGATATTGTTTTATACAATGGTGGTCTAGGTTTATGTGATGGTATAAATAGTATTTTTCTAGGTAAAAAAGGGTATAATTTTATCAAAACAAAAAATGTCAAAAGGGTGTATAGATGCCAGAGGTAGCAGCGGCAGTTTCAGCTATAGTTGTGTCAGCTGGGGTGGCTACTGCTGGTGGCGGTGTTCTTGCTTCTATATACGGAGCAATTTTTTTAGCAGGTATAAACTATGCTCTATCGCAAGCCTTCCAAAAACCACTTGAAAACATTAGCTCAGAGTTAATAACAGGAATTAAGTCTAATACAGACGGATCAATAACACCACATAAAATAATTTATGGGAAACGAAGAATAGGCGGAGCAGTTGTTTACAGAAATTTAACAGACGAAGGTTATATACCTGGTACAGAAATTATAGAAACGATTAAACCAAATGAAAATTTATATTACCATACAATTATTGCCTTATCAGGACATGAAATAAATGATGTTTCTAATATTTATTTTAATGATGAAGAATTAACATATAGCTCATTTAGTTCATATATAAATATATTTCAAGTTACAGACGATAAATATAATAAAATAAATATAGATGGATCAATTAACAGTAGAGAGGCGTATATAAATGAATATAATGCAACTACTAGTGATACATACACAAATTCATTAACTGTATACAACTTAACACCAGACTCTACTAGCTTGATGGAGATAGGTGATACATTTACTATTGCAGGTATAACCCAGGGGCGTAATCGTACTGGGAATTCATATACTATACTTCAAGAGTTTACGCTTACAGCATCCTTAAATTCAAATAGTGATGGAGTTGGAACGCTTCAATTTACACCAGAATTCAGAAATCGGGCAGGTACAAGAGCATCGTTGGGTGGTTATATATTTAGTACTGATATAAATAGAAAAATAACTACAAATAAAAAAATAGATATAACATCAAATGTATTTTTCTTAATAAAAAAAGGGTTAAACCCACAATTTAATACATTAAATTCAGAAGATCAAGTTGAGCTTAATTTATTAGCTAAAGCAGGATTTGAAGAATATTACAGATATGAAGCAACGGATAATACCCCATTACCTGTTCGAACTAGAGTTATAGCTGATAGCGAATTCGGTAATATAGATAGTTTTATGAATGGCATATCTTTTATATATGTGAGATTAAGATATCACCCAGAAAGTTTTTCGAATATACCGAATATAAATTGTGTTGTTCAGGGTAAAAAATGCTACGATCCAAGAACTTCTACTACTGTTTATACTAGAAATCCAGCTTTAATTTTACGTGATTATTTAATATCTGGATATGGTGCAGGAAATCATATATCAGAGTCAGATATTGATGATGATTATGTTATTGCATCGGCTAATATATGTGATGAGTTAGTAAATGTAACAGACGGCACACAAAAAAGATATACGTGTGATTTATTATTATCAACAGAAGACCCAATTATTGATAATATTAATAAAATACTATTTAGTATGCTGGGTTCGTTAATTTATGTTGATGGTAAATATAGAATAATGGCAGGGGCTTACAGCACACCGACTATAACAATAGATGAGAGCTGGGTTGTTGATTCTGTTAATTTAAATACTAGCCAAAATATAGATGAGAAATTTAATAGTATTACAGGCATATATTTAAATGCTGAGAATGATTACTCGCCGACAAATATACCTACTTTTGTAAATGAGACTTATAAAAGTAATGATAATAATTTTGAGATAGTAAAAGAAATTGATTTGCAATCACAGACAAATATAGAAAGGGCTCAACGTCTCGCTGCTATATTTTTAAACTTAAATAGATCAAATGAGGTTATTAATATCACTTGCAAAATGATGGCAATAGAGATAACCCCAAATGATATGGTTTATGTTGATTTACCAAGATTTAGTTATTCAAGTAGGCCTTACAGAGTTATTAATGTAGAAAGAATTGAAAGTGGACTATTTAATATAACATTAAAATATGAGCCAAGTACATTATATGATTTTAATTCAGATGATTACTCAATCCCTGACATCGGATCAAACTTACAATTACCTGATAAGCAAAAAGTTTGGCCACCTTCAAACTTACAGATAACAGAGGAGAATTATGTTACAAATAATGGGGCGAGCGTAAAGACAAGGGCGATTATTAGTTTTGCCCCATCACCAAGCGCATTTACAAGATCATATCAATTAGAGTATAAGCAAATTAATGAACCTGAATTCATAATATTAGGTAGAACACAATCTAACTCATTTGAAATTAATGATATAAAGGCGGAAACTTATTTATTTCGAGTTAAGGCGATATCAGAAACAAATTCATATAGTAATTTTGTTGAGAAAGCACAAGAAATTTATGGATTAAATGCAGTGCCTTCTAATATCTCTAATTTTTCATTAAACGCAGTAAATAACAATGCGTATTTAAGTTGGGATTTAGTTAGTGATATTGATGTTCGTTTCGGTGGTTCTATCATATTAAAACATTCTCCTTTGACAACTGGGGCGACATGGTCTAACTCAAATTTATTGATACCTGAAATTAGTGGGAAAGATACTCATGCAATAGCACCTTTGTTGAGCGGAACATATTTAATAAAGGCTAGAGATAGCCAGGGGAATGTATCTGATAGTGCAACAACTATTGTAACAAATAGCCCTACTCTTATTAAAATGAATGTCGTTGAAACTTTAACAGAAAACCCAACTTTTACAGGAACAAAAACAGATATGAACGTAAGCAGCTCTAATTTATCTTTTGATAGTGTGTCTTTATTTGATAGCTTATCTGGTAATTTTGATGACGCAGTTGGCAGTTTTGATGGCGGTGGTGGGTCAGGTTTTGTAACTAGCGGTGAATATGAATTTAGTGATTATATTGATACGGGTGTAATGTCTACATCAAGAATTTATTTATCAATAAAATTTACTATTGATGAACCGGGTAATTACTTTGACGATTATCAAGGTTTGTTTGATGATGCTAGTGGTAAATTTGATGGTGATGATAATGACCCCATAAAAGTAACACCATATATATCAACAACAGATGATGACCCAAGCGGTAGTCCAACTTGGTCTAGTTATAGGAAATTCTTTACTGGTGATTATAATGCCAGAGCATTTAAATTTAAAATAGTTTGCGAATCAGAAAAGAGCAATTTTAATATTTTGATCAGCAATTTAAGTGTAACTGTCGATATGCCGGATGTCGTAGATACTGGCGATTTGACAACTTCTGGTTCTGGTTTGACAACTGTTAATTTTAATAAAACATTCCAGGCGATACCCTCAGTTGGTGGTACCATATTAGATGGAACTACTGCTAGTGATTATCTCGTGATTGAAAACATAACTAAAACAAGCTTTGATATTGGTGTAGAACGTGGGGCTGGTTATTCTGCTAAAAATGTCAGTTGGTTTGCTAAAGGCTATTAAAGAAAGGGTTATTTATGAAATACATTATAGACAATAATAATTTAGATACAGAATTACCAACAATTCCTGAAGTATCCGTTGAATTTGATGAAAGCTTCTTGTTGTGGAAGCTTAAAAAAGGGCAATTAATGGATAACATCCATAAAGAGATGAAGTTTTTAAAAGATATAGACAAAAAAATAAATAATAATGGAATATCGGCTTTTATTAGAGATCATAAGTCTATTAGTGATAATGCTAAACAACAAATATTGTCTATACTAAAAAATGAGATATCAAACTATAATTATAATGATATAAATATTATTATTAATGAATTAAATAATATATTAAATGATAATGAAAAATTTGATTCAGATAAAATAAAGTTTAATAATATAAATAATAAATTTAATAATTTTTTATCTAAGAAAGGCATTCAGTAATGACTCAACACGATTATAACATTGCAAACCAAACATTTCCTAACACAAGAACTGACCTAAATAATGTTTTTAGCGCTATATTGTCTAGTAATTCCGGGTCCTCTGCCCCGTCAACTACTTCACCTTATATGATATGGGCAGATACTTCAAACTCATTATTTAAGTTTAGAAATACAGCTGATTCAGACTGGATATCTTGGTTAACTACCGATGGAAAGCATCTATGTGATGACGGATCAGCAAGTGCGCCTGGTTTATCATTTTCTAGTGATACAAATACAGGTATTTATAGAGCAGGTACAGATAGCTTAGGTATATCTCTGGGTGGGTCTCAAAAAGCTGTATTTGATAGCTCGGGGAATTTTGGAGTTAGTTCGACATCGCCACAAGATCGTCTTGATTTAGGCAATGCATCTGGTGGGTATGGTATTTGTTGGGGAGGTCCAACCGGTACGAACCACTATACTACTGTTTGGTCAGAATATGGTAGCGGAAGTCTGTTTTTAGGGGCTGGCGTTAAAGGGGATAAAACAGCAGGGCAAATTTTAGCATCGTACACGGGTACAATTGGTATAGCTACAATAGAGATGGTTGCTTTTGGGAGTTCTGCGGGTGACATTATTTTTTCAGGGAATTCAGCTTCAGCTAGAACAAAAGACGCAGTTGTAACACCAACTGAAATTATGCGGGTTAATGCCTCGTCTTCTAACGTTGGGATCGGCACTAATTCACCAGTATCAACAGCTATATTAGATGTACAGTCAACTACTAAAGGTATTAGATTTCCGAATATGACAACTACACAAAGAAACGCTATATCAAGCCCATCTTTAGGAATTGTTATATATAATACAACTACAAATAAATTAAACGTTTATACAGGTAGTTGGGAGGCAATAACTAGTGCATAGTAATTTTAATTTTAGTAAAAATTCATTGAAAAACATGGAAGGTGTAGATGATAGATTAGTTAAACTAGCTCATTTAGCGTTAAAATATACTAGAGTTGATTTTGGTATTCCGAATACTGGAGGTCTGCGTGATGAAGATATGCAATATCAACTTTTTTTAAAAGATAAAAGCCAGTGCGACGGCACGATTAAAAAAAGTAAACATCAATACGGAAAAGCATTAGATTTTTTTGCATATAAGGATAAGGTGACGTATGAGCGAATATATATGCTAGAAGTTGCTTTTGCATTTTTAAAAGCGTCAAGGGAATTGGATATAAGAATTGATTGGGGAGGTTTTTGGAATAATTTTGAAGACCTTCCACATATCGAATTAATTGAGGAGTAAGAAAAATGGAATTTTTTGGTATTAATATTATGGAATTTTTAACAAATCCATTAAACGGTGTTGTTGGAGCTAGCGCAGGTATTATTTTTTATCAAATTTATAAGATTGTTTACGCAAAAGCAAAGCCAGATCAATATATTTTAAAATTATATTCCCTGTGCGATGAAGCAATATTAGAAATAGACAATAGATTTATAGATAAATTTTTACCAGTGAAAATTAAGCAAGATTTACAAAAAAAAATAATTATCGTTTTAGAGCAGAGAAAAATAAAAATAGATCAATTAATTGAAAAAATAAGAGATTAATATGGATTTTTTAATTAGTTATGTATCGCAAAACCCAGCTTTAACAACGATAACTTTGTTATTTGCTGTTAGCCATTTTAAATTAAAAAATGAAATTAATAATACAGAAGAAAAACATAAATACGAAATTTCATTAATGAGGGAACAATTTGTTAAAAAAGAGTCTGTCAATAAAATGATTAACAGCTTCAAAAACGCTTTAGATAATCAAACAAAAATGATACATTCTGAATTTTCTAAACTGAGAGAAACTATAAACGAGGTTAATTTAAAAGTTGAGAAGCAGAAAACAAAAATAGAAAATATTGGTAAATGAATTCCGAAGATATCATTAAATTAATTCGATATTTCAATGATACTGTATCTGATATAAAAAATAACCAATCATTATCTAAAAAAAAAGAAGACGTTTTTATTGACTTATTCGCTATTAGATTATCAGATATAGAAGACAGAATAGAAGAGTTATCAATTAAATACTCAGAAAATGAGTATTCTTATATCGAATCTATAAATAAAATGAATGACAACCTAAAACGTTTAGATTTAGACATACAAAACAATAACGAAAATATCAAAAAAATATTAAATGATTTTTTAAATAATTTATAAATATGTTATAGTTTTTATAACTAAATAGTGCTTAGCCTTCACTTAACATTTATCTAAAATACTTCTTAACTTTATATATCAAGCTTTCTTCTCACAAGCTAAGCACTATCAAATATTTTTATTTTTCAATTCATCTTTTATGCTGTCGAATAAACTTATAATTAAAATTAATGGAGTTATTAGAATTAGAATTTCTATTATTTGAATAATCATTTTTACCCCTTGTTTTATTGTTATTTTATATTTACCCTTTATTTTTTATTTTTAAACTATTTTATTATTTCAGCGTTTGGTGCATTTAATTCTTCTAGTTTATTACCTAAACAATAAATTTCTTTAGCATTCGGGGCATTTAACTTTGTTAATTTGTTATTTGCGCAGTAAATTATCTCAGCTTTAGGAGCGTTTAATTCTGTTAAGTTGTTATAAGAAAAATAAATTCTTTCAGCATTAGGAGCGTTTAATTCTGTTAATTTGTTATTTTCACAATTAATTCTTTCAGCTTTAGGAGCATTTAATTCTGTTAAATTGTTACTATAGCAAATAATTCTTTCAGCTTTAGGAGCATTTAATTCTGTTAAATTGTTACTATAGCAAATAATTCTTTCAGCTTTAGGAGCATTTAATTCTGTTAATTTGTTATTGTAACAATAAATTATCTCAGCTTTATGAGCGTTTAATTCTGTTAAGTTGTTGTAACTACAAATAATTTCTTTAGCGTTCTGTGCATTTAATTCTGTTAATTTGTTATTGTAACAATAAATTATCTCAGCTTTATGAGCGTTTAATTCTGTTAAGTTGTTGTAACTACAATAAATTTCTTTAGCGTTCTGTGCATTTAATTCTGTTAATTTGTTATTGTAACAATCAATTATTTTAGCATTAGGAGCGTTTAATTCTGTTAAGTTGTTGTCACTACAATAAATTTCTTTAGCTTTAGGAGCGTTTAATTTTTTTATTTTTTTATTTAAAATAGAATCTAATATTAATGCCCCATCATCAAAAATAGTTAATGTATCTTTTTCTATAATATAGTTATGTTGACTTAATTCTTTCATTTTATTTTCCTCCTTGTTTTTATTATATATAATTTAACATAAAATCAATTCATTGTAAACCACTTAAACATATCAATTATTGATATTAGATTTAAATGCTACGATTATCTTCTAAACCGTTTTTATCATATTTATTATAAGTACCTTCTTTGTATCCGTTATCAGCTCTTTTATGATTTAATATTAACTTTTTAAAGTAAGCTTCTCTCATTTCTTTTGCTGAAAATCCAGCCGATAAACAGATAGATGTCCAAAAAAACAAAATATCAACTAATTCAACTTTTAAATTTTGGTAATCGATTGGCTTGTTTTTCGACCACCACTTCCAAGGTAAACAATCTGACATCTCCGCTATTTCTTGATCCATTGCAAGTTTAAACTTAAATATCCAATCAATTTTCCCCTCTATTTTTTTTAAATCTTCTTCAATCCAAGGCACTAATTTTTTATTTAATTCTTTTTGTCCTTCAAAAATTTTATCTAAACTATCCATTTTTACTACTCCTGTATATTTTATTATTAACGTATTTAATTAAGTTTTCTTTAGAAAACCTATACAATCTACCAACTCTAAAATATTGCAGGTCTATGTCGTCTTTTGCTAACCGCCTCATTACTGTATCACTGACCCTTAATATTTTTGCCGATTCTTTTATGTCTATTAAACTTATTATGTTTGTAAAATCTTCAATAACATATCTATTGGATAAATAATTTAAAACTTGATTTTTATCAAATAGTATTTTGTTTCCTATATAATTTACGGGGAAATCATTATCCCGTTTGATTAATTTCCATAATGTCATTGCGTTTATATTTAATAGTTTTGCTAATTCTTTTCTTTTTATAAATTTAGTATTACACATATGCGTTAACTCCATTTTTTACCGATTATAAACCCCGATGTAAAACTAATTCCAAGCAACAAAAATAAAATAATTGTCTTTACAGCTTCTTTGTGTTGTCGTGCTAGCATAATAGGGTTTGCCGTAAAATTATTCATACTATAGTGATTAGTTTTTTTAATTTTTGGCGTAACATTATGGCTTGTATTATTCTTACTGTAATCTATGCCTGTTAAAAACGGTTCTCCGTTATTGTAAATTCTTGGTATCATTTTTTTTAAACTCCCTTGTTTTAATTTATATATAATTTAACAAAATAACAATCCGTTGTCAATCACTTTTGTACATTAACTTTTTGTTTTCAATTAAAGTATTGAGTTGATCTATGCACAAAACAGGGTCTTTTTTTATCATCTCCCCAGAGAATCTTAGAACTGCCCAACCTAAAATCACAGCATTATTCATCTTTTCTCTATCCGAGTCTCTTGCATGCCGTCCACCAAATTTTTTAAATTGGCCACCGTCAATTTCAACAGCCACATTGTAATCAGGCCAAGCTAAATCAAAGCGCCACATTCTTTTTTTATGGAATCTAAATTCACGCTCAATTCCAAATAAAAGATTTTTTTTATGACGATTAATTTCAGCGTAAAAAAGGTTAGATAAATCATATTGTTTGGACATTTTTTTAAATTCATCAATAGTTATAAAGTTCGACGGTTTCATAAGAAAAATATAACTTATTTATTAAAAAAAATATTTATTTTTAATTTCAGAAAATTGATAAAGTTTATTTTCTTAATTGAATAAATACTACATTTTTTATCTGAAAAAACATTGCTATGAAACTCTGAAATTTTTTTGCTCTTTTTACTATAATTATAACCGTATTTAAAGAGTGTATTACTTAACATTATATATTTTCAAACCCCTCTATTACAGACGCTAAACGACAGTATCCAGCTATATCTATTAAATTATCTTTATTAGTTGAGTTTAATTCTCGTGCTACTTTCAATAAAACCATCATCATAGCCACATCTTTGCTAGTAATAATACATAAATCATTTTCATAATTTATTTTTTTTGATTTTATATATGTATTCCATAATTTAGCTATATTTTCCAAATTTTCCACTGGATCACCATAAGTCAATATTCTTTCATCTGTTATTCTCAAAGCTTCTGATAAAATTGATTTATTTATCTTATTCACTACCATTATTACCCTCTTATTTTATTTTATCGATAATTATGTTAAATTATTTTTGTGGACGGTTCACCCCCTTGTCCGTCCACATATTAGAAATCAGATTCTATCTTATTGTCTGTTAATTCTTTTTTACTTAAAAATTCAATAGAGAAACAATTAACTTTATAATATGTTCTTTTTTCTCCATCTTTTTCATAATTATCTACTCTAATCGATCCAATAACCGCTATTTTTGACCCCTTTTTACAGTACTGATTTAGATTATCTGCTAATTTACCCCATGCCTCGCAGTTTATAAAGTCAACATGATCTTTCCCCCTATTTACAGCTATAGAAAATTTGGCTACTAAATCGCCTGTACTCACAGCATTGCACTCAACATCGCGAGTAAGATTACCTATTAAAATTACTTGATTCATTTTTATTACTCCTATTTTAAAATATATTATTTTTACCCAATAAATTACTTAATTCAATAAATTTTTCTTTGTATTGATCTATAGATTTTGAAATTAATTTCTGATATTCCTCATCAATAAATATCCTTTTTATAAATATTCTTTTTTCAGGCTCTATAAAATCGGGATTATAAGAAATAAAATCAACCCATTTCCTTTTAGATACAAACAACTGGAATTGCATCTGAGGTATATAAGTATCTATTTCTTTATATTCTCCAAGTAACAAAGCAATGTGTTTTTTTTGCATCAAACACTTAACCTCAATAATACCATCCTTACCGACCAACCCGTCGGGTGAAACCCCAAGTAAACCACATTCAGACTCAATAAACCCAATTTTATCAACTATTTCGCCTGATATACTTTCATAGTTTAAAATAGCGTATTCTTCTAATTCTAACCCCCTTTCCATATAAAAATTTGTAGGCTGGTATTCACTTTGGCATGTATGCAACTCTGCTAAATTTTCATAGATAACATCGATATATTGTGAAGATAGTTTGCCTGTTTTTGTTAATATTTTAGAAAAATTACTGGCGGTTAGCTTGCCTTTTCTAATCTCGTTCCATTCTTCACTTTTTTGCTCTATTTTATGTACTATCATTTTTATAACTCCCTTGTTTTAATTCATATATAATTTAACATAATAATAATTTATTATCAACCATTATATTGTTAAATTGTTACCAAGATTCTAGCTTAGTATTGGTATCATTTAATTCTGTTAAATTGTTATTGTAACAATAAATTAAATCTGCATTCGGAACGTTTAATTCTGTTAAATTGTTATTGTAACAATAAATTCTTTCAGCATTAGGGGCGTTTAATTCTGTTAATTTGTTATGACGGCAATCAATTATTTTAGCATTAGGGGCGTTTAATTCTGTTAATTTATTATAAGAACAATAAATTCTTTTGGCATTAGGGGCGTTTAATTCTGTTAATTTGTTATTACAGCAATAAATTCTTTCAACATTAGGTGCGTTTAATTCTGTTAAATTGTTATAAGAACAATAAATTACTTTAGCATTAGGGGCGTTTAATTCTGTTAATTTGTTATGACGGCAATCAATTATCTCAGCCTTAGTAGCGTTTAATTCTGTTAATTTGTTATGACGGCAATCAATTATCTCAGCCTTAGTAGCGTTTAATTCTGTTAATTTGTTATTCCAGCAATAAATTTCTTTAGCGTTCGGGGCATTTAATTCTGTTAAATTGTTATAAGAACAATAAATTACTTTAGCATTAGGGGCATTTAATTCTGTTAAATTGTTATAAGAACAATCAATTCCTTTAGCGTTCGGGGCATTTAATTCTGTTAAATTGTTATTCCAACAAAAAATTCCTTTAGCATTAGGGGCGTTTAATTCTGTTAATTTGTTATTGTAGCAAGAAATTCTTTTAGCATTAGGAGCGTTTAATTCCGTTAAATTGTTATTTTGGCAATAAATCGCATCAGAATTAGGAGCGTTTAATTTTTTTATTTTTTTATTTAAAATAGAATCTAATCTTAATTCCCCCTCATCAAAAATAGTTAATGTGTCTTTTTCTATAATATAGTTATACTTGTTTAATTCTTTCATAAAATTTCACCTATTTGCTTTTCGCTTCTTTATCAAGTTTTTCTTTTAATATATTTTTTTCATATGATAATTCTATTCGATATTCTTGCGGAATATCGTTACTCCATAATTCCTTTAACTCTTCTATAGAATTAGATTTTTGCATTTTTTCTAGATATTCTCTTTTTTTATCTTCATTTACATGTTGTTTTTCTTTTTTTTTGTAATTTTCATGTTTATTTGTCGCATCACTGTCTTTTGCATCATCGATAGCAAAAAGGCCGTTTAATGCGTATTTTCTTGCATATGATGACGTTGAACCAGTTATTTGACTTGCGTCCATCTTTTTTTTTGATTCTTCCTCCCTTGCATATGCATGTACCTCTAAAAAAGTACCTGTATTTGATGAAATATCATATACACTAATTGTTGATTTAACATAATGCCTACCATGATAATATTCAATATCATCTGAAATTAAGATAAATAATCCATTTTCAAAAAGAAGTGGTTTGACATCTTCTAGGATATCCTCACATGATCTATATTTATATTCACCAAATGAATTATACCTCTTTTTTTTAGATTTTAACTCTGATTGAACCTTTTGTAGTTTTCTTAATAATTCTTTCATTATATTTACTCCCTTGTTTTTTAATGAATTTATAATATATGTAATAAATAAAAAAGTCAACCGTTTTTTATTTATATTAATACATTGTAATTCACAATTGTTTATTGTATAGTATTGTTAATAACTAAAACAGGAGTATAAAAAATGGAATTATTAACAATAAAAGAATTAGAGAAAAAAATAAAATACAAGAATACAACAATCTACAAATTCATAAAATTCGGTATGCCAGTTTTTAGAATGGGCGGAAAAAATCTTTTTGAATTAGATTCGGTAATGAATTGGCTAAGAGAATATTCTAAAAAACGGGGGTAAATATGGAGGGTTATATAAAACTTCATCGATCATTATTAGATCATCATTTAATGACAAATCAATCATATTTTTTAGTATTTATTCAGATTTTACTTAGATGTAATCATAAAGATAAGAGTATCATTATCAATAATCAAAAAACATTGATAAAAAGGGGGTCTTTTTATACTTCTCTTAGTAAATTATCAGAGCAAATTAATATTCATAGATCGACAATCACACGTGCAATAAAATTTTTACAAAATGATTCAATGATCGAAACGATAGCGATCGGAAAAGGAACGTTAATTTCGTGCGTAAATTATGATAAATATCAAGAATCAAGAAACGATAGCGAAACGATAGCGAAACGATGGCGAAACGATAGTGAAACGATAGCGCGCACAAACAATAATGATAAGAATGATAATAATATAAAGAAAAAAGATATTAATAAATTAATATCTAAAAAAGAAAGTGATAAAAATGAGCAATTTAATATTTTTGAAAGTATCGATAAAAAGAAAAAGTTTGTTAAGCCTGAAATTAATGATATTTTTAAAGAAATATCTAAATATGCATTTTCTAAGAGTCTAAATGTTAATGAGAGGGCTTTATTTTTGCAGTCAGAGCAATTTTTCAACTATTATGAATCTAACGGGTGGAAAGTTGCAGGAAAGCCAATGAAGAGCTGGGTAGCGGCCTCTAGGAATTGGCTATTAAGGTACAGTGAGAATAATTACAATAAAATCGTTAATAAAAAAAATAACGAACAATACGAAACAGAATCTGTGAATGAGATATATGAGTTTGTTAATGAATTACAGAAAAGAGGGTAAATATGAGTAAAGAATTGATCTCAGCATTAAATTCAATGTTTAGAGCGTATGAAAAAGATCCATTGAACAAAGATAAAGAAATGTTTAAATCTTATATAGATTTTTTGATTGATGAAGAAATACAAAATGTTGTAAAATCAATTAGATATTTAGTTAAAAATAATGATAGTCAATATATGCCAAGACCAAGTAATATCATTAAACATGCTAATAGATATAATTTAAGTGAAGATGACGAAAAAGAAATTAAATTTCAATCTTTTTTAGAACGATTCAAAAAGCAATACACTGGTTTTGTTGTAGATGACGACGTTGCCTTAGTTTTAAAAAAAATTGGGCGTGATTTACGTTTTGAAACTACAAAAGAGTTTAGTTTTACATTGAAAGAAGTTCGTAAAATATGGGAGTTTTATTTGTTTTATAATAAAGATAAAAATATACAATTACTAGAAAATAATAGTATAAAATTACTAGATTAAATGATTTTAACAAATATAAATATATTGAAAGTTGTACATATTTTAACTCAACTAGCTAACAAAATGGTTTCGGAATCCGAAGATATAGAACCAGAAATAGCAAATGTTATTAGTGAAAAAATATGGGAAATTATGTAAAAAACTTTGATGATGTAAGGAAATTCTTACCACAATTTCTATCAAAAGAATCCTAAGATGAGATTTTCATGGAGTTATGTAAATGAGTTTAAAATTCCATTGGAAACCATTTAGAACATATGCTCGATATGGTCAAAATTAAATTATATAAGAAAGGTATTTAAATGAGTTCAAAATGTTGCGATGCAAAAACGAAAAAAACAAAAAAAGGTAAGATGATTTGTATAGCTTGTCAGAAAGAGTGTGAGAGAAGATGACCAAAGATCAACTAATAGCTAAACAACAACTTCAAATCGAAGAATACAAAGAAATGCTTAAAAAAAATACTGAGATACAAGCTTTTACAAGTTCAAATAGTCCTGATACAGGATTTTATTCAGAATGTATGACATTAAGAGATTGGTTTGCTGGTATGGCTTTAAAAGGAATGCTTTCTAATCCAGCAACTGAGTTATTTAGTGACGGGAAAAGGGTTCATTCAGAAGAAGCTTACGCAATTGCTTCGTATAGAGTTTCCGATGCCATGCTTTCTGAGCGCGATAATACTAATAATTAACAATGTTTGTGATAACCCCGATCCCCCAAACCGGTCGAATTCGACCCCTTTGGAATTAAAGATAGCATGACAACGAATTGCTGTGGAGAGCCGCCAGTTTATGAAGATAAAAAAGCGATTGTGGCAGTTCCAGAACTTTTAGATGTGTACAAAAAAGCAAAAGATGCAATTGATGAACTAGATGATGCTATAAATGATATGGAGCTAGAAGATAAGATTTGTATTTATGAGTTAAAGGCCGCTATTAAATACCTTGAAAAACGTCATTACATAAATATAAAATCAATGCCTATCGATTGATAGTTATCTTCTGTGAAAAATGATACGTAATTATTCCTACCTTGTATTTTATTTGAAAATGATGTAGAGAAAAATATACCTAAATTATTTGTTATGTAATAAGTGGTTTTGTTTCTAAATGTGTTAATAAAATGATTGTATTTTAATAATGATTTTCTATTTGATGTAAAACCAGTATTTAGTGTAAATTCAGATTTAAACTTTTTGTTTTTAATTGCAATATCAAAGTATTTTAAGTTCATAAATCCATTTCCATTTTCAATTTTACCGATTTCTATGCCAGAATACATTTTTACATTTAAATTTATTTTTGTGGTGCATAAAATATTGCTAGTAATAAATAAATAAATAAATAATAATATATATATATATAAATTTTTCATATTATTTGTATTGTCTTAATTTAGTGAAAAATTAACTGAATGATTTTCATATATAAAATCAATATTTACTTCAATATAGTTTGTATTTCGAATATTGTTACAGTTATTATCTATATTTTTATTTGTTGCATTATCTTTGTTTTTATTATTTTTTTTGTCGCAAGTATTATGTGACCCAATTTTTAATAAATTTAAAAAATCTTTAAAACTGCCTGAAAATCTATCCATTGTTTTACTCCTTAAATTGTTTCCTTTAGATATCTAGCTCTGAAAAAATACAGGCTTTTTTCGTTGATACCTATTTCTCTAGCTACATCTGCCCATTTCATCGGCTTTACTCGCGCTCTTAACCTGATAATTAATTTTATTCTTTCTTTTACTTGTGAATCGCTTAAAATTTTTGGCATTTTACTTTCTCCTTTATTAACAGTATGAATTGAAATATATTTCTTGCATATCTGCTTTTTCGTTAGAAACAAATAATTCAAATTCATCTTCTAAAATACTATTAATTTGCTCAACATCCATTTTCGTTATTTTAGTTAATTTTAATTTCTTTGATAAAGGCAATTCTGATTTAAATATATCTTCTTCATATTCTTCTAATAATATATTCTTTAATATTAATTTCGAAATCATTAACTCATAATCTTCGCTTATATTTTTAGCAATATCAGTATAAAAATCTTTCTCTGTAGCGTATTTATATTTTTCTTGATTATATAAATGCGATGCTGGAAATATTGTATTTAAGTTTATCATTTTATTTACTCCCTTGTTTTTTATTATGTTTGTATAATACCCTATTTTCGGGTACTATACACATTGATATTTTATGTTGTATTTTTATTTTATATTGACATTGTATTTTTAATATTGTTATTGTTTATGTAGCTATAAGAAAGTTTATACGTATTTCTAGAGTACGTATAATTAAAGAACTTATGTTTACACTAAAAAAAGAGGTTTTATGTCTCAAGTTCAAAAAAATGCGATGATAGCGGCACTAGAAACTACCTTAGGAGTAGTTACTCAAGCTTGTGAAATTATAGGTATCACACGACAAGCTCATTATAAGTGGATTCGTGAAGATGAAGAGTATAAAAAACGTGTTGAAGATATCGAGAATGTAGCTATTGATTTCGCTGAAACTGAGTTGCATAAACAAATAAAATCCGGAAATTCTACATCAACAATATTTTTTCTAAAAACTAAGGCTAAAAATCGCGGATATGTTGAAAAAGTTGAATTAGATAGTAATGTTAATATTAATCAAGTTGAATTAAATTCAAAATTAAATGAGTCTATAAATAATTTAGCTCAGAAATTAATTGATGAATAATATTCTGAATGAATATTGAAGAAATCAAAAAAAACTTAGCTAATCTTCCACATGAGAATCAAATAGCGGTACTTTCTAGGCTCGAATGGCTTTCTACTGCACGAAAAAATCAAATACCTAAAAACAACAATAATTCGGTAAATCTTTGGTTAGCTGGAAGAGGATTCGGAAAAACGAGGACGGCTGTCGAAGATTTGTGGTGGGATTGTTGGACTAATGAAAAAATACGTTATGGCGTTGTTTGTGCGACTGCTAATGATACTAGAAAAACAGCGTTTGATGGGGAATCGGGTATTATAGCTAGATGTCCGCCTGAAATTATCGAGTATTATAATAAATCACTATTAGAAATAAAGTTAATAAACGGATCAATAATTCAAGGTTTTACAGCTGATGAACCTTCAAGATTAAGGGGTGCGCAATTTCATAGAGCTTGGATTGATGAATTAGCTACTTGGCGTTATCAGCGTGAAGCGTGGGATATGTTAATGTTTTGTTTACGTTTAGGTGAACAGACAAAGTTGAATATAACAACTACGCCTCAGCCAACATCTTTAATTAAAGAGCTTCTAAAACGAGATGACGTAAATATCTATAAGGGGTCTACGTTTGACAATAAAGAAAATTTGAGTAAACAACAATTAGATATATTAATTGATCGTTACGAGAACACAAGAATCGGTAGACAAGAGTTATATGCAGAAATTTTAGAAGATATTGAAGGTGCCCTATGGTCGTATGAAATGCTTGATCGAGCGAGAAAATATAGAAAAATTAGTGATTATAAACGAGTTGTTATAGCTATTGATCCAGCGGTTTCAAATAATAAAAACAGTGATGAAACGGGCATTGTTGTATGCGCTAAAGACACGCTTGACAATTATATTATTTTAGATGACAAAAGCGGAACATATAGCCCGGGCGAGTGGGCGAATGTAGCAATTAATTTGTATAGAAAATATAATGCTGACGTAATAATAGGCGAGGTAAATAATGGTGGCGATTTAATAGAATCGAATATCAGGAATATTGACAATAATGTTAATTTTAAACAAGTTAGAGCTACAAGGGGGAAGATAATTCGGGCTGAGCCTATTTCTGCATTATATGAGCAGAATAAAGTTTTTCATATGGCTAGATTTTCAGAATTAGAAGAGCAAATGACGAGTTTTACAGGCGATAGTAAACAATCAAGCCCGGATAGATTAGATGCTCTTGTTTGGGGTTTAACACATTTATCTGAAAAAAATACTGAAATATTTGTTAGTATGTTATAAAATAGAAAAAAATATGGAGAAATACATTGTTTAATAAATTATTTTCTTTTGAGAAGAAGTCAAAAACAAGAGCTATAAAAAACTCAGGTCTTTTAAGTTTTAACAATTATGATTTTAAAGATTATAAAATAAAAGATTATCAAGAAGATGGTTATGAAAAAAACGTTATTGTTTTTAGATGCGTTAAGTTAATAGCTGAAAATCTATCTAAAATTAATTTTCAATTATTTAAAAATGGTGAATTGATTGATAAACACCCGATTTTAGATTTGTTGAAAAACCCAAACCCATATCAATCAAAAAAAGAATTTATTCAGGATGTTATTTCCCAGAAATTAATTACTGGGAATGCATATATAGAATCAGTTTACAATGACTCTTCAAATGAGTATCAAGAAAAACCACCATTATTTTTATATTCAGTCAACCCTTATTTTGTAACTGTAAAACCAGGTAAAGACGGATTGCCGGCCTCATATATTTTCGGTTTAAATGAGAATAAAACTATATTTAATGTTAATTTAAATGGTAAATCGAATATTCTTCACTTAAAAGAATTTTCACCGACAAATGAACTACTTGGAACAAGCCCGTTAAAAGCGTGTGCGCCTGATGTTGATATAATTTCAGAGGGTAAGAAATGGAATTATAATATTATTAAAAACGGCGGGAAAGTCTCAGGAGTGCTTGAAGCTGAACAAGAATTAAGCGCCTCGCAATACCAGCAACTAAAAAAATTTAAGGACTCTATTTTAGGAGGGAATAATACAGGTGGAATACCAATTTTAGGTGGTGGAGTTAAATTTACACCAATTGGGCTTAGCCCGAGTGATTTAGATTTTATTAATGGGATTAAGGCAAGCAGTCAAATGATCGCATTTGCATATGGGGTTCCTTACGATTTAGTTAATACTGATCAGGCAAAGTATGAAAATTTAGAAAAAGCATACGAATTGTTATGGGATCAGGCTATCGAACCGAATTTAATTCACTTATTAGACGAGCTTAATAATTGGCTAGTTCCTCGGTATGGGGATGATTTATTACTTAGTTATGACAAAAATAATGTAGGAGCTATACAGTTAAAAAATAATAGAAAAATAACTGCTCTTGAATCTGTTAGCTTTATGACGATAAACGAAAAACGTAAATCGATCGGTTTAGAGCCCATTGAAGGGGGAGATCAATTATTAACTGAATTAAATAAAATACCTTTATCTGAAATTGGTTTAAATATTGATAATAACGTAGAAAATAAATCAGATTATATTTTATCACTACAAAAAAAGGGGTATGAAAAAAAACAGGCTGAGAAAATGGCAGGTTTGATATATGACGATATCGAAGAGTAAGCGACAAAGGCAATTAGAGCAAAGAAGGTTTTTACGCTTAATTGATATTATTTCAACAAAGTATACAATATCTTTTAAACGAGAAATACAGAAAACAATGAATAAACTAGCTGATAGTTATAATTTAAATAATTACATTAGTGAGTCAATTTTATTAGATCATAAAAAATCACTACAAAAAATATTAATGAGATTATATAGCGATTCTATTGAGTCTATTAGTGAAAAACAGTTCAATTCTATCAAAAAATCAAGAAATATAATATATGAAAAAAAAGACGCTTTACAAGATTTTGAAGAACTTTCTATAGATTATATACTGAAAAAAGGTGCTGATTTAAGTGTACAGTTAACAGATACTACAAGAAAAGATGTTCAAAATATTATTGCTGAGGGTATTAAAGATAATTTGTCAAGTAAAGAAATAGCAAAATTCATTAAAGAAAAGGCTGGCATATCAAGAAGTAGAGCTGAATTAATCAGCAGAACAGAAGTACATTCGTCGGCTAACTGGGCAAGTATTGAAAGTACGCAATCAATATCAAATGAGTTAAATATTGAATTTAAAAAAGTTTGGAACACTACAGAAGATGAGCGAACACGTTCTAGTCATCGGAAAGCTGATGGGCAAAAAGTTGATATGGATGAAAGTTTTTTGGTAAATGATGAGAAATTAATGTATCCAGGGGATAGTAGTGGGAGTGCATCAAATGTTATTAACTGCAGGTGCTTTTTAACATATGAATAAATATATAAAGGCTTTATCAGATATAGACACGATACCCCCAAAAAGTGCTCAGAATAATGCTTTGCGTGGGTTAGAATTGCGTAAAAAATGGGGTAGGGGAGGTACTGATGTAGGTGTCGCAAGAGCTAGAGATTTGTCAAATGGCAAGTCATTAAGTGAGTCAACTATAAAAAGAATGGCATCATTTAATAGACATAGAAAAAATTATCAACCGGAAAAACGAGAGGTTGACGGTGGTCAGACTGCTGGAACAATAGCCTGGTTGCTATGGGGTGGTACAAGCGGTATCGACTGGGCAATAAAAAAATCAAAAGAATTTAGAGAGGAACGAAACCGGATGAGTGAGAAAAAAGAGTTTAAGAATTTTGGGTTAAATATTGAAGTAAAGCAAGATAGTGAAGAAATGACATTTAAAGCTTATGGGGCTACGACTGGGAATATCGATCACGGCAATGATTTAATTCAAAGAGGTGCTTTTTATGATGTTGTTGAGTCAGCTAAAAAAGGCAAAATGCCGAAACTATTATATCAACACGATCATAAGAAAGTGGTCGGGGTAATCACAAATATATATGAAGATGAAAAAGGGCTTGTTGTTGAAGGTAAATTTATTAATACTACGCTCGGAAAAGACACGTACGAAGAAGTTAAAAGCGGTGCTATTGACTCAATGTCAATTGGTTATTATGTAAAAGAATATGAAATAGATAATAAGAAAAGTATACGGATTATAAAAAGCTTTTCTAAATTAGTAGAAGTTAGCTTTGTTACGTTCCCGATGAACGATGAAGCAGAGGTTTTGAACGTAAAGCAAGAAAATGGTAATATAAACCCAAGGGCTTTAGAAAGAACTTTGCGTGATGCTGGTCTTTCTCAAAAAGAAGCTAAAACAATTATATCGGGGGGTATAAAATCAATCAATCAACGTGACGTTGACAATTCCGAAGAAATAAAAACAACGCTTGAGAGTCTTATACAGGCTTTTAAGTAAAATAGAAAGGTGATGAAATGGAAATTTCAGAGATTAAAGAGTTAGGCGAACAGCTTAAAATCGAGGTAGCCGAGTTCAAAAAAACAAACCAAGAAAGACTTGAGGCAAAAGCGGACGGAAAAGCGTTTGGCGAGCTTGAAGCTAAAGTGAATAAAAATTTAGACGCTTTACTAGAATTAAAAGAAAAATCAGAGAAATTAGAAGCGTTAAGCAAAAAATCTTTAGAATTAAAAGAATCTAATGATGAGCAAAAAAATCTAGAATATAAACAAGCTTCAAGAGCTTATTTAACTGGTAATACAAACGGTTTAGAGTTAAAGACGTTACAAGAAAGAATCGACACAGACGGCGGATTCTTAGTAGCTCCAGAAAGAGATACTCAAATTGGCAAGCGAGTTTTTGAGACTTCGCCAGTCCGTCAAGTAGCTAGCGTTAAATCTATTTCTTCTAATCAATACGTTAAAGTTGTTCAAAAAACTAGAACAACTGGTGGCGGTTTTTTTGGAGAATTAGAAACTGTAACTAATGCTACAACTGGAACATTCGGACAAATAACAATACCTGTATTAAAAGATATTGTATCAGTACCTATGTCTACAGAAGTTTTTGAAGATGCATCAATCGATTTAGAAGCTGAGATTTTAGAACAAGCGTCATTAGATTTATCATTAAGAGCTAATACTGCTTACGTATCTGGTAGCGGTGCTAAAGCTCCAAAGGGATTTTTAAGTTATACTGCTTGGACAACAAATGGTACATATGAATTTGATAAAATCGAACAAGTAAACTCTGGGTCATCAGGGGCTGTAACTGTTGATGGTATTATCGAATTACAAAATGCTTTAAAAGAAGCGTATCAAGCTAATGCTGTATTTATGATGAAGCGTGAAACGTTTGGTGCATTAGTTAAATTAAAGGGTACTGATAATTATTTCTTTAATACAATGTTAGATAAAAATGCAGGGCTTAGCTTCTCTATCCTTGGCAAACCAGTTGTATTTGCAAGTGATATGCCGGCAATTGGGGCGAATTCTTTATCAATCGCATACGGTGACTTCTCTAAAGGGTATACTATCGTTGACAGGCTTGGAACTAAAATCTTAAAAGATCCATACTCTAATCCTGGGCAAGTTACTTATAGAGTTGAAAGACGTACAGGCGGTGCTGTAACTGATTTTGACGCAATTAAGATCCAAAAACTAGCATCTTAATATAGAAAGGAATTAAATAAAATGTATAAAGAATTATATAGTAGCTATAAAGTATCGAATGCATTTGATACACAAGCAATTACATCGGATACAACTACAAATGGTGATATTATTGACACAGCTGAATATGGTAGTCTTCTATTTGTTATTCAATCTGGAACTTTAACAGACGGTACATATACTGTTTTAATTCATGAGGGTGACGAATCTAACTTATCAGACGCATCCGCCGTTGATGACGCTGATTTAACAAACACAGAAGCTAGCGCCTCTTTTGCTTCTACAGACGATAATACAGTGAATAAAATTGGATATGTTGGAAGTAAGCGATATGTTAGACTTAGTCTAGTAAGCGCTTCTACATCTAGCGGTGGTACTTTAGGTGCTATTGCTATACAAGGTTCACCAATAACAGCACCTGTACAGTAGTTAATATAATTAATCCTAGGGCAGATTCAATGCCCTGGGATTAGTTAAGGAGTTTTATTTATGAAAAAAATTAAATTATTAAAGCCGTTTAAAATTGTATTAGATGGCGACATATACCCAAAGCAATTTATGGAAGGTGATATTATCATTTTAGACGATAAAACTGCTAGCGATTTAATATGTATTAAAGTTGCTACAGAAATCAGTGATAATATTAAAATTAAAGAAGAAAAAGTAATGAATGCTGATTATGAGAAAAAAATTATTGATCATACTACGGAAAAGAAACGTAGGGGAAGGCCACGTTCTAAATGATAAATCAAAATTTATCTTTAGTTACAGCGCCTGTAAATGATATTTTGACTGTATCAGAGGCAAAGACACATTTAAGAGTCGATAATTCTTCAGACGATACTTATATCACTAATTTAATTAAGTTGTGTACTAAATGTGCTGAAAATTACACAAATAGGGCGTTTATAACTCAGACATATAAAGTATTTTTTGATAATTACTATGATAATAACTTAGATAACGTCTGGTGGAATGGTATAGTACAAGGGCATATAAGTAGTTTTGTAATGAAAAAATATATTGAATTACCTTTTGCCCCCCTGCAAAGTGTCACACATTTCAAAACTTATGACGAGGACGACAATGCTACTACATTTAGTAGCGATAATTATAGCGTTTCCAGTTATTCTGGTGATTTTGCTAATAGAGGCCGAATTAGTTTAAAAAATGGAAACTCATGGCCGACATATACTAAGCCGATTGATGGAATTGAAATACAATTTGTATGCGGATATGGTGATAATGCTAGTGATGTACCGCTTCAAATAAAACAAGGGGTTTTAGAAGAAATAGCTTTTCGATATGAACATCGAGGTGATAGGCTTGACCAACAAAAAATAAATAGCGACATATCACAAGGTTTATTATCACAGTTCAAAATATTTTAATGAAAAATAATATCGGAAAAATGAGACATAGAGTAGATATCCTACAAAAATCGTTAGTAAGAAACGATATTGGGGGGATGACTGAAACCTGGACGGTTGAGGCTACAATATGGGGTAATGTTAAAGCTAAATCAGCTAATTATTCATTGCAAAATGGGGATAAAGTCAACTATATAAAATACGAATTTATTTTTCGTGATAATTCATATTTAGATGAGAAGAAAAAGATACGATTTGATAGTAGATTTTTTGATATAAAAGACTTTTATAAATTAGATGAGCGAGGGAGATTTATTTTAGCTATATGCGAGCAGTCAAAAAATGCTACAATATCAGTATCTTAAATAACAAGGGAGTTTTA
>Ga0208149_1000124_pt1 | contig 30687 bp, 39 predicted proteins | sample DEB08_DNA_15_FD_184533 | JGI IMG/M metagenome (GOLD analysis project Ga0208149, IMG submission 184533) | Aqueous microbial communities from the Delaware River and Bay under freshwater to marine salinity gradient to study organic matter... | ecosystem: Environmental > Aquatic > Marine > Coastal ... | reverse complement strand
GCAAGAGATGAAATCTGAATGGGACGCAAGTAGAGCATAAGGGAACGGTACGTTCGGAAAGGAAATCATCTCAACCTTTCTGCGTTCTATGCTCCAAGGAACGGGGATTAAAAACCTCTATTACTTTAGGAGTAAAATCATGTCTACTATCACTTATCGTGGTGTTAAGTACAACCCAGAAGCATACAAAGCTGCTGTGTTGGCAGAGCAAACTGCAACTCGTAACCACAATCTCATGTATCGTGGTATCAAAGTCGAACGCAAGTTTGCATCACAAAGTTGACGATTATCGCACTTAACTTTCCTGAGGGTTGCAAGACCCTCTTTTTTTATGCTATAATGGTATCGAAGTAATATAGTGTATGGAAAAAGAAAGGGTTAATTTGATTATTCGTAATTTGGAACTTCTTTTGGATTCTCTAAAGGCAGAAGTAAATTCTGATAGAGATGATAAGGTAGACTATAATCCATATAGTGAATATATTGAAGATTATGATGAAGTCTATGATGAGAAAAATGATTGAAACAAAAAAAGCAAAAGAACTTGTAAAACTGCTTGAAAGACTGATAGAGAAAGATTACCTCTATAGTGAAGAAAGAATCAAAGAAATGAAATCACAATTGCGTTCGGTAAAACAACAAATTGCTGACATAGATAAAAATAACTCAAAAGGATTTGGAAAATGAAACCAGTAACATCAAAAGATCTCCTTGAGATGGATAAAAATCTCCAGGTTGTAAAACTTGGAGCAATTCCAAATCCTCAACAGATGGCATGGTATGCAGGAAAGCAAGATTACTCAGAATATCCAATCTACACAAAAACACCTCCAGATGAAGAAAAGGCAGGAAAGTGGGTTGTAGAGCAACTTCTTGCAAACGATAGAGGTCATTATGGTCCTTTGGAGCATCCTGGACTGATTATGAATGTGTGTGGTTACGTTCACAATGTAATGGTTCAGGCAAGAACTCATCGTGTCGGTGTGAGTTTTGATGTGCAGTCACAACGATACACTGGGAAACGTGTTCTTAAGGTTGCAGAAGGTGAACTAAGTCCTGAGGATGTCTTCTACGTGCGTCCTGCGGGGTTCTATACCAATCGTAAGGGTAAGAAGTATGATTGGACGGAAGAGAATCGTCAAAGGAAACTAGGACTTGCTCTTGCTGCATGTAAAGAGTATTCAAATGATTATCATGAAATTGGTGCATCCGAAGAACATATCCGTGATTATCTTCCGCAAGGAATTCGTCAGGATTTTGTAGTTTCATTCAACCTTCGTTCTGTATTGCACTTTCTTGATCTTCGGTCAAAACTTGATGCACAAATTGAGATTCAGGCACTCTGTGAACAGATGTGTCCTATCATTAAAGAATGGGCACCAGAAGTTTGGGATTATTATGAGACTAAGCGTCTTCACAGAGCAAAACTTAGTCCATAAATAAATTATCCTGACATAAGTACATCATTTAGGAGGTGGAAATTTTGGCAACATACCCAATTATTAATAAAGAAACTGGTGAACAGAAAGAAGTCGTTCTGAGTGTTCATGAATGGACAAAATGGTGTGATGATAATCCTGAATGGACACGAGATTGGTCAGATCCATCTACTGCACCTATGGCAACAGATGTTGGTGAATGGAGAGATAAATTGGTCGCAAAAAATCCTGGATGGAATGAAATACTGAGCCGTGCTCAAAAAATGCCAGGTTCAAAAGTAAGTAAAATCTAATGGCAAGAAGAAAAAGAGCATCTGCAAATGATCAACCCATTGGAGTTGGTCTTTCAACAAAGCAGATGAAAAAAAAGAAACCACTAAGTTCTTCTTACTTAGTAGACATAGACCCACTTAATGAAAATCAAAAAAGACTGTTTGATTCTTATAAGGAAGGAAAGCATTTAGTCGCATATGGTTGTGCAGGGACAGGAAAGACCTTTATAACCCTCTTTAACGCACTTAAAGATGTGTTAGATGAGAATACTCCTTATGAGAGAATATACCTTGTGAGGTCTCTTGTAGCAACCAGAGAGATTGGGTTTCTTCCCGGTTCTCATGAAGATAAGGCAGACATCTACCAAATTCCATATAAGAATATGGTAAAGTATATGTTCCAGATGCCAAGTGACGCTGATTTTGAGATGTTATATGGCAATCTAAAATCTCAGGAATCAATTAAATTCTGGAGCACATCATTTCTTCGTGGAACAACTCTTGATAATGCTGTAATTATTGTAGACGAGTTTCAAAATTTGTCCGGGCACGAATTAGATTCTATTATTACTCGTGTTGGTGAAAATACAAGAATTTGTTTCTGTGGTGATGCTACCCAGTCTGACCTTACTAAAATGAGTGAAAGGAATGGTATTGTTGACTTTATGAACATCTTGCGTAAAATGCCATCATTTGATATAATTGAGTTTGGAACTGACGATATCGTTCGATCCGGTCTAGTCAAAGAGTATATCATCGCAAAAATAGAAGCAGGTTTTTAATGTTTAATCATGTAGATTTGAATCTCCCTCTCCTTGAGAGAGAGACTATTGATGGAGTCAGATATTATTCTGTTCCTGATGAAAAAGAACTCTTAAAATTAGTTTCTATCACTTCGGTGACCAGTCATTATAATAAGGAGACTTTCGTAAAATGGAGAAAAAGAGTTGGTGATGAAGAAGCAAATCGAGTTACAAAGGCGGCAACACGTCGTGGAACTGATATGCACACTCTCACTGAGTGTCACCTAAAGAATATAGAGTTGCCGAAAGTTCCTCCTATTTCTGAGTTCTTATTTAAGATTTCTAAGGGTACTTTAAATAATATTGATAATATTCATGCTCTGGAAACTTCCCTATATAGTAAGCAGTTAGGTATTGCTGGAACCGTCGATTGTATTGCAGAATACGAGGGTGAATTAGCAATCATTGACTTTAAGACTTCAAAGAAACCTAAACCAAGAGATTGGATCGAAAACTATTTTGTCCAATGTGCAGCATATGGTTGTATGTTGTATGAAATGACTGGTATTCCCGTCAAAAAATTTGTAATCATTATGGCTTGTGAAAATGGAGAATGCGTCGTCTACGAAGAAAGAGACAAATCAAAGTACATCAAACTTCTTACCGAATACATTAGAAAGTTTGTTACAGATAAATTGGACCTCTATGGATCAGAATAAAGAGTTAGAGAAGGCAATAGCAAGTAAATTTCTAACACCATCTAAGTTTGCATTGGAAATTGAAAAGATTGTTGCCGAAGAAAAAATCAACTATATCGATGCCATTTGTCACTATTGTGAATTAAATGAACTTGATGTAGAATCAGTCACAAAACTTGTATCAAAACCACTGAAAGAAAAACTGAAGTGGGATGCTACGAGACTTAATTTTATGAAAGCAACTTCGAAAGCAAAACTGCCTTTATGAAAGTGACCCCATATCAAGTCTATTGTGAGTATCTTGCTTTGAAATCGCATTTTAGTAATAGAAAATACGATTATTTCAAATACAATAAAAAGGTAAGGGCTTCTCTTCAATCTTTTTACAAAAGAAAAGACCGTTACTTCTTTGAAAAAACAAGTCGTAAATATAAAGACGAAGAGATTGTTAATTTTTTGGTCGCAAACTTTGTAGAATCTACTAGTGTAAATCAGGTATGGATTGGAGAAATTATAAGTTCTGGAGAAAGAACCTACCAAGATTGGACAAAAAGACAACAGAGTTTGACTTACTTGTTCAAAGAACAAAGCAACGAATTACTCTCGAACAACGAATTAGAGAATCTATTCAGTTGTTCGAAAGGTCATCCAATAATCTTAAAAAGATTTCTTGGTGGAGACATAAGTCTTGAAACTTTTGTAATCTATGATAGAATATTCTCATTCAGAAAGAAGTTTGATAAAGAACTGAAAGATCCTGTATGGGAAACTGTAAGTTTAAAACTCCAAAAATATTCTTCCTTTCTAAATATTGATGTGTTCAAATTCAAAAAGATTTTGCGGGACATTGTAAATGAGTGACTTTTTTGATTCTGAGATCATTCAGGAAGAACTGAGTGAAATTAATGAAATGCAAGAAAAAATCTACGAAAGTTTTATTTCTTTCGGTAATATGTCCCGTGAACAAAAACTTGAGCACGTTGAAATACTTTCATCCTTGCTTGAAAAACAGCAAGTGATGTATACAAGATTATCTCTTTCGGATGACCCAAAAGCCATCGAAATGAAAGATAATCTACGCAAATCAGTTTCATCAATGGGGTTTCCTCCAGAAACTGATATGTTGACTTTATTCAGTAGTATGAATGCAACAATAAAATCTCTCAAAGATTATATTGAAGATTGACAATTAAGTCTCTATTTGTTATACTATCTAAGTAAATCTAAAACATCCAAACTAATCTAAGGTAATCTAAAATGAGCTTCGCAGATCTTAAAAAGCAATCCAAACTTGGTTCTTTGACACAAAAACTAGTCAAAGAAGTCGAAAAAATGAATAATGCAGGTAGTTCAGGAGATGATCGTCTCTGGAAACTAGAATGTGATAAAGGCGGTAATGGTTATGCCGTTATTCGTTTCCTTCCTGCTCCTGAAGGTGAAGATCTTCCATTTGTTAAACTTTATTCCCATGCCTTCCAAGGTCCTGGTGGATGGTATATTGAGAACTCTCTGACGACTCTGGGTCAGAAAGATCCAATGTCAGAATACAACACGATGCTGTGGAATAACGGCACTGATAGTGGTAAAGATCAAGCACGTAAGCAGAAACGTAAACTGACTTATGTTGCAAACATCTATGTCGTCAAGGATCCTGCTAATCCTGAGAATGAAGGTCAAGTATTCTTGTATAAGTTCGGTAAGAAAATCTTTGATAAGATTACTGCCGCAATGCAACCTGAGTTTGAGGACGAGGAAGCAATTGATCCATTTGACTTCTGGCAGGGTGCTAACTTTAAGTTGAAGGCAAAGAATGTTGCCGGTTATCGTAACTATGATTCTTCAGAGTTTGCCCGTCAGGATGCACTTCTGGAAGATGACGAAGCAATGGAAGCAATCTGGAAAAAAGAGTACTCTCTTGAAGAGTTTGTTGCTCCTGACCAGTTCAAGTCCTATGATGAACTGAAGAAGCGTCTTGATTATGTTCTTGGTATCAAAGGAACAACTAAGTTCCAAGATCAAGAATCCGTTCAGGAAGAAGAAGAGTTTCGTCAACAGAATCGTGGAGAATCAAATTCTGTCCCTCAGTCAATGAAAGAAGAATTGAATGACCTTTCTTCTACTAATACTGATGAAGATGATGATACTCTTTCATACTTTGCCGCACTCGCAGCAGAATGAGTTAGTTAGAGATTGTGACTTTGGTATTCTCAGTTCTAATCAGTGATTCATTCACATACTCTGAGGATAAACCATAAATCATAATCTCTCTCATATCATTTAAAAATTGTTGTAAATATCCTTGCTTTAGTAAATAAATCGAGGATTTTTTATTGTTCTTAATTGTTTCATATTCCCAGTTTGATACTCCTCTTCTCACTGAAATACCAGATACAGAAACTTTAGTACCATTATCACTATAATTTAAAGTAAAGTCTTCATCAACAACTTTACCTGCCGGAAGAATTAATCTACCACTTGAGTCTTTGACTTCTTTAGTCTCATAATAATTAATATCATTCAAACCTACAATACCATACTTATTTTCTGCATACTTATATAATTGGTAATTAGATAAAGGCCATTCATCTCTTACATTAATAATACCGGCAGTCATTAAGACTACCCAATCTAAATCTGCCTTACCATAAAACTCTTCTGCCACTGTATCAGGTCTTGCACCTTCTACGATTTCATACTTATTGAAGAGTGTAAAAACATTTTGTAAATCATCACGCAACTTATTTCTTCTGAATAAGTTTTTGACTTTTAAGTAATCTTGTGATGAAATTGCATCAGACAAAAATGACTGATATTCTACATCTGGTAATTCTCTGAAATAACCCATTTTAGTATCCTACTCCTCCTACTTTTCCTTTTGCTCCTTCATTACCAAAATCATCATAATCTTCTGCATAAATTGGACTCAGTTCTTGGAATGATAATTGCATCACCATATGAACTGGTGTTTTGGAATCATCGTTATATGTCATATAAGTTCCCGAACCTGTATAATTGATCTGAACATTTGTAAGTGCCGCAACAATAAAACTATTTAAGAATTGATGATCATTATTTCCAGTCTTATACTTTAAACGGAATACATTTGGAGATTTAAGGAATAGTCCTGTACCACCTTGCTCAGAGTTTTCTGCAATTGTTGAGGTAGGTGCCATATTTCTTTTCAATTCGATAATAATTTTTTTAATTTGCTCTGCTTCTGTACCATTTCTTGGAGCAAGATTAAATGAAAAATTAAAACTTCTTAACTTAACTCCATTAAATAAAAGTTCTGTATTTGGATTTAAGATTTGACCTGTTGATCTTGCTAAAACTCCAGAAAAACTAGTATTTGCTCCTAGAATATTTACTGCCTTTGACCCAAAAAATGCATTAGATAGTTGCTGTCCTTCACCACTTTTTACAATTCCCTTTAAATCTGTAAATGATTGTTCTAATGCACTAGCAATTCCTCCAAAAAAGGTTTCATTAGTTATCGTATCATTTACAGCACCCAAACCATATGCTGCTAAAGTATTTAATCTATCTTCACCCCAACCGGTGGAATTTGTTGATGTAATATTTTGTGGTATTGGTAGAATTATAGTACCTATTTGATCTTCTTTTTTTGTATTATTATAATTTCTTTTATTTGAATTTAATCCCTCTTGGAGTACATTTTTTTGAGGAGTAATTCCTAATGTTTTATACTTTAGAATTTCTATTTGTAAATAATCAGTTTCTTTTTCTAATATCGCATATGGATATCTCAATGGTCCAAATTTATTATTTCTATTACTTGCAGATCTTTGCCTTCCTATATTTAATGTTGATGGCGGTTGTTCTCCTCCATCTCCTGGAGATCCTTCCCCTGGTTTTGCAACTGTTGCTGGTGAATTTGCTGGAGTCAATTTGCCAGCATCCAAATCAGCAAAATATTTATCACCTTCTGGTCCGGATAAGTCTTTAGGAATTTGATCAGTGGGAACAGTATACTCCATCTATCTTTTTTTTTAAGTATTTAGAAACTTTCCATAAGGAATTTCTCTCAGGTCGGCAATTTCACCTGCATATATCTCATAAAATTGTGTATCTGCTCTACTTAGTTTATAGTTTCTTATTTTTCCCCAGTGATAATTAAAACCAATAAATGCAAAATCATTGGGTACACTGTATATATCTGTACAAGCAATTAATGGATGTTGGTCATATTGTATATTTGGTGATCTTGCAGTGTAAATATAAGTATAAAATTTTCCAGGAATGGGAACAGGAGTTACAGAATCTTTAACTGCCTCTAATATTTTTGACATTAATTCATCAGGTGTTTCAATACCGATTAAATTTCCAACAATATTTCTTACTCGATTATTGTCATCATCTGTTGGTCTATTTGGATTTTTTAGGACTCCATCATCATAAACATTAGAACCTACTTTTATATTTGGGTCACTACTGTAAGTTACTTCACCAGTTTGAGAAACATAATAATATGATCTTCCTGTTCTTCCTCCTCTTTTTATTGTTCTTGCCATTACTTAATACCAAGTTCGTTTTCTGTAAGGACCTTAAACTCATAACCATGATCTAAACACCATTCTTTAGCGGCATTCCACTTTGCCTGATTTTTAGCATACTCAACGACTTCATAGATATAACCTTTCGTCTTTCTTTGTTTGACTTTAGGTTCGATACACTGCTTAAATGGTTTGATTTCAATAATCATCTTTTTGATTGTTCCGTTATTATCTTTATATTTGATATAAAAATCTGGGAAGTATCTCCTTACTTTATTTGTAGTTGGATCATAGTATGGAATTATGGCCTCTTCACTACTCCAAGATAATATATTTTCATTTGTATCACAATATTTCATAAATTTGCGCTCCCATAGAGAACGATATATAATATTTCTATGGTCTCCAACATATTTTTGAGGGTATAGTGGTTGGTATCTTCCTTTATAGGATGCCATTATTTTGACCTCTCCGTTATCAATCCGCGAATTGATGAAAAAGACTTATCGCAAACTGGACAGTATGACATCTAAATAACTAATAATCAAGTAGTCTTATAGGTATTTAGAGTGCCGAGAATTAAAAAAATATCAGAATTTAAACCCTTAATTACTAATCTTGCACAGACATCTCATTATCAAGTCATGTTTGGTGGGTTGAATAATTATTTAAGTGGATATTTAAATGAAAGAGGAGTAAATACGAGATTTATTACAGAAGAATCTGGTTTATTATGTTCTTCTGCTTCCATTCCTGGTAGTTCATTAGCAACTGCGGATATTAATGGGAACTTTATGGGTATGCAAGAGAAGATGGCACATACCCGAATTTTTACTGAAATGCAATTAGAATTTTATGTTGATTCTGATTATAGAATGATTAAGTTTCTAGAGCACTGGATGGAATATATTGTAAGTGGGGGCGAATCACCATCTGCTGGTCCTGGATATTATTATCGAATGCAGTTTCCAGAACAATATAAATGCGATCAGACAAAAATTATAAAATTTGATAGGAATGGAGATAAAGAATTGGAATATAAGTTCTTTAAGTTGTTTCCAAAAAATTTAACATCTATTCCAGTTTCTTATGGAACTTCTGATATATTAAAAGTTAGTGCTTCATTCGAATATGAACGTTATGTTTCTGGTAAATTAACATCGAAGAGTGTGAAAGATGGAACTAGTAATAATAGAGGATCTGTGAAAACTGAATCTATTCCTCTTGAAGTAATTCCATTTCAAGGACGACAAATAAGTGGAGTAGTTCTTCCAAATAATAATCTTGCTTAATCCGTTCTAAATAATCACAACTGAACTTATAATGGGTTTTTATGCCTTTACCTAAAATTAATACTCCAATATATGAGTTGGAATTGCCTTCGACTAAAAAGAAAATTAGATACAGACCATTTTTAGTTAAGGAAGAAAAGATTCTAATTATTGCGATGGAATCTGAAGATCAAAAACAGATTACGACTGCTATTAAAACTGTAATCGGCAATTGTATTCTTTCTAGAGGTATTAAAGTAGAACAACTATCCACTTTTGATATTGAATATCTTTTCTTGAATATCAGAGGCAAATCTGTCGGAGAAGATGTTGAAGTATTGCTGACTTGTCCTGATGATGAAGAGACGCAAGTTTCTGTAGTTATTAATCTCGATGATATTAAGGTTCAATCTGATAAAAATCATTCGAGAGATATTGTATTAGATGAAAATCTAACTATGAGAATGAAGTATCCTTCTCTAGATGAGTTCATTAAATCTAATTTTAGTTTTGATGGTAAGTTTGGTGTGGATGAGTCATTCCAACTAATTGCTTCTTCAGTAGAGCAAATTTATAATGAAGAAGAGTCATGGAATTCTTCTGATTTTAGTAAGAAGGAAATGCTTGATTTTATTGAGCAATTGAGTTCCAAACAATTTAAAGAAGTTGAGAATTTCTTTGAGACAATGCCAAAACTTTCACATACTGTAAAACTAAAAAATCCAAATACTGGAGTCGAAAGTGATGTTGTATTGGAAGGTCTATCCAGTTTTTTCGCATAGGTATGGCGCACACTGACCTTGCGTCATACTACCAAATAACATTTGCCCTGATGCAGCATCATAAATATAGCTTAACAGAGTTAGAAAATATGTTACCTTGGGAAAAGGACATTTACCTCACTTTATTAGAGCAATATATTGAAGAAGAAAAATTAAAACAGCAGCAAAACAGTGGTAACCAATAAATCTTACAGAGCACCACAATTAAATATGAGGAGAAGTAAAATTTCTCCTAGTAAATTTTCTAATACTAAGGTAAATCCTTATACGGGAGAGTACTTATCTGCTGGAGAGAGAAAATTATTATTTCAAAAAAGAATTGTAAGTTCTGCAAATGTTTTTAAGAAATTAGGAGCACTTGTAAGAACACCATCTAAAATCATACCATCTAAAAATGTTTTTAAGAAATCAGAAGCACTTATAAATCCAAAGACATCCTCAATTGCCTCTGATAATAAACCAAAAGATAAAAATGATATTAAATCCTTAGAAAAAAGATTTTCTGGTTTAGAAAAAGGATTTTCTGGTTTAGAAAAAAATGTTTATTCCATATCAAAAGCATCAGATAATAAATCTGATAATAAAATTTTATCTAAAAGAGTTTTTGTATTAGAAAATGATGTTTCTTTTCTGGCAAAGACATTAAATAAGGAAGCAGAACTTGAGAAGAAGGCACAGAAACAATATGAAAAAGATGTAGAAAAAGTAGAAGAAAAGAAACTTAGAAGTGGTGAAGAGAAAAAATTAGAGAAAAAAATAACCAAAGGACTAATTTCTCCAGTAAAAGCAGTAGGAAAAAAAGCAGGAGGAGTTCTTGGAACCTTGATGGAACTCTTCATGACTTTGCTTGGAGGGTGGTTAACAAATCAAGGATTAGAGGCAATAAAAGCAAATGCAGAAGGTAATATTGATAAATTAGAAGAAATTAAAAAAAATGTTACAGAAACTCTTGCAACTGTTGGTGGAATATTTGCATTATTGAGTGGTGGTCTTCTTGTTATTGGTGCTATTGTTAAGTCATTAGCAAAAAGAATTGCTAAGTTTCTTTGGAGAAAAACATTTGGAAGAATTTTAAATCCTAAACCACCAAAGACAACACCAAAACCAACGAATCAAAAACCAAACCCAACAGGCACTATAAAACCTTCGACCCCAACACCAAAATCTGGATCTCTCAAAGGAGGGGGAAGTGCTCAGGCACCAAGAGCAGGAGCAGGAAACTCTGGTCTATTAGACCGTTATGGGAAACCATTAAAGAGTTCACCATTGGACGCATATAGAGGATCAGGATCTTCACCAGCAAGAGCACCAAAAATTCCTCAACCTAAACCTGTAATTTCAAAAACTCCTAAATTTAAAGGATTTAAAGGTATGAGAGGTGGAATTGCTGGAATTGCCCTTGGATTGGGACTTTCATTATTCGAAACACAAATAGTAGATACACTTGGATCTTTTTACGGTAAATTTGGTGTTGGATTTCGTTCAATGAAAGATTCTGAAATATTAAGTGAAATGGATTCTTTAGAAAAAAAAGTAATTTCTTTAGATATTGAGAATAAACCTTGGAATGGAATTATTGCAGAATCACTAATTAATGAATCATCTATTTACTTTAGAGAAGCAAAAAGAAGAGAATTGATTAAAGTTTCTGAAGATGGATCTGAATTTTTATATACAGAAAAAGGAATAAAAGCAAAAAATCCAAACAAATCTGCGAGAGATAGTCTTAGTGCTGAAGATAAAAAAGTTACACCGGGAACTTTACCTCCTTCAGCAGCAGTAACACCAACACCAGCAGTAACAACACCAACACCAGCAGTAACAACACCAGTACCAGGAGAAATGCCTGCGGCACAAATTTCTTCTCCATCTTCTTCAATGCCAGCACCAGGGCCAGTATCTAGTGCTGGAAATACAACCGTAATTTATAAGAAAGTTGGAGGTTCTGGAGGACAAATGCAGGGACAACCACTTAAGAGTGGATCTGCAACTGATGTTCCATTGATTGCTTCGGCAGATCCAAGTAATTTCTATACAATGTATTCTCAACTTCTCTATAATGTGGTAGGTTAAGATGGCAGTAGCAGCAGTAGCAGCAGGAGCACTTAGAATAGGTTCAATGTTTGCCAGAGGTGCTGGTTCAGTTCTTTCTGGTGGAGCAAGGGGAGTTGGTAGAAGTGGAGGAATGCTTCGTAGAGCAGTTCTTAAAAAATCTAAGGTAAAGAGAGAAAATATTGCAAGAAGCAGAAGTTTTAATAAAAAACTTATGGAGAGAAATAGGAGAAGACAAAAAGAAAAAACTATAGAAACTTTTAGTATAAAAAAACCTAGACTTGGATCAATTCCGGGTAAAAGTTTTTTTGAGAAAATTTTAGATTTTATTGGAACTTTATTTCTTGGGTGGTTATTTAATAACCTTCCAAAAATTATAAAGTTTGTTGAAGATTTAAAAAAGAGAATAAATCTTCTTATTGATAGTTTAAAAAGTTTTGTTGAGAATGTTGGAAAATGGTTTACGGCATTAAAAGATAATATTGTTGCACGATGGGAAAATATAAAAAGTTTTGATTTTACGGATCAATCTGGAAAAATTAAAAAGTCAATGGATGATTTGGAGAAAGCATTTATAGGAATGTCAAATGATTTTGATTCTGCAAAAAGGGCAATGCTTGATGAAATGGGAGAAGATTCTGGTGGAGGGAGTTACACTCCAGGAGAAGTGCCTGAAGAAGTATCATCTGATACTGAATTTTCAACAGCAGTTACTAATCTTGCAAAAAAATATGATTTAAATGAAGATGATCTATATGCTGTAATGAGTTTTGAGACTGGTGGTACTTTCGATCCAGCAAAGAAAAACATGGCCGGTTCTGGTGCTACAGGTTTGATTCAATTCACGAATTCCACGGCAAGAGGATTAGGAACTACAACTGAAGCACTTGCAAGGATGTCGAGAACAGAGCAATTAAAGTATGTTGATAAGTATTTTTCGAATAAAGGAATTCAAGGTGGAAATATTGAGGACCTTTATATGTCAATTTTATTTCCAGTTGCTGTAGGTAAACCCAGCAATTTTGTTCTTTTTGGTAGAGGAGCAATTGCTGGATATGGACCTGGATCTAGAGCATATTCACAAAACAGAGGATTGGATAGAAATAATGATGGAAGTGTTACTAAAGCAGAGGCTTCTGCTGCAGCAAGAGCACATAAAAAAGGTGGTAGTGGTGGAAGATATGGTGGTGGGGGAAATGTTGTAGAATATATTACAGGAGATAGAAGGCACCCAAACTTTGAATATAGTGGTCATGGAAGAGCATATAATTACCATGATCATATTGCTTTTAGAACTATACAAGAAAAAGAGAGAGCAAAGGCAGCATTACGTGCAGCAGGAATAAAAATAGGTAGTGAGTATATTGGGAGAGAAAATGATCCTGGATGGCACGGAGCAAACTTGGCAATTGATATTCCTGGAGGACAGTGGGGTGGTAGTGGTGCAATCGGACAACGAGAATATAATGGTTCTGCAAGAGTAAGGCAAGTATTAACAAATGCTGGATTTGGTGGTGCAGGATTAGGACATGGATCAAGTGCAATCTCTCGATCTCCTGGTGTAATGCCTGATATTGGATATTCAAAAGGACCACAAAATACAATCCTAATTATAGAAGAAGAAGCACCACCACCAATGATGATGGGTCAATCTGGAGGATCTTCTCCAATTATTGTTATGGGTGCCTCGTTAAATAGTATTATGAAAAGAAAATTACTAACAGATTTAGCATATACTTAAATGTCAGCATCCGGATCTTCGCTATACGAAATACTAATATTAGAATCTAATGATAAACAGAGAACTGTTGATCTGAAGTTAGGTGCTGTTTCGATTGATTATTATGAGGATATTTTTTCACCAACAATCACTGCTAAAATCAGAGTGATTAATACTGGAGATTCGATTGAAGGTGAGAAAAGTGGTAAATTACAATCGATATATAATGGTCTTCCTTTAAGAGGTGGGGAGAGAGTTCGTATGAAAGTTTTAGATAGAGGTGATGAAAAGAAAGGTCTTGATTTTGCATCAACTCCAAGCAAGTATCTTTATGTTTCTAGTATTACTGATGTAATTTCTGAATCTCAGAGAGAAAGTTTTCTACTTAATCTAGTTTCAAGAGAGGCAATCACAAATGAAACTACAAGAGTCGCAAGAAAATATACTGGAACTATTGATCAATCCGTATCAAAAATTTTAAAAGATGTTTTAAAAACCACAAAATTTGATACTGAAGGTATAGAAAAATCTCAAAATAAATATCCATTTATTGGAAATTCAAGAAAACCTTTTACTACTTTAGTTTGGTTAGCATCAAAATCTGTTCCAGTATCTTCTGGAGATTCTAGTGCAGGATTTGTTTTTTATCAGACAAAAGATGGATTTAAATTTAAATCTATTGATGGTTTAATGAAGCAAGAACCAAAAAATAAAAATACACCTTATTATTATACAGAAGTTAATGTAAATGAAACTGAAACAAATAATGATTTTAAAATTTTAAATTATTTTACTGATAAAAATCAAAACTTAATTGAAAAATTAAGATTGGGAGCATATTCTAGTGAAACGATATTTTTTAATCCATTAACAGGAGAAGTAACTCCACCAGAAAAAAGAAAGTTTCAATTTAAAAAATATCAAGATAAAATTGAGAATCTTGGTTCAAAAGGAAAAATATCTTTACCGAAAATGAGTGAAAATTCTAATGAATCATTGGGAGATGCTCCAACTAGAATTATCACTGGAGTATTGAGCATTGGAACTGCAGACTCTAGTGTCTCAAAAAAATTGAATTATGATCCTGGAACATATCAAGCACAATCCATTATGAGATATAATCTATTACTTACTCAATCAATCAGTATGATGGTGGCATGTAATACTAATCTCAGTGCTGGTGATGTTATTGATTGTAGATTTCCAAAAATTTCATCAGAAGATGAAAATGAAATTGATACCGAAACAAGTGGGCCATATATAATAAAGGAACTCTGCCATCATTTTGAACCTAATAGTTCATACACTTCTTTAAAATTAGTTAGAGACAATTTTGGAATCAAAAAAATAGACAAATGATAGAAGAATCAAGTTTAAAAAGTAATTTTATTGGTAGAGATGGATTTCGTTGGTGGATAGGACAAATTCCTCCAATGGAATCTATGGGTGAGCAATTTAATGGAGAAGGATGGGGAAATAGGATAAAAGTTAGAATAATGGGATATCATCCACTTGATGATAGTGAGTCAGGTTTAAAGAATGAGGATTTGCCTTGGGCACTAATTATGCTCGGAACTGCTGATGGTAGTGGAGGATCAAATTTTGCAAAAAGTACAAAGATAAGACCAGGCGATGTTGTCTTTGGATTTTTTATGGATGGAGATGACGCACAGAACCCTGTTATTATGGGAATACTTGGCAATACTGATTTATATACGAAAGGTGATTATAAGTTTCCATTTTCTCCATTCACTGGATATACAACAAATATACCAAAACCGGATAAAGAGGTATCAACCGCAAATGAGGCAAATGAGTCTAACAAAACATCTCAAGAACCTCCGGTTCAACTTCCAAAATCAAAAGCATCTCAAGTAGGTAGAGCTGCTGCCGGTGGTACTTCAATTGGAGTCAAACTTACTCCGGCAAATACTTGTGAAAATACGACTCTTACAAATATTGAGGAAGCATTAGAGAATTTAATTAAGTTTATACAAGAAGGTCAAGGAAAATTAAGTGAATATCAGGATAAAATTGATGAAGTTGCGGAATTTATAAAGGCATCTTTGAGTTGGTTGGTCGGTGAGATAATGAAAGCAATTACACAATTTTTAGTTGGTGATGATAATAAACCTGGAATTATTCCTGTAGCACTTAATGCTCTTTATGCTTCTGTATATAGTGCAATTCTTCCGGCAGGTGGTCCAGCAGTAGCAAATATAGCAGCATCAAAAGAAATCGAAGCATTTGTTATTCCTATCAGTGCATTAGAAGCAGCATTAATATGTGTTGCGAATGCAGTGTTAGAAGGATTGGTCACTTTAATTCGTGAATTACTTCTTTCGATGTTGGAAAATATTGATAGATTTGTAACTTGTATTGTTGATCAATTTGTTGGGTCACTTTTAAATAGTGTTGTTGATCGCATAGCAGATGGATTATCCGGTGCTCTTGGTGGACTTTCGGGTCTTCTGGGTGGAGCAATCGATATTATATCAGTTGCAAAGGATGCAATATCATTCTTCAATAGTCTTGAAGGATTATTGGATTGTAATCAGGTTAATACAAAATGTGATGGAACTAAAGAATGGATTATTGGTCAAGGTACAAAAGAAGCAATGGATATAAATGAATCATTTGAAAATATTTCTAATATTGTCAATACTGCCGGAGCACTTGCTAATGATGTAATAAACACAATCGAAGGAGTTCCAACAAGTATTCAAGAATTAACTGGTGGAATTACTGATGTTGTTGATATTTTCAATGGTGATTCTTTAATTGAAGGTAGGACTGGAGATTTTGGAAATTGTCTTACTACTTATCCTACTAGTTGTGGTTCTGCACAAATTAAAATATTTGGTGGTGGAGGAACCGGAGGATCTGCAATTCCTATATTAGGACCAACTGTAGAAAGAATTATTAATGATACATCTATCGGGCAAAATGTAAATAAAACTGCAAATGTTATAGGAGTTGTTTTAGAAAATGCAGGTTCTGGTTATCGTTTCCCACCATTTGTAGAAATTACTGATGAATGTGGAATTGGATATGGTGCAAGAGCAAGATCTACAATTAACAATGAAGGTCAAATTACCTCTATCTATATGGTATCTTCTGGCGAAAATTATCCAGTTAATGGTGAGGGTGGGTATGGTGTTGTTGATGTAGAGATAGTTTCTAGTGGCATTGGTTATCAGGCAACAGATACTATTGTCGATAATTTTGGAAATGAATATTCTTTTACTATTGATACCGATTCTTTAACTACTGATACCGATTCTTTAACTACTGATACCGATTCTTTAACTACTGATACCGATTCTTTAACTACTGATACCGATTCTTTAACTACTGATAGTAATGTTACTGGGAGGATTGTTTTTGTATCCCCAATAAATAAGGTTGAGGTTCCAGATCTGGTTACTATTAAAATTAATTCTGAAACTGGTTTAGGTGCTGTTTTCAAACCAATTCTTGGTAAAATTGATAATACCACATCACAAGAAGAAGTTATTCGAGTCATTGATTGTATAAGTTAATAAAATGGCAGATAAAAATTACGAAGCAAGATTGTATGAGACATGGGGTCCAAACTTTAGGATTGATATAAATAATCCTGATATCGGAGTAGATGGTAAGAGTGTATATCAATTATATGCATTCAATGATGATAATGATATTCATTTACAAACATTTACTGAAAGTGGTGCATATAGAATTATTAATGATCGAGGAATAGAAATTGCCGGTGGAGCAAAAGGTTCCGATGGTAATGTGGATATATGTATTACTGGAGTTGGTGGTGGTGATGTGTGGATTACTGCGATGCAAAATGGGACAGTTAAAATTAAAGGCAAAAATATAATGATCGAAGGAGTTGAAGATGTTGATATAAAAGCAGGAAGAAATCTAAACTTAACTTCTGGTTCTGGTAGAATTATAATGAGTGGGAATAAGATAGATAGAGATACATTTTCAGGAAATCTTTCTGGTGCATTAGCATTTACTGCAAGAGCATATGCGCCAACTCCTCTTGGTACTGATTTTATAACAGAATCTTTCGGAATTGGAAACTTTATAGCATCAATTATTGGAGGATAATTATGGCAGTCGGTACTCTTATTAATACCCTTACTACATTACTTGGACTTCCAAGTTTTCCAAAGAAGGGAGTCAATAAATTTCAGTATCTTGATACAAGATTTAGGTCAACAGTATCTGTAAGTGGTCCATTAATTGCAGAAAGTGTTTCGGCAGAATTAGGTGAAAGTTTAATGTGTGGAACGAAGTTTCTTCTCCCAAACCCACTTACGCCAAGTCAAGCACTTCCTCCTCATATTATTGCGACACCATTATCATATCTATTGAATTTTGGTGGTCTTGTTACATCTGTTAATATAAATTGCACCGGAACTAATAATATTACTGGAGTTACCTCCATAAATGGTATTGTTAATCTTAACGGTACTGTCAAACTTAATGGTAAAGATTTAGAAGCAGAACTTGCATTAGGAAAGGCATTACCATCATCTGACGAGAGATTAAAGAAGAATATACATACTATTACAAATCCGATAGAAAAAGTATCAGCACTGAGAGGTGTTTCTTTTGAATATAAAGAAACTGGTCAAAAGCAAATAGGATTTATTGCTCAAGAAATTGAAAAAATTATTCCTGAAGTTGTTGGTGAAAATCCTGATGGATATAAAGGAGTTCAATATCAAAATGTGGTTGGACTTTTAGTTGAAGCAATCAAAGAACAACAAAATCAAATTGATGAATTAAGGAGAAAAATAGATGAGTGATAAATTAATTAAAAAACTAGATGATAGAGTTTCTTCAAATAAAACTGCAATTGGATTTATTGAGGCAGAGCTACCAAAATATGAAGAAACAATTGGTGAGTTTACTGAAATTACAATTCCAATAGAAAATAAAATAATATCAGTTACCTCAGAAATTAATTCATTACAAGAACAAATTGTTTCTGTTGCTACGAGTGCATTTAATGTTGGTTGTGGAACAACAACTGGAGCAACAACAGTATATCCAGATACTGTAAAAAATTATTCTGAAAATCTCTCATCGGGATCATATGATGGACTCGATCCATTTGGAGGACAAACATCTTCATTATTAAGTTCTTCTAATGTCGGGGTCGGAACATTTTTAGTATTTACAGAGAATGATAGTTCTCAAGCAGGACTTGGAACACTTTATGGAACTATTCAGAGTTGTTTTAGATTACCATGTACCGGTAGTGTTTGTATTGATTATAATGATGAAATTGTATCATTACAAAATCAAATTACAACACTCAGAGGTCAATTACCATCAAATATAACAAATGTAAATGCTATAAAAACTGAAAGAAGATATTCTGAGATAGAGAGATATGGACAAAAAAGAGGAGTGGCAGCATTAAAAGAAAGAAATTCTGAAATGAAATCTGCAATTAATACAATCAGAAATATTTGACCACTTCCCTGACTGGCACACTTGACACCAGCACTCAGATGCCTTATAATATCAAGGTAAGCAACCAAGGCAAGATGCAAGACGAATTTCTCACACAATGTGTTGTAGACCCTACCAAACGCACATTCTACATCTATTCTAGTGAAGGAGACGCCAAAGAAATTGTTTGTGATACTGTAGACCAGTTCATGAATGTTCTTAAGGTCATCCATAATACTTGTCCCGAAGATGCTTTGGTTTATGCAGAACCACTGGAGGTGTAAATGGAAGTTTTTACCTTGAAAGAATGGGAAGAAAACTTCGATTCCCTCCTTGAGAGGGTAGAAAACGGAGAGCACATTGGCATTGTCAAAGAAGATGGTACAGCAGCAATAATGATACCTGCAAATGATGAACTTATACGAATATACACTGAGAATAATAACGAAGCACAGTAGTTCATCATCTGCTCGTGAGACTTGGTAGTCAGGGGAGTTTTATAAACTCTTTCCTTGCCCGTTTGGCCCTCTGGTGAAGGCGATCTGCTCATAACAGATAGAAGGTCGGATCGTAACCGACAACGGGCATTAGGAACTTGAGACGTTCCAATCAAGGTGCTCATCGGTTCGGATATACCGAAACCCTGTTGGTGAGGATAAACCCCCTTGAATATTCACAACGGAAATTGTGTCTTACTCCATTATAAACTGTCAGTATACTGGGTGTAATGCCCACATAGCATACGGATAAGTGTAATGTCTTGTGGGCGTAGTCCAATTGGAAGAGACATGGAGTTTAAGCCTCCATCAGTGCTGGTTCGAGTCCAGTCGCCCATATTAACATAAAGGAATAAATAGTCAAAAAGACTATGAAATATTTTCAGCAATTTTCAGAAGATATGGCACAAAGACGTGCTGAACTTGCAAATAAACAAAAAGAATATGTTCAAAATTATCAGGATAATTTAGCACGAGATTCTGAAGAATATGCTAAAGATTCTGAAGAAAGAAGAGAAAAGCAAGAAGCAGAGCAAGAAGCAAGAAATCAAGAACAGGAACAACTGGTGCAAAGAAGAAGAGAAGAACGTCAACAAAGAAAAGCAGAAAGAGAAGCAGAAAGAGAAGCAGAAAGAGAAGCAAGAGAACAAAAAGCACAAGATGAATACTTGAGATCGTTAGAAGCAAGAGTTGCTGAAAAAGAAAATAAATAAAAGAAAGAATAATATTATGTCTTATGTAATAACCACTAAGAAGTGTTGGTATAATGACTATAAAATGATAGTCAAAATGTTCTTCTTGAATGATGTTCCATTTACATTTGATGATTTGCCTGTAGGATATTTGTATGATAGAGAAATAGTAAGAGAGGCATATAGTAATAAAGATTATTCGGTAGAAGATATTTACAAAGGATCTAATTATTTAATATTAGAACAGTGCCATCCTTGCTTTGATGATATTGAGATATTAAATCCTGAAAATTTGCCAGAAGAAATACAAAGTTTTTATAATGGAGAAGAAGATTTACTAAGATAATAAATAAAGCATAGGAACAGTAATTGGTGTGGAAAATTGCCATTAAATAAATTAGATTCAATTATCAAAAATACTGATGGTCGTATAATCTACGTTAGTCCTTCCGATTTAGATTCTACCGATAGTATTGATAATCAAGGAAACTCACTAAATCGTCCATTTAAGACTCTTCAAAGAGCACTGATCGAATCTGCAAGATTCTCATATGTCAGAGGAAGTAGTAATGATATAGTAGAGAAAACTACAATTCTCTTAATGCCTGGAAGTCATGTTATAGATAATCGTCCAGGATATACAATTGACAGTGGAGGAGCAGTTATAACCTCTGAAGGAGCTTCTTCCTCTAGAAGTACTTTTAATTTATCATTAAATTCTAATTTAGACTTAACAGACAAAAATAATGATCTTTATAAGTTTAATAGTGTTTATGGTGGTGTAATTGTTCCTAGGGGAACTTCAATTGTTGGTCTTGATTTAAGAAAAACTAAAATAAGACCTCTTTATGTTCCTAACCCAACATTCTCTTCAATTTCTAATAGTGCAATTTTAAGGCTTACTGGAGCTTGTTATGTTTGGCAGTTCTCTATTTTTGATGGGGATGACTCTGGAACTGTTTACACGCAACCAGATAATTTTGATATTAAATCTATCCCAACTTTTTCTCACCATAAGTTATCAGTATTTGAATATGCCGATGGTGTCAATGAAGTTGGAACTAAAGGTCTGACCGATCTTCAAATGTATTATGCCAAATTATCATATGCATATTCCTCAAGTTCGGGTAGAGAAATTAATACTGCGGATGAGTATCTTGAAAATCCTGAAGGATTTAGTCCAAGAAGACCTGAATATGAAATTGTTGGAGCATTTTCCGCAGATCCTATTTCAATTGCATCTATCATATCCGGTGATGGATTAACTGCATCAAGAGTCATTACAGTTACTACAGTTACTCCTCATGGATTGGATAAAGGAACTCCAATTCGTATTAGTGGTGTTTCGCAAGATCAATATAATATTTCAACTAAAGTTACATCAATTAGTGATACTAATGATAGTGTATTTACTTATGTAATTGAATCTGATCCAAGATTTTTAACTCCATCATTAACGAGTCAAGGAATAGTAAATGTAGATACTGATACAGTATCTGGTGCCTCTCCTTATGTTTTTAATGTGAGCATGAGATCTGTTTGGGGGATGAATGGATTAATTGCTGATGGAAACAAGGCAACTGGATTCCGTAGCATTGTGATCAGTCAATTCACTGGAATTAGCCTCCAAAAAGATGATAGGTCTTTTGTCAAATATGATGCATCTAATGGTAGAACTTATAGTGGATTAACAATCACTGAACAGTCAGGAAGTGAGTTATCGGCAAATTCTTCTTCGAGTGGAATAGTTTATCATATAGATTCTGATTCGGTTTATAGGAAAGATTGGCAACAGTCTCATATTAAAATAAAAAATGATGCTATTTTACAAATAGTATCAGTCTTTGCAATTGGATATAGTACGCAGTTTGTTTCCGAATCTGGTGGTGATGCATCGATAACGAACTCTAATTCAAATTTTGGTCAACTATCTTTAGTTTCTGAAGGATTTAAAAAAACAGCATTTGATAAAGATAATAAAGCATTTATAACTCATATTATTTCACCAAGAGCAGTTGATCAAATTGAAGATAGAGTTGATTGGTTGTCAATTGATGATGGAGTAACAACATCTGTTGGTGATAGTAATAAAATTTATCTTGCCGGATTTAAAAACGAAACAGTCCCTCCACCATCATTAACACAAGGATATCGTATTGGAGCAAGAGTATCTGATAAACTTTATTTAACTCTCAATACTGTAGAATATTCTGCAGATATTGTAATTCCATCTAGTAATCAATCTTCATTTGAAGAATATCTTGTAGGAGAACCTTCTTCAAATATATTCACTCTTTCTTCTGGAACTCATAGTTTATCTACAGGCGAAAAAGTTATTATTATTAGTGAAGATGCAGATCTTCCAGAAAATTTAAGAACAAATGTAATCTACTATGCAATTACTCCTTCAAATACTACAATTAAACTTGCCGCAACAGAGTCTGAAGCACTTTCTGGTCAAGAAATTAATGTTTTTGGTGGAACTAATTTAAAAATACAATCAAGAGTTTCTGATAAATCATCTGGTGATGTTGGACATCCAATTCAATGGGATTCAATTCGTGAGCAATGGTATATCAATGTAATTAATAATTTAATTACCCCGCAACTTTCTGGATCTGGAATAACAGAACCACTTTTTGTTAAAAGAATATCTGATTCTAGAAGTCTTGATGAAAAAATTTATAAGGTCAGGGTAGTAGTTCCGAGACAACTTACAAATGGAAAAAATCCAGAACCTGGATTTGTTATTCAAGAATCAAGTTCTACAGGATTTTTTGAAGATGATGATGGAACGAAAACAACTATTGATTCTACAGATTTTGATTATAATAAAAATCTAAGATTTATTAGTACTTGCTCTTTCTCATCACCAACGGTAACAGTAATTTCAGAAATTCCTCATAACTTAAATGTTGGAGATACAGTAATAATTAAAAATGTTACAGATTCTAGTGTTAGTGGTCTTGCATATAATGGAACTCATACCGTAACTTCTATTACCAATGAATTGACATTTACTTATGATACAGAATTAACTCCTGGATCTTTTACAAATGACACTTCTGTTAGAACAAAATCACTCCCAAGATTTGAGAGAAATGATTTACAATCAAATCTCTACATTTATAGAAATGAAATTATTTCAGAATATGATGAAGGAGAAAGAAATGGTGTATATAATTTTTATGTATTAAATTCCAATAATCAAGTTCAAACTGAATTTACAGATCTTAAATATGGACAAAATGTAGTTGACTTATATCCACAAAATGATAGAGATAATATTAGCGAAAACCCAAGATCTGCAAAATCATATGCACTAAGATCACCAATTGGAGATGTTCAGACAAATGATCTCAGAAATAGTATTACAAGAGAAAGTATTGATTTATTTGTCAAAACATTAGGTATTGGAAATAAAATTTCATCAATTTCTGGTGCGGGAACTACTAATCCGACCATAACTTTCGATAGAAATCATAATTTTAATAGTATTGTAATTGGAAGTATTAATGCTTCCCCAACAGGATTTACTGCCGGAACATATTATAATGTAAAAATTTATAATAATTCTTTATTAACAATTTGGAATGGTGCTACTGCGAAAGTGATTGTTTCCGGTGCAGGTAATATAACATCTGCGGAAATTATAAATGGAGGATCTGGATATTCTGCCGGAACATATTACTTAGATACTAATATTATTGGTTCTGGATCTAATAATGATTTTACTGTTGCTTCTGATGGAATTTCTTCACCAATAGGTCAAGTTGTTCAATTTACTGGTGTTGGAACTACATCAGATAATTATCATCGTATCTCAGCAGTCAATTCTGCAAATCAAATAACAATTGAAAGGTCTACGAGTGAACCAGTTATTGTTACAGATCAATATGCTCTTTTAATTGCACCTTCAACATCATTCACCAGTATTGGCAATACAATTACTGCACCTAGTCATGGATTGGTAGTTGGAAATAGATTTAAATCAATTGACTCTTCAAATAATAATCTTGGAGATTATATTGTTGATAGTGTAATTAATGTTAATACCTTTACTATTTCTGGTGTAATGGGATCAACTTCTGGATTTATTCTGAAGCACGGATTATCATCTAATGCGGGTATTTCTGATGGTTCAAATGAAAATCTTGAGGTAAGAGGAATCACTATCTTTGATGGAGAAAAGTTAACTCTTACAGAATCTGGAGGTATAGACAGTTCAGAAACGCAATTTAGTGTTAGTCATTCTGGTATTGGTACTGCAGAAAGATTCTCACTAGGTTCTTATATTAAAGTTGATGGTGAGATCATGAGAATTGCAAGTAATTCTCTTAGTGGAGTTCCTGCGGATAAAATTACAGTGATTCGTGGAGTATTTTCATCTAAACAAAAATCACACCCTGAGAATTCATTAATCACTAAAATTAAAATTCCTGCGGTCGAATTTCGTAGACCATCAATTATTCGTGCTTCTGGACATACTTTTGAGTATCTTGGATATGGTCCGGGAAATTATTCTACAGCACTCCCACAAGTCCAGAATAAAACTTTATCAGAAAGAGAAGAATTTTTAGTTCAATCTCAAGAAAGATCATCTGGTATTGTTGTTTATAATGGTATGAACAATAAAGGAGATTTCTTTATTGGCAATCAAAAGAAGTCTTCTACAACAGGTGAGGAAACAACTTTTGATACCCCAATTCCTACTGTAACTGGACAAAGTGTATCAAGATTAAGTGAAGTATTTGATGAAGTCACAATTAGGGAGAGATTAATTGTAGAAGGAGGAGACTCTGGACAATCACTTTCTCAATTTGATGGATCTGTTACATTTAATTCAGAAACTAGATTTACAAATTCTAATGGAATAGAAGGATCTGCAGCAATAAATGTTTCTAATACAAAACAATCAACAGCAACAAATTCTGGAGCACTTATTGTTGCAGGTGGAGTTGGTATTGGAAAAGATTTATATGTTGGAGGAACAATATATGGTCTTGGTGGTTTATCTATTAGTTTGATAAACATATCTCCAAAACAAGTTCTTTTTTCAAATTCCAATTCTTTTCTTGATGGTGATAATAAATTTACTTTTGAACAATCAACATCAACATTAGGAATTAATAGTATTTCAGTATATGAATCTGGCGGCAATTCTTATATTGAAGAAATTGATTCTAAAGATTTAATATTAAAAGCATATTCTTCAGATAAATTAATTATTAATGGAGTAGGAGTTAGTATTACTGGAAATCTTGATGTTACTGGAGATGTAAATTCTTTCTCAACATCTGATGAGAAGTTAAAAGATAATATTATCCCAATTCATAATCCATTAGAAAAAGTTATTTCGATTAGTGGAAATACTTTTGATTGGAATGAAAATTCTAATAAAGAAGGTCATGATGTTGGATTGATTGCACAAGAGATTCAAAAAATTCTTCCTGAGGCAGTTAAGGAAAGAGATGATGGTTATCTTGCCGTTGATTATAAAAAGATAATTCCTCTGCTTGTAGAATCTATTAAAGAACTTTCTAATAAGGTCGAATCGATTGAGCATCAATTAAAGAATAAATAATTGTAAAAGATTAAATAATGGCAAATATTAGAAAGTCATTCAATTTTAGAAATGGTTTACAAGTAGATACTGATAAGTTTGTAGTAAATTCCAATGGACTTGTTGGAATAGGAACATCAAATCCTGAAAATTATTCTTTAAGTGTTCATGGTGACACTAAAATTGTTGGTATTATTACAACAAAACACATATTTGTAGAACAAAATGTAATTTCTCTTGGTAAAATTGGTATCCATACCACAAATCCAACTTCTAAATTTCATATATCAGGAATTGGAGTTACCAATCCTAGTGGTATTGATGCTGGAAATAGAATTAGGATAGGTGATTTTCATTGGGATAATACATTTACTAGTATTCATGCAAAGAAAGTTAGTAATCAATGGTGGTTAGAACAAAATTCTCCTGATAATGATGGTACAGATTTAGTATTTTATAAGTCGAGAGGTTTACCAAACCAAGAAGAACCAGTTCAGGTTGGAGACAATTTATTCAGATTAACTGCAAGAGCATATAAACCAAATGGAGTTGGAATAGGAACTACTATTTCTCTTAGTGATTATAGTGGTGATTTTTCAGGTCAAATTGCTTTTGATGTAGATAGTATTGATGGTAATAATGTAGCATCTTCTATTGATGTAAAAACTGCCGGAGAAAGTAGGTTAATTGTAAAAGGTGATGGTAAGATTGGTATTGGAACTATTTTACCAACACAAAAATTAGATGTAATAGGTAATACATATGTTTCCAATTCTGTTGGTATTAGAAGTACAGCACCAACAGAAGCACTAGATGTAAATGGAAATATTAAATCTTCTGGCACTGTTACAGCAACAACATTTAGTGGTAGTTTACCAACAACTGATCTTACAGGAACTATAACCAATACACAGTTAGCAGGTTTTATTGATAACTCTAAGTTAGTTAATGATAGTGTTTCTTATGGTGGGGTATCTGTTGACTTAGGTGCTTCTGATGATACTCCAGCATTTGATTTGACTAATGCTACTAACTATCCCTATACATCGCTGACTGGTATAACAACAAGTGTTGTAGGAGATACTACTCCTCAGTTGGGTGGTGACTTAGATCTGAATGGTAAATTTATAACAGGACTCGGTGGTATTAGTATTTCTTCTGGTGTTACAACATGTACTGATGGATTTACAAGTGGTATTGGAGTAACAACTCCAGTCCAAATATCAGTCACTGGTTCTACATTAACATTTAATGTTGTTGGAGTTGGAAGCACAAGCTTGACACTATCGTAAAAACCCTGTAGACTACCTTTGTTAGGGTTGAAGAGGAGGGGCTAAGCTCTTAAAGAAATCCACTCCCACAACTGTCACACCACCTCTTCACAGGGGTGGTTTTTTAATGTATAATAAGTCCATAGTTCACCACACACCAGTGACAATCACTCTTCGTCCACACCAGCAAGATGCCACCAAGGCAATGCTGAAGCATGATCGTGGCCAGGTTCTGATTCCGACTGGTGGCGGTAAGACCCTGTGCATGATCGAGGATACTAAGATACATTTCAAACTGTTTGAAAATCAGGTTCATGTGGTAGTGGCACCACGAATATTGTTAGCAGAACAGTTGTGTTCTGAGTTTCTTGAACATGTTGATGCACATGTGATGCATGTTCATAGTGGTGAGACAGAGCACTTTAGCACCACAAAGGCAGATACTGTTCGGTTATGGTCTGAGAATGTTGGTGGTAATCAACTGATCTTTACGACTTATAACTCTCTTCGTCGTATTGAAGAATCTGGCATTAAAGTAGATTCGATTTACTTTGATGAAGCACACAATAGTGTCAAGAGAAACTTCTTTCCTTCTACTGAGTTTTTCAGTCATAATGCTGATCGTTGCTATTTCTTTACTGCGACTCCGAAGCATTCTGCTACTATTTTCAAACCAGGAATGAACGATACTGATGTTTATGGTCAGGTGATTTGTAATGTTCCAGCTACTGAACTGGTTGAGCAAGGATACATTCTCCCTCCTAAGGTTGTTGTCAATGAGTTGCCACAGGGTGATTTTAAAATGTCTGATTGTGATAATTTGATTTCTACCATTGACGACAATTCACTGAGTAAGATTCTCATTGCAGCACGGTCTACAAAACAGATTATCAATCTTTTGAGTGAGTCTAATTTTCGTAATGAATTAGCACAACGTGGTTATTCTTGCATGTATATCACGTCTAAGACTGGTGCAATTATTGATGGTGAAAAAGTTGACCGAGAGATGTTTTTCAATACTTTGAATGCATGGGGCAAAGATCCTGAGAAGAAGTTTGTGGTTCTTCATCACTCTATTCTGTCTGAAGGTATCAATGTCAGTGGACTTGAAGCAGTGCTGTTCATGCGTAACATGGACTTTGTAGGAATTTCTCAGAGTATTGGTAGGGTTATTAGGTTAGGTGTCTCTTCTAAGACCTTTGGGTTGGTCTGTGTGCCTGTTTATGATAAGATAGGGATCAATACGGCAAAGAGTGTTCAAAGTGTCGTAGAGACGATTTTTGAGAAGGGTGAACCTGCCGTATCTGTCATTCGTCGTTAATCTCTGGGCAGCATTTTGCGTAAGTCCCATACAAACAATTATAATATGCAAAAAACACTGATTACAATGCAAGGTGCAATTGAACGCCTTGAAACAATTAGATCATCAAGTAGAAAAAAGATTGAAATCTACGCCAAGAGATGTTATCAAGTCACGATGGATAATAATACCATTAAATGGTGGAATGATGAAAAATCCGATAAAGATGTGGCAAGAGCTATTACACGTCCATTTTACGATCTTATTCATTCTTGTTCTATTCCAACAGGTTTGATTACAGAAAATGCTTTCACAGGAAGAATGAATGATTCTAAGTATATTTGTACCAAAGATCATATTTTTCGTCCTCAATTTGTCTGTCGATACATTTTAGACAATTATGAAATGTTTAAAGATTTTGTAGTATTTCGGAAGTGGGTTATTATGTGTTGTTCCACTACATTAGTGACAAAGGAGGAGAATGCAGATCTTCGTATCTCTGGAACAAATAATAGGGGTGAGGATTATGTTCTTCTAAGTTCGACTGATAGTCAGTACAGAAAGATTGACTTAAAATTATTTTCTCATAGTAATCATAGGTCTTGGAGTGATCGTACAATTCAAGAGTCTTCTAATCTTATTAGTCCCCCACAAGAACTATTAGAGTATGAAGTGCCATTTTTAGACAATCTTTAAACTGGCACTCTGTCCTTGACTCTGCCCTGACTCTGCCCTATAATACAAAGGTAATCAAGGGAACACCACCATGAAATGCAAAGTCGAACTCTATGTTGCTGGCACTGTCTTTTATGAGACCGTTCATGCCCGTGACTATCAAGAAGCAAAAAAAGTAGCACTGGCACGTAATCCGAATGCTACTGTTGTTTCTGTCAATGCATCTTTCTTCTAATGACTGACCAAATCACATTGGAAGAAGCCCTGGAGCTTGTCACCTTTCGTCGGAATGCATGCGGCACTTGGTGTGTTGATCGCGTCCTGGGCAATGTCCGGAACAATGTACTAGGCAATGTCATAGGCACCGTCTACGGTAATGTTGGCTTTGTCGGAGGCAATGTCAAATACAGTGTCGGAGGCACCATCGCTGGTCGCGCTTGGAAACTCATCGAGACACCTGAACAGAAGTTCCGCCGACTGCTTGATGAGACTGAAAATCAAGAGTTAATTGACGCATTCAACCAACTGGAGAACAACTGATGACGGAACAACACCCACTGACTGATGAGATTTGCTGTGCAATTGAGGAAGATTTAGATCTTGATTGGGCCATGCAGGATGACGAATTTATGTGTATGCGAGCTGGCGCTGATTGGCAGTTGGAACAGGTGGTTAAAGCATTGAATCAATGCAAAGAAGAAAAAAGGTCTTGCATTGAAGTCATTTATCTTTTTCATGAAAAGTTGGAAGCAATGCGCCCAACAACAAAAACACAGGAGAACAACTGATGACCAAACAAATCACACTTGAAGAAGCCCTGAAGCTTGTTACTTTTCATGACACGGGTGACAGGGAATGGGTAGTCCTCTCTGTCAATGGCGATGTCAATGGCAACATCAGTGGCAACGTCGATGGCAACATCGGAGGCACTATCTTTGGCACCGTCCATGGCACCGTCTATGGCGATGTCGCACACAATGTCGCAGGCACTGTCCTTGGCACAATCAACGGTCGCAAGTGGAAGTTTGTTGAAACACCTAAAGAGAAACTTCAACGTCTCATTGAAGAATCAGGCAACCAAGAACTGATTGACACGTTCAACCAATTGGAGGACTCATGATGACTGAACACCCACTAACTGACGAAATCTGCTGTCAACTCTGGCAAGACAACAAAGACAACTGGCTAAAGTTGCAGGAACCTTGTCCAGCGACTCGACGAGTCATGCGAGCTGCTACTGATTGGCAACTGAAGCAGGTGCTTGAATGGTTAAAAACTAATACTGAAGATTACGTATTAGAAGATTATTACAGCACTTATTTTCTTATCGAAGCTTTTCTTGATGACTTCAAGAAAGCAATGCGCCCCACCACACAGGAGGAAAACAATGACTGACCAACACCCACTGACTGACGAGATCTGCGACCAGATTCAAGACTCGGTTCACCCTTGTGACCCAGAGAATATGCGTACAGCTGCCGATTGGCAGTTAGAGCAGATCACTGAGTGGTTGCGCAAAAATCTACCCCAGACCTTGTACTTGGAACCGATTGGATACATCGAATATAAGAAAGAAGACAGATTACGTTTAATTGATGACCTCAAAAAAGCAATGCGCCCCACCACCACCACACAGGAAGACAACAATGACTAACCAACACCCACTGACTGACACAATCTGCGAAGAGCTTTCTTGCTTTCCCTTTGAGGATTGCGATGAAGAAGGGATTATGACGGA
>Ga0208149_1000118_pt1 | contig 31557 bp, 50 predicted proteins | sample DEB08_DNA_15_FD_184533 | JGI IMG/M metagenome (GOLD analysis project Ga0208149, IMG submission 184533) | Aqueous microbial communities from the Delaware River and Bay under freshwater to marine salinity gradient to study organic matter... | ecosystem: Environmental > Aquatic > Marine > Coastal ... | reverse complement strand
TGGTGGTCATGGCTCAGTAGGGAACCGCATCATCAAATTGGTTGCGAACGATCTGCCAGTTGGCAGGCGTCAGATCCGCTTCGGGCTTACCGGGGAACAAGCTCGCCAGGGTCTTGAACCAAAGCGTATTCAGATCGGCGTCGCTCAACGCTGAGTTGACGGTGCAGGCGGCCTGCCATGCGACTTCTTTCGTGCAACCGGTGACTGGAGCGGATCGCGCGGCGGGTGGCTTCGGTGCCTCGCTCGCTTTCGGCGGGCAACCCACAGTGCTGTTCGTGGTGCTGGTGTTGCCGGACATGGCGCGCAGGCGGGCTCCGTATTTGGCGTTGATCATTCCCCGGTCGGCACACTCCGGCAGTCGGCCCGCGCCGCCCAGGGGATTGATGTAGCGGACGCGCGCACCGGTCTTCTGCGAGCCGTCGCGGCCGGTGAAAGTTTCCTCTTCGATGACGAGTTCAACCGGGCGCTCTTTCAACGCTCCGGATGTGGCAGCGTCAACTAGTTCGAAGATGTCAACCCCGGACCAGCCGAAACATTGCTTCAGGGTCTCATAGGTAATCTCGCTGATCGTGCCGTCCTTCTTGCCGAGGCACTCCTGAGAGGTGATGCTTTCGGCTTCGTATCCCTCGCTGGTGATGTCGAACGAAAGCGCGACCATAAGCGCGCCGCCTTGGCTTTCGTAGATACTAGCCGCCGTGGCGACTCCAATATATTTTCCGTTTGTTAGGTTCATTTTTTTGAGATTGTTATTTGAGAATTTCGGTCCAGACGTTGACGCCATCGATGATGGGCAAAGGTTGTTGGATGGTGCGGCTCTTGGCCATGCAGTGCGGCAGCTCAGCGGGATACAGTGTCCGCGTGCCGCTGCCCTGCCCTTTCCCGGTTTTGCTCACGGCCACGTCGTAGCCCAAAAACAAAACATGGTCGGCCCACTCACGGCAGCGCAGCCGGATGCTGGCTTTGCCGCTGGCGGGGGATTGCAGGCGCGGCTCAAAGCGCAGCCAATCCTCGCCGGCAGGGTTGGGGACGTTGGTCGTGCAGTCGTGCCCAATCAGGATCACGTTGCGGCCGGCGTGGGCGTGGGCGTCGAGGTCGGAGAGGAGCGGCAGGAAGGTGTCAAAGACGTGGGACAATCCTTTGCCAAATCCGTAGTCATCGATGCGTTGGACCTTGTGGCCTTTCTCGTGCGGGACCCATTGGATGGTGTCTTGCACGGCGAGTTCCTCGGCCTTGGTGATGCTGTCGATGACGATGGTTTTTACCGATTCCCAGCCGGGCGCGGCGAGCGCATCGCGGATGTCCTGCCAGGTGGTTACGTCCACGATCTGCGCATCCTTCATGCCCGGCAGCCGGGCGAGGGAGTCGTCAAGATCGAAGTACACCACGGGGCCGGGGGCGATGCTGGAAAGCGTGGTTTTGCCAATGCCGCCCGGACCGTAGAGGACGACGCGGTGGCCGGCGCTGGTCTTGACCTGGCCAAACGCAACCGGCTTGGCGGCGGGAGCGGGCGGAGCTTTGCGGGTGGTCATTGTGCGCCTCCCATCAGGATCTCGCCAACCTGCCGCGTCATGCGAAGGTCGTTCTCCAAGTATTCCAATGCCTTCTCGCGGTTGAGTTCGAACAGCCGCGCAAAGTCTTTGCCGTTGCCGTTTTTGCCCTCGATGCCGAGGAACTTGCAGATGGTGTCGAGCGAGCCCTTGGCTTTGCGGTCGCCGCATTGCCAGATGTCGCGGAGGTCGATGAACTGATCTCCCCAGTAGCGGCCTTTGCGCACGCTGGGCGGAATCTTGATACGATGATGCAGGCTGCGCTTGATCAAAAACGGCAGATCAAAGTTGAAGATGTTGAAGCCCACGAAGTGATTGGTGCTGCATTTGTAGCGCATCCAGAACTCGCCGAGTGTGTCCGCCTCGCTGTGTTCCGCGATGCAGCTTTTGCCGTTTTGGTCATCCAATCCGATCGCCAGCACTCGCCCGGTGAGCGCGTCGAGTGCGGCCTTGTCGCGCACATCCCGCAGATAATTCGTCTCGGCTTCCTGGAGCTTCGCGGCGATCTTGTCGGGATCTTTGATGTTGCCGCACTTGACCTCTGTTGGGTCAAACGGTGGTGTGATGGCCGTCAACTCTGCATCGGAGAGCGGCCCGGTTTCGATGTCGAAGTATGTTTTCATTTTGATATTTTTTTAAAAGTAGGCTTTGAAATCAGTGGTCACGATCTGCGCCTTCCAGGTGTCCGCAGTCTTGGGATTGTAAACGCCGGCACGCTGGCCGCGAATGGTCGCCCGTGGTCGCGGCTGGGCTATCGGGGAACCGGGGATGAATATTTTATAGTGGGTGGTCATTAGATAAAGGGTGGCCGGGTTTGTGCATTGGGCACCGAGCGGGGTAATAATACTGTCTCAACCGCAGGCTATAAGTGGGCCTGTTGTTTTTGTTTGTCCCCGCTCACCCGGCCATAAATTGTCAGCCTGTAACCGCTTCCGCAAAGCCAGCCGCCCACAGCAGCACCACGATTGCGCCGGCGATAAATTCAGGGGCGCGGAGGGAGGAACAATCCTCCGCGCCCAGGTCGTCCGCGTTTGTGTCCGGTGTGCGCGCTGCGCTCCCGTTGTCCAACGGCTCGAAATTCATGCTCCTGCCTCCCTGTCGGCGTCTTCATCGCGCCAAGCTTCCACCCGCTCAAAATCGCGCTCGCACTGCTTTTCAAACTCAACCTCTGCCGGGTTCAGCTTTTCCCAGCATTTGTGATATGCGGCGGTTGTGGTCTTGTAGGATTCAAAGGTCCGGTAGACCTCCTCGCCGTATCGCTCGATCACGCCGACAAAAGGGCCGATATCTTTGATCTGGGACACGATCGTAATCGAGAGTGGAATCTTTTCAGTGTTCATTCGTGGACCTCCGTCGCAAAAAGATTGAAGTCGCCACTGTTTGCGACGTCGCGTTTGCACCGGGCAATCGCGCCGGCCTGGTCGTCGGCGTGCCAGCGTCCGAGCAGGATTTCGCGCCCGTTCAAAATCAAACAGACTCGGAATTCTTTTTTTTCGGTTATGGTTTCCATCTTACTAAGGGGTCACTGCGTGACGGCGTTTTTGGTGGTGGATTATTTGCGGGCGGGAACGGAGACGCGATCGAGGTAGGCAAGCAGATCACTGCGTTGGAAACAGATGTTGCCTCGACGAAATGGTCGGCGCTGGTAACTGATCCGGCGGCGCTCCATCTCCTTGCATAGTGTCCGGAGCGGGATGCCGAGCGCGGCGGCGGCTTCGGCCTTGGTGTAAAACAATTGGTCGGTGGGGATCATTGGGCAGTCTTCCGCGTGGGGACTTGGAGGCGGTGAGCCCGTGGGGCGCGGCGGAGATCGTCCACCGGAGGAGTCGCCCCACAGGCATTGCCAACCACCAGTCCAAATTGCAAAACGGTGAGAGTAGCGAGGATGAGTGAGCCGTAATACTGCCGCAGCTCGGCGCGCAATCGCTGGGCGGTGGCGGGATCCTCTTTGGCCACCTCATCCACGGCGGCGGTGCGGAGGAATTCGGAGAGGGAGAATCCGTGCATCACTGCCCACTGATACAAATCGGCCATGAAATCCTTGGGGCCGTTGAATGATTTGGTGGCAGTGCCGGTGCCGATGGGGTGGGTGTTTGGGCTCATGGGTGGGATGATTGGCTGAAGAGTTAAAGGGGAAGGAGATCAACCGCGCGCTCAGCGGCGGCCTGGTGGCTCAGCTTTTCGGCGCGGGCGTAGCGTTTCAATTTTCGGTGTGCCTTGTAACCGAGCGCGACGTTGATTCGCTTTAGCTTGGTTTTCCGGTAGGTTGGTTTATTAAGGGCCTTGGATTGCATGGCTCGTGTGATGTGTTATTGCTGTGTGACCAGTAACGTTGTGTGAGTAGAGTTGACCTTAATCGATGTCAGATCAACAGAAAATCGACCTTAGGCAGCAGTTTTTAGATATTCTAATTGATCTAAAGACAACTCACGGGGTCCAGCAGGCGCGTATTGCAGAGATGTTGCACGTAAGCCCGAGCCATATTTCCCGAATAAAGAAGGGTGATTCGCCATCGGCGCACCTCCTGCTTGCGCTCAGGTCAATCAATAAGGAACACTTTTCGAAAGCGGATGGTTCCGAAACTCATTTACGCGAGCCAACGGTGCAGTATGCCGCGCCGATGGATAAAATCCTCGGGCGGGCGGTGTCGAAAATGGCGATCGAGCTGGCGGAGTCGCTGGAATTTGCGAGCGTGGATGAATATCTGCGCTACCTTATTCGCGCTGAGCACGCCGCGCGCTTCGACGGTGGTAAAGCTCCAGGGATTGAGCCATCCGGCGGAGCCGGTGCGCGAGAAAAAGAATAATCATAGTCATGCAGTGTTGAGATTATGAGTGTCCGATATGGCGACAGATCAGCCGTAGCGCCTCCGTGAACAGGATTTACACAAACCCAGTTGGACATTTAAGGTCCAAGTAATCAAACGAAGCGAAAGGAGAAAAATGCCGACAATTACGTGCGCAGAATGCGGACAACACATCGCGATAGAGAGCGGACACGCGGGGATGCAAATCGCGTGCCCGAGGTGCGAGGTGGGAATACTGGTGCCGAATTTGGCGACAGCAACGGAGAGCCCGCCAGTGGCTAATCCAAAGCGCGGGCAAATAAAAAAGGTCGGGGAGACGGTCGGGCGGAGTTTTGATTGCTCACTTTTTCCAACTGTTGACGAAGCCTTTTCCGGGCAGGCGTGTGCGTTTGGGCTTCGCTTGCCCTTTGGGTTTCTCGGGCGGGTTGAGTTGGTATTCTTTCACCTTCTTCACCGGCGCGGATGGCTCGGAATGGTCGGCAGGTTCGGCGAGCATGGCGGCGAGTTGGTCGAGGTTCGGGCGCTTGCGAGCGAGGTAGATTTTCCACGCGCCCTTGGCGTAGACGGCGAGGTCAAGCGCTTCATTCCGCGCGCCCTTGGGTAGGGACCATACACGCTTGGGAAATCCTTGCTTGTCGTAGACGGTGCGGCATTGCTCGGCGGTGAGTTGGTCAAAGTATTCGGTGCCGAATTTTTGATCGTCGAGCGGGAAATGGTGGTAGCCGGGGCCGTGCTCATCGATGGTGAGTTCTGCAAACAGTTGATCTTTGGCGGTGTCGGTGCCGATGTGATAGGGGCGGAGCCCTTGCACGAATTTCTTCTGCGTCCTGAACAGCAGTGCGCCGGCCTTGGCGTCACCTTTCACGGCGATGGCACTTCCTCGGTGTTTCTTCACCCACGTGCGAACCATGTCGCGTTTGTAGCCCTCGTCAACGGCGGTGAGTGAGGCGGTGAGGATGTGGCCATGCTCGTGGGTGTATTCGGTGCCGATGTCGTCGGTGAGTTCGTCCCATACGGCGCGCTTCGACGGATCCCCGGCGATGACGTGGTAGTCGATCGCCCAGCATTCGTCACCGATGCCGAAGCCAGCGGTATATACCTCCAGCCGATCTTTCTGCACGTCCACGGATTTGATCAGGATGAGCGCGCCAGATGGGACTTCGGCGGGGTAATTTTCGCGGCGCTGAATCAGCTCGTGCGGGTCGTGCTTGTCGGCGGGCGGCTCGTAAGTCTCCGCCATGAATGTGTTGACCCAAGTCTTCCGCTCCTCCTCGCTGCGCTGGGATTCGATATGCTCGGCGACCATCTGCTCCATGCGTGTTTTCCACGGGCGTTTAGCGGGCAGTAGTGCGTTGATGCCGTTGAGCTGGTATCCGAGGATCTTTCGTTCGGGGTAGGTGGGCACCCATTCGCCGGCCGATGACATGGCGCGGCGGGCGGTGTCGTCGAATTCGGCCTGGCAATGCTGGCATTCCATCCGCGCGCTATGCGGATCGTCGTCGTCCCATCGGACTTGGCCCCATGAAAACACCTGGTGCCGTCCGCACTTGATGCATGGCACATTCCACATGCGCTGATCCGATGCGAGGAATTCACGCTCGATACGGGACTCGCCTTTGATCAACGGAGTGGAAACCAAAATCATGAATGCGTCCGAGAATGACTCGGTGCGCTTTTCGGCGAGCTTGATCGGGTCGCCTTCCTTGCCTGCCGATGCGGGGAAACCGTCTACCTCATCGGCGAGGACGATCTTGATGGGGCGTGATGCAAGCTGGCGGGGGGCGTTCGCGCCGATGATTGTCAGCCGGCCGCCGGGAAATTGTTTGTGCAGGATCGTGTTGCCGCTGTCGCGTGATTTCGCCGGCTTGATCCGATCGCGCAGGCATGGCGTATCTCGGAACATCGTATCGCATCTGTCCTTTGACCACGTTTGCGCAAGGTCAACCGTCGGCTGGATCATCAGGATCGCGCACGGATCCATGTATACCTGACTGCCGACTATGTTGTTGACAGTCTCGGTTTTGCCGGTGAGCTGGGACGCCCATTGCAGGCACATGCGGCCATACTCCGGATTGTCGATCATGTTCAGCGGCTCTCGCTGCCAGGGAAACATTTCGAAAGAAAATAGGCCGCCGGCTTTGCTTGATGCTTCAGGGGATAGGCGGCGGTAATTCTCCGCCCACTCGCTGCGGGTCAACTCCTCCGGCGGGTCGAACTGATCAAAGAAACTCTCCCAAATAGCTTGGTCGGATTCATCCATTGAAATCCTGTTTCGCCAACTCCTTGAGTTCCGCCATCACAGACTTTTTCTCTTTGTCGGTGAGATCGGAATTCATGATCACCCGGCGGACAGCAGCGGCCACATTGTCGATCACATGGCCGATCTTGTCGCGGTGGATCAGATCCTTTCGCTTCTCCCCCTCGTCAAGCTCCGCGATATTCGCCTGATGGAATAGCAGCCGCGCGCGCTCCGCCTCCACGTTTTTCCGGTCGGTCTGGTTGAACGAAAGCCAGGCGTCGAGAAACGATCGTCCTGTGTACACCTTCTGATTCTTGGACTCATGTATCGGCTTGGTGTTGGCGAGGATCTTGCCGACGGTTTTCCGGTCAAAATTGAACTGCCGAACAATATCCGCGATCGTCCAGCCTTGGACTGTGGATGAATTTTTAGGCTTGGCTGACATGGTGGGAGACTATAGGGAGCCACTGACTAGAAAAATCACGATAGTCATGGGACCCGCTTGCGAGGAGTCGCCGGAAGGACCCGCCCGCCGTACGTGTAGGTGGTCGCGTCCTGGCGCGGCCTCATCCGCTCATTGATGATCCCAAACCGCTTGGAGAAATTATTCACGGCGCGGCAGAACGATTGATGGTTGAGCCCATGACGCCTTGCAAACTCCTTCTGCTTGAACTCCCTGAACTGAGTGGGATCAGTCACCCATGATGACGCGAGTGCTCGGTAGCGGATGTTTTGTCGCGACTGGCTGGCGTATCCCCCGCGAACCCAATCCATCATGCCGACAAATCCAGCCTGCGCGATGTCACGCGCGGCCGTTGATTGATCGACAGACTCGCTCAGCTCATCGGTGTGGACTGGGACAGGTCGGCCATTTTCGAATCCGTGGTGCATACGTTCCGAGGTCAGCCTGAAAATTAGCACCAAATCAGAACCAGTAAACCCAAAGAGCCAAATTGTTAACAATTTGAAGGATTTCCGTTCATTCGTAATGAACGGGTCATCAGTTCGAATCTGATCGCTGGCTTTCTTTTTGTGCCTTTTCTGGTGTTTTTTTGGATTATTAAGACACGTCCATTGATCACCCCCGCCTATCTATGCACAGTCAGGCAGCAAACATCACCTAAATCAGCACCAGTCAGCACCGGATTGGATGACTATCAAGCCCACCCAAAAAAACGGCAGGAAGCAATGGCGCGTGTCATGGCAGGAGTGCGATACGCAGCGCCGGAAGTTTTTCGGAACGAAATCAGAGGCGATTCAGTTTTCCGAGACACTCCATGCTGGCGACAGCTCATTTGCTCGATGGATGGCGCTGCCAGAATCGGCGCGCATGGAGGCAATCGTCAGTGCTGAGCGGGCTCAGGATGATGGGTTTTCGTTGGTCGAGGCGGTGGACTATTTCGCGCGGCGGGCGGGCGTGATCGACGTTGAGGCGCGGCGGGCATGGGCGCAGTATCTGGCGGTCAAAAGGGAGATCCGAGGTGCCTCTGCTGAGTCCCTCAAAAATGCGCGCATTGCGGGTCGCTTCGTGGATGAAATCCCCTCCTTATCGGTGTCGTCTATCTCATCCGATCAGATAGAGCAATGGATCACCACCCACGACTGGTCGCCCTCATCGATCAACACGTTCCGCGCACAGTTGGGAGCGTTTTTGACCTGGTGCATCGGCAAGGGATATCTCGACAAATCCCCTCTGACATCGATCCCGAAAGCACTGGAGACGGAGACAGAGGTTGGCATCCTGTCAGTCAGTCAGTCCGAGCAACTCATGCGCGCGTGCGAAACGCATGATCGCGACCTTATACCGATTGCCGCGCTTGGTTTATTCTGCGGCCTACGCCCCAGTGAGTGCCACCGCCTCACATGGGACGACATCAACCTGCCTCACAAAATCATCACCATGCGCGGCGCTACCGCGCGGAAGACTCGCAAGGGCCGCATGATCCACATCACCCCCAATGCCGAAGCATGGCTCGCGCTGGGTGGCAAGATGGCCCCGCAAAACTTCCGTCGGCGGTGGGATTGCGTCCGCGAATCCGCCGGGCTCATCAAGCGAATCCGCATCGAAAATCAGCGGCGCTACGAGATCGAAAACATCCACTGGCCCAAGGACTGCCTGCGCCACTCATTCGCAAGCTACTACACTGGGCTGCACGGCATACCCGCCGCTGCGCTGGAATGCGGGAACTCCGAACAGGTGCAGATCAAAAACTATCGCCAGCCCGTGGCAAAAGACAAATGCCAGAAATATTTCGCGATCTACCCATCGGGCGAGCCGGAGCGCGGAAGGGCTAAATCAAAACTGGCCTGAGCCATCGACAAATCGACCTGTGCCTCCGTTGTAGAGCCACGACACCTGCGCGGCAGACAACTCACCGTCAAACAGGTAATACTCGTCCACCATCATTAGGTCGCCGCCTGAGACGCCGGCACTGCCCGAATTTATTTCGATCACATCCCCGTCAACGGCCATTGCGTCTGGGTGAGTCAACACCTCATCGTTGACATGCAGCACCAGTGACGTGTCCGTTTTTCGGATCAGGCAAAAAAAGTTCCATTGATTCGAATAAAGGTCTGACAGAGAGCCCGTCTCGCTGGTCCCCTCATTGATCAAATCAGCCTCCCAAACGCCACTGCCATATGAGACAACCTCAAAAGAAACCAATGCCCCACCATTCACAATCCGAGCAGGTGTGAATCGAGTGCTGCCACCCGCGATATGGCCAACCTGGAACCATCCGCAAATCGAAAACTCACTCGCGGAAATCGCGTTTGATTCGGTGAGGTATTGCGAGACGCTGGTAAATTTGATGCATTGGCCATTGATCCCGTTATCGGTGGAGGGTGAGCCGAATTGGGTAAAATCATCACCCGCCACCACATCGACCAAAGTATTCGGCGCGCTCTCAAATCTCCAAGCGTGGTCCGGGTTGCCGGGCGTGGTGCCGGCTGACGCAGCCGAAGGGATGGCATTGAATCCGTGCAGTTGCGAGATTCGCAGCATTAAAGATCCTCGCTCCCGTTGGTTGCTTTGTAGAGTATTTCGACGCCAATCAATTTCGCGTCAGTGGCCAGCGTATCCCCGACTGCCGCCGCGTCTCGGTAAACCTGAAACCACGTCATCGCATCGGATGCCGCATCGGCGGGCGTAATGTCGCTGGTCCAGTCGCTGACATGATTGCGGCTGGCATTCAGGGTTGTGTCCGTGACGGTGCCGGCAGTTCCGAACGCAGCATCGATAACGGCGTTGTTCTCGACGCACACCGCCTGGATTCCCCAAATCACATCCCCGCTCGTGCCGGCTGTTTGCCAGTGGACGCGCGCGATCAGGGCCGTTGTTGCATCCCATGACTTTGGCAGCGCGATGGAAAATTGCGCGTACTCATTCGTGGTCGCGTCGAAGTCGAGCGACTTCTGCATTATCTTGTTGGTTGCACTCTCCGCCGTGCTCTCCGCTGCTCCATTGGTCGTGCGCGGAATCATGGCAGCCGCAGGTATGACGATGCTCTGCAATCCGTCAGCCCGGCCGACGCTCGAAAATATCAGATCCCATTCGGTGTTTGAATTGTCCCATGCGAGTATCAAAACTTCCTGCTTGGCGGTGTTCGCGCTGCCGGAAATGCTGATCTCCAAAACATCGTCACTCGTGGGATCCGTTGCGCCCTCGTCGTATATCCGTATCGTCGGATTCGCACTCTCCGGCATGTTGATATGGATCATCACGATCGGCGCAGTCTCGCCGGGCGTGATTTGCTGGAGAATGTAATCGTGAGTGTAGGCACCCGCACCCGCGCCCGGCGTGATCATGTGAGTCGTGATTGCGTGCGCGTCGTTCGGATCGATGTTTGTGGACCCAGCCGCACTGGGCGTGTATGCCGTCAGCGCAGTTTTCGTAGCGCTCACTCCATTGGTTCGATCCGCCAATTCATCCAGTGCCTCCTTGACCTCGGCAGGCGTGCTGGACCAGTCGCCAGCTACTGCTGGAGCATATGGCGTATTTGCTCCCGAGATTCCTAGATTGGTCCGAGCGGTGGCAGCGTCGGCCAGGTCGGCCAGGTTCTGCGCCTTCTTGAGAAAGAGATTATCCGCCTCAGTCTCCGTGTAGTAGTCCTCCGGAGTGTTGAGCGCCGGAGAGCCGGTATCGATGCCGTGGGCTCGCACTGTGCAGGCCACCTGCGCCACCGTGTAGATGTCACCGCTGGCGTCCGTGATCTCCACCTCCAGCGTCGTATTGACCGACGAGGATGTTCCGAGCAGTTCGCAGAGCCCTTTTGTACGGGTCGGTAGGACACCGCTCCACCCGTCCGTGATCCTGGTCCAACTGGTTTGCAGCGTATGAGGTGCACGGCGTATCTCCAGCAGCAGCTTCTCCTTGTTGCTCCCATCGCCGTCTACCAATTTGGAAACGCTGATCGCACCGTCGGGCGTCAAAGCGTTGTCGTCGCTGGCACCCGTTGCGGCGGTGATGTCATTCTGCGCGCCCGTCGAATCCCACTCGATCTCATAGCACGGAAACGAGCCCGTGACGGCCACCGAGACTCCGGCAATGGCATCGAGCGCGGTCTCGATCGTCGCGGCGCTGGCGTTGTATGCTATGGCGGCGCTCTTGGTGCCGGCGTTGTATTGCAACTTGTAGGTGCCGCTGGTGGGATTGCTGCCCGGCGTGACAATGCCCACCTTGAGCGTGACCCCGACAGCTCCCGAGTCGCTGTCAAACCCGCCCTGCCCGTCAGTCATGTAGACCTCGACCGGGTTGTTGTCTCCGTAGATCAACTGCGGCGCTGGGGCGTCGCCGCCTGTCTCTGATTTGACCAAAGCCTGCTGCGGGGATCGCGACCGATCGAAGTATAATTTCCTGGCACCCATTTGCGAAAAAGGTGCGGAAATTGACAGGCTGCGCAGCTCAGCCGTTTTCCGTCGGCGGGTCTACCGGATACGGATCAATGGTGGAGATGGCCACCGGAAAAACCTCCCCGATCGATTCGTTCCGGGTAAATATCATCACCCGAAAAAACTCCGCAGCGGCGACTTGGTGGAAGCCCACATTGCCAAACAGATAAAGCGTATGAGTCTCGCCGCCGGCGAACATGGCGCCGCTCAAGACCTCCGCATAGTCCGAGTTGATCGCGACTCCTGACCCGTACGGACTGCCGCCGGCATACACCTTCAGCGGCGCGGCATTGGTGCTGTTGCCGGAGGTATACGGCGGCTGGTATTCCGTCGCGTTGATGGTCGCGCGCGTTGACCATGCCTGCCCTGTTACCCACTCGGGATGCCCATCATCATGCGGGCTGGCGATATACATCTCTATCGCGTCGATCGAGAAATTCAGCTCCGATTTTAGCTGCACCCGCCAAGCGTAATCTCCGGTGACATCCGGATCCCAATTGCCGATTCCACCCACGAAATCCGGCACGATAAAAACCTCGCCGGGATCATTCCATTTCCGGATCCGCTGCCATGCGTATTCCTCCGGCACCTCTCCGGGGCGGTATGTCAGATCGAATTTGCCGACGTGGATAAAATCCTTGATGATCGAATCCAGCCCGGTCAGTCCGTCGTCACTGATCGAAGGATCGATCTCGATCGTCCCGCCCGATTCCGTCAGCGATACCCTGACACCGGATGCGACACCGCGCAGATTCCAGAGCGCGTTCACGCGCTGGGCCAGTGCGTTCCATTCATCCGCGCGTCCCAGGTCCATCACGTTGCCGATTCGATCGTCACGTTTGACTCGGTTTTCAAGATCTTCACGTTTCCGACACCGCGCAGATTCCAGAGCGCGTTAACTTTGCGCTCCAGCAGATCCATCACCACCGGCTCAAACGCGGGTGCCGGCTGGCCTGGCTCCACCAGTGGCAGCGGCGTATCGATCGGCAGCTGATTCATACCGCCGGCCCGCTCCTCACCGCGCGCTCGATGATGTTCCACCCGTTCCAGCGTCGGAGCGTACTGCCCTCCACGACGATCCTGGTAGAGTTGCCGATTTGCGCAAGATACTCTGCAATGGTCGGGTCGGTCGTCTCGGACAGCGCGTTGGTAAATCCACCATCGACACTCACCGCCTCAAACGCCTCGATGCGCGGGATGTCGGCCGGCGTCGAAATTCCCGGACTCACCCCCGGCAGGAAGTAGTCATACTCAACCTCGCTTGGGATGCTCACAGTCGTGGCTGATCGGCTCGGGCTGACCTCCTGCGCGGTCAACCATCCCGTGATCGCTCCGCCCGTCAATATGCGTTTCACCCCCACGACATTGCCGGCGATGCTCTGGATTGTCCGGCGGACGGTCTGCGTGACGGTGCCGACGTTGTAGATATATTCGTTGTAGCGGATCAAGAGGAAATCATCCACCGCCATCCCGACCACGGAATCCAGGGTGAGCATGTGACGAGAGTTGGAGATGCTCGCCGAATTGATATCCACCTTAACGCCGGGAGGATTTTCGGAGTTGAACGCCGGCCGATACCAACTGTAACCGATCGACATCCGGCGCGGCTCTGGAATCCGTGAGTAGGTGCGGGAAAATTCCACCACCCCGCCCTGCTGCACCGGCTGCAATCCCGACTCCTCCACCAGGTAATAGCCCGACTCTTCCGGGTGTGCGCTATCGAGCACACCGGGCTCATAATCGCTGGCGAGCTGGTAATATTTTTGCCGGAAAATAAACTTTTGCGACACGTCCGGGAATGGCCGCAACCATTGGCGCGCACCCGTCTCGGTGGGAGTTCGTAGTCCGTCGGAGGAGTCGATGAATGGCAGTGACATCAGTAGGATTCCTTTTCGTGGTTGAGGCTCATTGCGCGATCACCTTTTTCAAAACGATTCCCTCTCCGGCCGCCTTTTCGTTGAGCGCCGCAATCTGCTCCTTCATTCCTTTGATCCCCTCCTCCATATTCGCGAACGGCCGCTCCGTGCTTTTGAGATTCGAAATCGTTTTCCGGATCGCGTCCGCCTGTCCAAACAACTCCTGGCTGCGCCCCACGTTGCCAAAATCAAACCGAGCCGATTCCGCCTGCCGTTGCAACTCCATCACTTGGCGGGCCTTCGCCGCATCCGCCAACACATCCTTGGACCCAAATCCGCCCTGCCGATAATTGGCCAACTCATCGAGGGTAAACATACTGCGGTCGCCCTTCGTCTGACGCAGCCCACGCTGCTGCGCTGTCAATTGCTGCTGCAACTGTATAGACCGCTCCTGCAACTGCGCCTGCCTCGCCTTCTGGTCGGCGATCGCCTTCTCCTTTTCATTCTGCTTGTCGAGCAGTCGGAGCTTGATGTTGGATAAGCGCAAATCGCCTTTGATCTCGGAATCAGCCTTGCCTTTTATCATCTCCAGCAGGTCTGCCTCTTCATCCTTGAGCCTCGCGATACGCTGCGTGGATGTCTCCAAAGCGGCCGCGCGTTCCTGCTCGGCTTTGACAATCTTCGCAAGGATGGGGCCGAGTTTTTCCGACTCGCGAACCTGTTGCTGGATCGCCGCGCGCACCTCATCGTTGCGCCCTGCGTCAGCCACGGCATCAAATGCCGCGTCCATGTTTTCCGCGATCTGGCCGGACATTTGGAGTGCCTTGATGGGATTCATCCATGCTTCGGCCAGATCGGCCAATCCTATGCCATTGGATAGCGCACCGACGAAGGCACCCAATTGCTTGAGCCCGAGCAACGCCTTGCCAACCTTATCCGTCACCATTGATAGCGCGCCGCCGAGATGGCGATTCAATGTGTCCGTCAACTCGACAATGGCGTCATTCGCGCTCGTGCTGATCACGTCCCCGCTCTCGATCGCGAGGCGCTTCAATTCCGCCAATCCATCCGCACCATCGCCGAGAGTCTGGATCAAGCCCACGCCGGATCGGCCGAGCAATTCAAACGCGATCGCGGAGGCGTTCGCACCGCCGCCCGCAGCCTGGATCTTGTTGGCTATCTGATCGAGCACCTGAGTCGTTGACAGCAGTTCGCCTCGTGCATCGCGGATCGCAATGCCGTAATCTTTGAATTTCAGGATCGCTTCAGCATCTCCCGCGTTCGCTTTGCCGAGATTCACGGAGAGCTTCACGAGCGCCTTGTTCATCTCCTCCACGGAGGATCCGTTCTGGCTTGCCGCAAATCCCAGAGATTGGACCTCCTCCACCGTGAGCCCGACAGCTTCCCCCGTTCTTTTCAGCTCCGCCGCAGCATCGGCGGCAGATTTCGCCAACGCCACAAAACCCAGAACGCCCAATCCCATACCCAGCGAATTCAGCCCCTGTTGGAACTGCATCGCCGCCGCCTTGGACTTCGTAAGCCCGGACTGAAACGGCCGCGCGTCCAGCCCCATCCGCACAAGTATTGATTCGCTGGCCATCAGTTAAGGATCAGTGGGAGTGGTGGGAGTGGTGGAAAATAGAGTTCGCGGAATCTCTGCTGCTCGGCGCGGGCTTGACGTTGCACATCCTCGAAAATCTCCATGCGCTGTCGCTCACTGGGATTGCTGCCGACGCTTTCAGGATCGCTCGCCTTGTCGATCAGACGGAGGTATTGCCACAGCCGCGCCAATGGCAGGTCGTGGATGATTGCCCGCTCCGCCCAGTGGTAGTGGGACGCGATATTGTGGACCACATAGGCCAGGTGGGACGCGAATGATTGACCGGCCACCGCCTCGCCAGATTGCGCATCAGCAAACGCCGCGCGCAGATGTTCGATCGTGAGCAATGACGCCTCTCTCAACTGCGCGCGATCCGTGAAGGTATCGTCCAGCCGGCGAATGAAATTTTCGCGGTGCCACTGTATGGGGCGCGCGGATTGTGGACAGTTGCGAAACTCGGACGACATCACCCAAATGGCCTGCGCCAATGCCTCCGGATGGATGGCCAGATATCCTTGCAGCAGCTCGGCCGTCTGCTCGTTGTGGGCATCGCTCGCCATCAGCAGCGGCGAGCGGATCGCATCCAGCATCGCCCACTGATGGAGTGTAAATGGGACAATATCGACGCCGGCGATTTCTAATGGCGCGTCTAAAAATGCGTCCTCGCGGCGCTCACGCTCCGCGTTGAGGATCGGGATGAACCGGCGCTGAAATTCCGCTGCAAGATCCACATCATTGATCCGTCAAATCGAGTGACAACAAACGGGTCTGGCCGTCCGGGCATTTGGCCCACGCCTTACCCTTGGGCGCTTCCCTGTCCGCCATGATGCAGACCTCTCCGTAGGTCGCATGTCGCACCGTGTCAGATTTGGGTTTGGCCGCCATGATCAGTTGTATTTTTTGACGAGCGTCACACTGTATTTGTGCTGCTCGGCCAACTTCTTGGGCTTGTTGACGGATGTCACGATCCAGGTCTCGCCTTCGTAGGAGGAGGTCTCGGCACCTTTGGCCAGCGTGGTTGACTCCGTGCTGGGCTTTTGCAGGGTTGCCGTCGCCGTCTTGAGTCCGGACGTGCCAAATGATCCCGTGGCGTTACCATCCTGATCAAGGATGGGCACCGTATTCGAGGGCTCGTCCGGGGTAAATTCCTCTACGAGATAAGAGTCTCCCGTGATGGTGATTGCCCCTATCCCTACCCCGAGGGATCCAGTGTCGTCGTGATTCAGTGCCATGATCTAAACGCGGTTCGTCGCGCATAAATCAGCGGGAAATTGACAGGCTGGGGGGGAGGCGAGAGGAGGACTGGACGCATTCAATCCGCGCCGGGAAATAACTCACTCCCCGCTCAACTCCTCTCACGGCCACGCCGAGTCCTGGATGCAGTAGATCAGCGACCAGTTGATATCCGTATCGTCAAAGCCCTCATCCTCGCTGATCGGGTATTCGGTGGACTCCTCGTAGATGCCCCGGATGCTGTGGTATGAGAGCTGCGCATTGATGCCGGCCGTTGACTTAAGGCAGTCATACAGAGAGGCGCGAAGTTTTTTACGGATCAGCCGGTGATCGTCATCGGCGGCATCCGCCTGGCGATTCGTGCGGATCGTCGCGATCAATCTCCCCTCGAAAAATCTGTCCTTGCTGAAATTGCCGTCCGTCGTGAACAGCTTCTGGGCGTTTTCGAATCCTTGCGCTGCGCCGCCATGCTCCACGCGGAGCAGGACAGCCGGAGCCGACTGCACGTCAATACTGCGTGCAATCTGCGGCGTGGCTCCTATATCCTCCGTTGTCAGATAGGTTTGGAATGCCGCTACGAGAGTGTCCTCGAAATCGTAGAGAGTCGGTAAGTCAGGGGCGGGCATGGGGCGGTTTAATGGTGGGTGATTTTCGAAATGATCCGCCGAATATCCTTACGGCCAGATACATCATGCGGCGCTGAATCCACGGCACGCCGTCCGCCCGCATCGCTTCGCGAAACAGGCGATCGGCATAGGCGCGCGGAATGTCCGATTGCGCATATGCCCAGTCGTGCAGGATCGCCGCTTTTTTGACCCGGCCATGCGGCGGGAACAATGGCCAAAGAAAGCGCGGGACGCTGGCGAAGTCGCTCCTGAATCCGCGCGGAACAATGAGCCACTTCGCGATGGGCTGATGGTGCCAATAACAAAACGTGAGCGGCTGCGTGAGTTGCACCCGGAACCCGTCCAGCGTCCGAACGTACAACTCTCCCATGAATTTACCACGGCAGCTCATCGCTTTGCGGTGACGTGACCAAACAGGAAGCCGGTGACGCTCATCAGCACGGAGTAATTAAGTGGAGTGATCATGATCGGGTTGCGCCCCGAGCCGACGGTGAAGCTGTGCAGCTCATCCTGTGAGATCTGCCAGGGGAAGAATCCGGCGGATTGCTCGTAGTAGAAAAACGTCACCGTGACATCCATGAACGCCGGCGCGACGATTGTGAATACATGCACGGAAATGAACGCGGCCACCACCATCCAGCGCATCAGGCTTACCCATGGATTTGAGTCCACCTTGCGCGCCTTGTCCCACATCGCCGCCCGCTTTTCCTCGGCCACGATGCGCAGCTCGTCCATCGTGCGTTGATGCTCCTGCTGGTTGGCCTTGAGAGTCATAAACGCCCCGAGCGCAGCCGTGCCAGCGAGATTTGCCAGTTCGAATCCTACCATGATCGCAGCGAGAGGTGAGCGGAACTCGACGGAGTTTCGTTACGTGGTTTGATCCAGATATGGCGCTTACCCTGGTGGACCTTCGGGGCCAGCGTCTTGCTCTCCGTGGCCACCACGTGATTCGTCCGGCACCCGCAAAGGAGCAACCCGGAGATCATCGCGGTGAAATACTTCATAAAAATATTCCCGAAATTGACAGGCTGGGAGATGGGATATGGCGCATCACTGATTGCGGTCGGTCCTGCGCGAGCATCACCTTGTCACCTTGTCCCCTTGTCACCTTCCCCTTGCCCCATGCTTAATCAAATATTTCACCCGGCGCGCCATGGTCTTCGTGCGGACGCTCACGGCCCCGTTTACCGCATTGGCCAGCACGCCGATACCTTTGGTGCTGTTCCTCATTTGGATTTCGATACCGTGCCGCCGGAGGATCACGCTGCCGGAACCTTTGGCGTAGCCCGCGTGGCGGCTGATCATCTTTGGCGCGGCGCGCCAGCCTTTTGTTGAGCGGAGCGCGTTCCATGATTTCAGCCAGCCGGATTTCATGTATCCAATCCTGGCCTGCATGGCCTTGTAATGGCGCTGCCACTGCTTGGTATCCATCGACACCAAACCCGTGGCTCGAGGCACCCGGCCCCGTCGATTGCGGGCGGATCGGTGGGCGGCGGGAATGTTGCCAACGGCGGTATGCCCGAAGACCTTGCCGGCCGGGAGATCGAGGAATTTTTGCAGCAGCTTCAGGTCGTTTTTTTCGATCGCGGCCTTTAGCATCGGGTGCTTGGGATCCAGGGAAATCGGCGTCACCGCTTTGCGCAGATCCGCCAGTATGGCGCGGCTTGCGATCCGCTTCACGGTCGCGTTTTTGAATCCGGGATTCGATGCCTTGAGCCCGGCGGCGGTGGCCTTGTTGACGGCAGGCGGTGTGAACTTGATCAGCTGCCGGCAAAACCGCATCGCCTCCTCTTTGGCGATCTCATTCGCCGGCTTCCCGCTCAGTGCGGCGAGTCGCGCCAGTTGGCGGTTGAAGCCTCTCAGGTCTACCGTGGCGGGCGCACTCATGGCGGTGGCCGATCAACTGGCGACTGCGGCCATCCCCACCGTCATCACGCGCGTGCCGTCCTCGATCGATTTGGAAAACATGGCGCGCGGGTGGAGTCGGCGGAGCAGTCGGCGGGTGTTGCTCTCCTCAACGGCAGCGTTAACACTCGCGCGGATTATATCCGGAGTGGCGGAGAAGTTTTTGCTGAGCACATAGGGATGTACGGGATGGTTTTCCTCACCCGTCACGACAACCACCGGCCCCCCGTAGATACGCATCATATCCGAGTAGGTGCGGGCGGGTGGACTGTCGGGCAGGTTGAGATCCAGAACGATGCAGTCGGGACTGTGGCGAGCGAGACAGGCGGCGGCGTTTTCGAAGGTGGCGGCTGTTTCCAACTCCGCGTCTTCCATGGTGTCGAGGGCGCTGGTTAGGATTTCGGTCCATACCTTGGAGTCTTCAACGATCAGGATTTTCATACTTCAGTTTTTCCAATTGCGCCTCTGCGTCCAATCGTTTGCGGTGTTCGATCTCCGCATTTTCCGCGTGCAGCTTCGCCAATTGCTGATACGCCTGGTTGACCTTTTCGAACCGATCCGAAGCGGTGGCAGCCATCCTCCGGCGGTACAATCCCAGACCACCGAGCACAGCGCCCATTCCTCCCAGAAACGCTGATATCAATTGCGCCATGTCCCACATTCAAAATCACGCTTCCAAAGCTTTCACCCGATCTTCCAGTTCCTGGATCTTTTTTTCCTGCGCGTCGATCTTGTCGAGCTTGGCTTTCAGATCTGCCTGGAGCGCCCGCAACGCCTCACCGCAGCTTATCAGCTCATCGATTGAGAGCGTCACTTTTACGCGCGGATCATTCAGCAGCCGCCCCAATATCTCGTGTGCATTCATAAAAAAAATCAGCCGGCGGATACTTTGACAGTGCCGGAATCGCTCCACAGCCGGCCCGCTACCGCCGGATCCGAAGTGGGCAGACCATCAAATTTCACATTGCCGTCCACCTCAAATTCACCCGTCGATCGCAGATACATTTTGCCCGTGCCGCCGATCGAAAATCGCAAGTCCTGCCCGCTGGCACTGTTCAAAAACGTCGCGCCGGCAGAATCCTGGAGAATGCCGTATTCGTTGGTTACGTTGTAATTGTCCTTGTGACAAAAGACCGCGTAATCTGCTGAGCCATTCCAGTTTCCGACAAACGCCTTGCCCACCCTGGCACCTTCTGCGACCAGATTAACCGCGATGTCGAGCTTGTGGGTGGGATCCACATTCATGCCGATATTGCCATCGATCCGGCAAATGCCGCCGGCCACATTTACAGCGTAGGCAGAGCCGCTGCCGCCGTTGGCGGGCGCAGTGATGTGCAGCGCGGTATTGGTGCCGCTGGTGTTGCCGGTGGGCCCCAGAATCTGCACGCCGTATTTGTTGGTCCCGGAAGTGCGAGCGTGGACCTGCACACCGTAGGATGTATTCACGGCGGCGTTGTCGCCCACGGTCCAATCCTCAACCAGCAGACCAGTGGCGGACGTTACTGTGCGCAAGGTGCCGTCACCCATCACCGTGGGTTTGATCGTCGTGCCGTAGAGCGCGGACACATTCGCACTCATCTGGAAAGATGGTTTGGAGCAGATGCCGCCATAATCCACCGCCGTGGACACGTCATAGTTGGATGAGTGATTCGTACCGATGCAGAGCAGATAATTCGTCAGCACGCCCGTCACATCACGGCCACAGATCCATGCCCGACTGCCAACATCCAGCCCCACCGATGCATCCGCAGCGGCTACCCCGATGCCGACAGATGCGGAAGACAACAGATCCCCGCTGAGCGTGCCGCCGGCCAAGGGCAGCCGGTCGTTGATCTTGGCCAGTGCCTCGTTCAGCGTATTTCCGTCCGCCACCGCCCCCGTCTCCGACCCTAGTCCCGAGATGGCGGAGGAAAACAAAATCCCTGTGACGACGTTTTGTTTTTCGATCAACGCCATCGAGCCGTCTGCGCCCTGCGTTGTGTCGGACCTGTCAATGGCGATGAGGTAGTCCGTATCGGCGAGCGAGGTAACAACGGTTTGATCCGTAATCTCTTCAGGCATTCTTTTCCGTTCCTTCCGTGTCTTCCGTGGTTGAAAATTACTATCCGATCAAAAGCGCCTTACCACCTGGCGTTAGTAGCTGCTCCCCATTCGGCAACAGCAAAAATGGCAGTGCCGCCTCATTCGCAAACTGGCCACGAATCAACCAGGCGCCCGCGCCCTGCTCGATCTCCGTCACGCGATATACGCGCGACTCCACCGTGAGCCGTTCGCGCTTCGCCGGTCGGGTGGTCGGCAGATTTGCCACCGGCACAAACAGCTCGATCTCCGAATCGATCAGATGCCCCACCTCCTGCATGTCCTGCTCGGTGGAAATGCCGTAGCCCTTGCGGCCCGTGAATCCAAACCCGCGCTGGTCGGTGACCGTCACCGGAGATTCGGCGACGATCTCCGCGAAGGCGGCGGCGAGTTCAGTGGCGTCTGACATAAAAATAAAACGGGTGCCGGCAGGAAATGCACCGACCCACCAGCACCCGCATGACCAATGGAGCGGTTAATCTTTTTTGGATCGCCCGCGCTTTTGCTTCGGCGCAACTTCGGCTTCAGGCTCGGCTGCAGGCTCGGCTTCAGGCTCGGCTTCAGGCTCGGGCTGAGCGATCGCTTTACCCATCGACAAAAGTTGATTGGCGGTATCCGGATCCACGTCGGCCGTGTCGCCGGCTTCCACGTGGGTGCCTTTCACAAAAGTACTGCGAGTGATTTTGATTCTCATGATTCAAAAAGCGGCGGGTGGTTTTTACGCCACCCGCCTTTTGATTGATCAGCTCACCCGCTTGCATCCGACCAGCGCGCAGGCGCAGTCGAAGGTGGGCGAGGTGCCAGTCACGGTTTTCACGGCGCGGACGTAGCGTTCTGCGCCATCCACATCGAGGCTGTAAGCCTGATCGGAATCAGCCGCATCAGTCACCTGGGTAAAGGTGGCCCCGCTGATATCCGTCCACGTGGAGTTGTCCGGCGAGTCCTGCAACTTCACGTCGAGCGTGGGCGAGGTGCCACCGCCAGCCGAGCTGAGCAGCAGGACCTTGGCCCGGCCCACGTAGTCCTGAATATCAACGCCAGTGCCGTTGCCGCTTGCCGTAACGCGCACACCGGGCAGCAGCTCGGCATGTGAGGTTTTGTCTCCGATATTATTGTCCATGATTCGGTATTCCTTTCGGTTCAGGGTGATCAGGCGGCGGCGGTATCGCTCGACACGCAGAAGCTCTGCGGGCGGCGGACGATGTGGTCCTGATCCTGCATCATGATGATGCGGGCGACGTTCTGTTCCGCCTTGGTAACGAGGTCAATCGTCACGTCCAGGCCGGCCCATTCGAGGATCACAGAGTCGGCCCAGTTGCCGAAGATTGCCTTGTTGCCGGGAACCTGCTTGGTGCAGGCAGCCCGGTAGCCGTTCACTTCGCCGTCCTGATTGGCATCGCCGCGCATCGTGGTCCACACGAAGTCGGAGCCGGCGGAGCTGGCCACCAGCTTCTGCTTGAGCTTGCCCTTCGCGGTCGGGGTGGTGACATAAGCCATTGCACCCATCAGCGCGTTGTCGTCGTCGATCGCGGTTTCCATGTCCACCATCTTGCCGAAGGTGGCCGCGCCCCCGAAGGTCACGGAGTTCACGCCGGTGGTGTTCATGATGCCCAATGGCTCATCGCCCGATCCGGATCCGTTCAGGCAGAAAAGATCCTGCTTGATGGCGAGTTGCTTGGTCATGTCATCCTCGAAAAATCCAGCGGTAGCGAGTGCGCTCTGCGCAATCAGCCGCTTTGAATACTCCGTGTAGACACTCACCGAGTGCGGATTCGCATTGACCTGCTCGTAGGTGATGCTCGATTTGGTGGCAGCCTCAGTCTCGCCACGGGCGTTCGCCGTGCTGGCGGTCAACTGGCGCGGGATCGAGACGTTGCCAGTGAGCCCGCTCAACACGGTGGCACCCAAGCGGCGGACAACCGTGCGGTTGCGAAGCAGCTCGATGAAGTTGCCGACCAACAGATTGGTGGAAACGAGATTGCCGCCCACGTTCGCCGTGCCGGCGACCTGGGTTCGGGTGTTGAATGCGCCACGGTTCAGGAAATCCTGCGGGATGTAAAATCCCTGCGCACTGCGGCCTACTACCTTGGCCATCTGATCACTGACTTCGCGTTCGAAGCCTTCGACCTTGCCACCACTGGCGAGCGATTGGATGGCGCGAGCAATGTTGTATTGCTTCACCTCATTATCGCTCATGCCGATCTCGGTGGATTCGAGGCGTTGGCTGTTGGTTTCCTTCAGTCGCTCAAAGGCGATCTTCTGGAACGCGGCGGCGGATTGCTCCGGATTGGCGATCGCGGTGCGGGCTTCGGTGGACAGATCCACCTGTTCCCGGACACCATCCGCGATGGCGAGGATTTCCGACACGCGGCCGGCTTCAGCCTGTCCCGCCTCACGGCGGATTTGCGCCTCGTCAACGGGCGGGGCCTGGCGATTGTCAATGACTTCGATTACCGGCGCAGGCGCACCACTTGCAGATGGGGCGGCAAGGCCATTCGGATTGTCTTCTGGCATATTGCTTGATTGATTGAATTTGCTTTTTGTCGGGCCAAATCAATGGCGTTTTGGTTTTGCAGCGAGCGTCCAAAACCCACGGATGCGTCCGCAGGAATTGCCACCGTGCTGCCTTCGTATGGCTCCCAATCAACAACGCGGACAAGTTCCACCCCGCCCTTTTGCTTCGTTGCTTTCACCTCGTGGATCCGATACCCGACGCTGACCAGAACGCGGATTTCATCCTCGATGTCTTGGAAAATCTCTTCCCCTCGGGGCGAGCGACTGAACTTCACTGTTACTCTCAGTCTTTTTGCTTTGACCTCTGATTGGACGATTCGGCCGACCTGATCATTGGTGTCGTGGTTGACCAACCACGCGGCACCGCCTTGGAATCGATCGAGCCGGATAGAGCTTGGACTGTGGTCCAATACTTCGATCCCGAAATAGCGTTCAACCTGCGTCTCGCTGGAGAGGCTGAATTCCGCCGTGCGGGACTCGCGATCAATTACACCGCGCGACACCAGGGCGAACTCACGACGCAACGGCTCATCGCTACCACGGATCGCATTTATGATTTCCGCGTCTCGCGTCATCACAATTATCCGGAAATTGACAGGCTGCACATAACCGCTCCGTTGATTCCGGGAATCACTTGGGCTTGCCGCCTTTCGCCGGTCGGGCGTCATCATCCGCATCGGGATCAGGTGGCGGCGCGTCCGATATTTTCACGGGCGGCAGCCCGTGCTTCTCGTCCATGGCGACATCGGCGGCGATCTCGGCGGCCACTTCGGTGGCGTCCACGCCCTGCTTGGCAGCTTCGCGGCGGCGGCTGGTGAGCCGGAGCTGCATCAACTTCTCGATCGCATTGGCATCCTTCAGCGGATCCACCCAGCCCCAGCGGCGGCCGGTGAATTGGTAACGATTGAATTTCTTTAGGCGCGTGAAAGGGAGCGCGGAGCCGTTCGGCATTTTCACCATGGACGCCATCAGCGCCATGCGCAGCCACGCCTCAAAAATCGGGTTGGCCCATTCTTCGATAAACCACTCCTGATCGTTCATGTATTCTTCGCGATCCTCCAACACGCCCGCGCGGGCGCTCGAAAAGTTCACGCTCTCCAGATCGCTCGCGAGGCTGAAATAACTGATCCCGAGCGCGCCGGAAATGCGGCGCACAATCGCCTTGGTGAAATCGCCAAAGTTGCTGTGCGGATAGTTCGGATTATTGCTGACGGCTTTGACGCCCATCGGCAGCTCGCGCCATTCGCCGGGCTCCACCTCATACACACCGACGCCTTGCGCGTCCTCCGGCAGTTCCAACCCATCCGGCACTTGCTTCTCGAAAAAACCACCCTGGCAGGCCCCCGCCCGTGCGGCGATCAAGGCGGCCTCGTTGTAGCCGTCCAGCATTTTGGCGTCCAACATCGCCGCGTGATTGTCCGGCACGCCACGGCTTTGAGAAATCCGCTTGGGCGCAAACAGATGGATCACCCGATCCGCCGGCCAGCGGTCGCGGGACATCGTATCCGCCGCACTCATGTGCCAGCGGTCGCCGGGATGATGGCGAAAAAGGTGGTAGGCCACCACGCGGCCGAGCGAGTCGTATTCGACCCCCATCCGCACATGGTTCCCGTTTTCCAGATTCCCGTTGTGATTGATGTCCAGGTGGTCGGCCTCCCGCAACTCGATCGCAAAGCCATACGGGTTATCCTTCGGCGCATGGATCAACCCGAAACACTCTCCATCCCGCTTGGCACTGCGCAAGGCGAGCTGGCACAAGCGCCGCCAGGTGAGCCGTCCAGAAAGCGAGGCGTACGACGCCTTTCCTTGGCCGGGCAGGTAGCGGGATTTTCCCCATTCTTTCCACGCCAGCTCGATCGCCTTGTTGGCCAGCTCATCCGGTTCGCCGGGAATCAAGGTGGCCTTGGGGCCGATGCGGTCCGGCTCTCGGACTTTGGCGTCCAGCTTCAGCCCCATGGAGCCGAGCACGTTGTTACGGCTGAGCCGCAGCCAGTTCAGGGTAAGCGGATCGTCGCGTTCCAGCGCCCGCGCGCTGTCTCGCAGAGTCTGGATCGCCTGCCGTGATTCCGCGTCCGCCGAAGTGGAGGACGTGAGAAAATCCGCCGTCAATCTATCCTTGCGCGCGGCTGCGTAGCGCAAGGCGAATTCGGACTGCGCGTTTGATCGGCGCGGCTGGGCCGCAGATTTGGAGTAGCCAAAATAGCCGGCGATGCTGGAAAAAAGTCCCATGGTTTAGCGGGTCTGCATGAAGTGAATACGATGAACGCCGCGCGGCGATTTCCCTTGCTGGATCCGTTCGGCGTCCTGCTCCTGGCGGTAAAAAACCTTGTATTTCTCAATCGCCGGGATGAGTTCGGACACCATGTTTTTCCGGGTGTAGGTCGTGCCCAGGATGCTCGTGCTGGTCATCGTGCCGGTGGCGAGCGATTCCATGGCGGCCTCCAGCAGATCGAGCGTTTTTTTGACGTGGCTCCGGTTGTCCAACCCACCGCTGGCCGCAGCCAGATCGGGCAAAATCTTGATATCCCCCTTGTAGACCAGATGCCGCGCGCTGCCGTTGGTGGCGTATCCCTGGATCGCGTAGGTGCCGGCCACCCAAGCCGCCGAGGTCGCCGCCGCGACGGAAATCAGATGATCATCACCACTGGCCGAACTCGTGATCGAGATCAGCGCAGTCGCGCTCGTGAGGGCATAGGACAGCGCCCAGCCATCGCCGGCCGGGTAATCGCCATGAGAAATCTTCCAGGTAATGAGATCGCCGGCCGTGATCGTGTCCGGCTCGGATGTGGGGACTTGATGCGCCATTTCCACAATTTTTGTGGAAATTGACAGGCTGGCAGGTTTCGCCTGCACTCATTATGCGGATCCCCCGCAACGAAATCGATCAGTCGATAATCTCGAACGTCACGCGGACATTCACGCCCTTCCTGCCGGCTCCCATTTCAATTCCCGGAATCAGCTTTTCAATGAGATCCTCGATCGACAATTCATCGTTTCCGGTAGGCCGCACCCCGATATACGGACTGCAATTTCCGCCCTCCTCCTCCCATATGATCAACTCGCCTTCGGCGCTGGTAGATTTTTTTTCTTTACCCATAGTCTTTTTTAATCGCCTCGATGAACTCACCGAAATCCCGAACCACCCGGTAATCATGCCCCAGCTTGCGGTAATGCGCGCGCATCCCCTGCTGCGAGACGCTTAGCTTCCCGGTGCGCGTCTTGCACTCCACATGCATCACGCGACCGCCATCAGCGAGGATGATAAAATCCGGTTCCCCGGAATTCCGATGCGTGCGCCGATTCATGGCCGAGTGTAGCGCGATCCACCCGCGCCGCCGGCACTCCGCCAAAATCGACTGGTGCAGCTCATGCTCCGCGCCTGGTCGCACTCCCCCACCGCCGCGCGCATCTGGCCGCCGCCTCGACTCATAGGCCAGGAATTCCGCCTCCGTCATGTTCGGCATATCTCAGTTCATCCGCCTGGAGGCATTTCGCGATCCCATATCACCACCGAATCCACAGATAGCAGTGATACCATTGATGATCCATGCATGTGCTCGCAATTGATATACCTCCTAGCGGACCAATACTTAGTTGGTAGGTGTCTTTAGTATTCGTTCATACTTGGCCCGACACGCCCTTGGCGACCTGTGGTTTCCATACTCTCGGTTCAGCATCTTCGATACCCACGGCCACCCCGGCCATTGGAATTGCCAAGCGGCTTCAACTAGATGCACCAGTTGATGAGTCTCGCCATCATAGTCACTGACAGATGGCCACGGTTTACGCCTGCCAAGTCCATGGATCACTTCGGGGGCAGGTGTATTTGTTATGATGCCATCCTCCATGTGGACACGCCCTCCTGTATGCTCATATACCTCACTGCGATCAGAGCGCAGTAGATGAACAGAAAGCCCATTGCTGGCACACCCCACGCCACGTTCCAAATGATTTGCCACCACGGAGCCATGTTTGGCCGGGCTTCCGTATTCGGCCACGCCATACACCTACCAAAATGGTGGAGCCAAGCCGGGATGCCGCTCTCTGCTGTGTTCGGTTCTGTCTTCATAGTCTCAGGTTTGCGCCGTCTGGCTCACCGTGGTGGTAGGTGTCATTCAGAATCCCGCTTTTTGTGACCCGCCCACCGTGCGGCTGCCGCCTTCTGAGCTCGCGCCTTTGCCTTCGCCGGGGAGACTTTCCCTTGCCTCGATTTGTTGAGCTGGCCCCAGAGGCTTTTGATTTCCTTGGGGCTCAGTTCGCGGTTGCAGTGCGGGCAGTTCATTCGCATCCGCAACACGGGTAGTCTTCGCATCCGCATTTAGTTTCTTGGTCGTAGATAGGATCTCCTATGCCGTCTGGATCGAACATTTCTTTAGCACATTCGTTGCATAGGTCCACAGTCCAAGGGATTTCCACCCCGCAATTACAGTAGTCGATTTCAAACACCATTAGTCCAACACCTCCTTAGCCTTGGAGATGGCGGAAGACAAGGGGAGCTTTACGTATGCAACAGGGAAGAATTCCCCGGAGTCATCGTCGCGCACAGTGACGTTGTATCCGACATCGGTAGATGCGTGGACAAAAGCGGAAATTCCGGTTTCCGAGTTAGTGAAGGTTTCGATTGCGTTCTTCATTGTGGTAACACAATACCATGCTTAACATGTTAAGCAAGCATATCTTCGTTTATTTCACATTTATTCTGACACCTACCAAATCCGTGGAGCCAATCGGATTGGCCGCTCGCTGCTCTGCCTCCTTGGAGGCTTCGATTACTTCTTGGGTTGTCATTGTTCGGTTTCCATCCGATGGCTCACGTTGGCGGTAGGTCTCTGTTGATAGTAGGTCGTCCATTGGTCCGCGATGGCTTCCGCTATCCCGGCGTATGTTCGTGACCGTTCCTTTTGCCGGTTCTCTCCCGGCGGCATTTTCCAGATTCTTTGCTCGCGGCCTTCCACGATGTTTGACGGTTGCAGATTCGGCAGATTCTTGAGCCAGAGGCAGGTAGCCTTGGTTTCGCCGTGTCCATACTGCCATGGCTGTATTGTCTGCGATTGCTTCACGCCGATCAGCCGTTTGGCGTATTTGTGCATCACCGGATTCTCGATTGCGACATGACGCACGGGTGCATTCAGGAGATCGCAGAAGAGTTCAGCGCCATCATACATTTTCACCCATCGGGATGGATCGGTGTGCAGCCATCGCACCCCGGAGTTTGAAAGATACGTGCATGGAGGGTGCCCTATCAGCAGGTCCCACGGCTCAGTCAGCATGTCGCGCACATCTCCTGCGTAGTGGTTGCCTGGTTGCTCGGTTTCCAATATATCACACGACCAGGCGTCCCACCCCTTTGCTACCAGCGCATCCCTCACCACGCCCGAGTATTCACAGGCCACCAGTGCCCGACCTACCAAATCAGTGGACCCAATAGCAGGGGCCGCTTGCTGCGCGGGCTCGGAGTCAATTAGGAGCATCTGGGTCATTCGCTGCTATGGGTCACTTTGGTGGTAGCCCAACCGTCCGGCAGCGGCGTCTCTTGATTGGTCATCACCGCCGCGAAGAAAGCGCGGTCGGGGATGCGGCCCTGATACACGAATGAGCAGAGTTCGGCGGCATCACTACGCTCGATGCGCCACACATCGCTGTGCATGTGTTCGAGATGGTATTCAGTCCAGTCTCTTTCCGGGTCTGGGCAAGACGTGATTTTTCCATCTTGCACGCAGAGTATGCCATCAGCGTCGAATGGGGCTACCAAGACGCCGGAGCCAATCGAGGATGCCGCCTTTTGCGTGGGTTCGGTTTCAGTTTGTTCACTCATGGTTTTCGCCTCTCTGGCTCAGCTGGGTGGTAGACGCTTGCGGTATCGGACGCCAATGGTAGACGGGGTTGTTTGGTGGTCCATCACTCAGTGCCGGATGGTATGCCAGTTCGACATCATACCGATCTTCACACCTCCCCGCTTCCAGCCATTTTGCAGGCCATTGGGTCTCCCCAAATTCACGCTTACCGACTCGGCGGTAGAGCATCGGACTTCCATCGTCATGGGTCGGATCTTCGGAATATTCCAGTGATCTCCCCTTGTAGAGGAAGAAGCATTTCCCGTGGATTTCCACTCCCAGTTCTCCCAGATCATTCACTATCCATTGGACATCGTTGGCGTCTACCAAGCGAGTGGAGTCAACCACGGCAGTCGGCTTTTGTTCATTCTCATTCATAGATTCAGTCTCCTTCGGTTTCGCGTGGTGGCTCACTCTTGGTGGTAGACGCCTCCCGGTTGTCCGAGAGACGGCGTTCCAGTTCAGACTGCGATGAGCTTGCGCCCGTTGTTCTCATCGTCCGCGATTTTCACACCCGGCACGAAGGTCAGTGCCTCAGCCAGCGAGTAGGTGCCATCGATGTTCTTCTGCTGCGTCGTCACTTGGACGACGCAGCCGTGCGGCACTTCCATCGCCTTCGTTGATTTCATCCAGCCTTGGGCTTGGGAGCTGGCCTTGCACAGCAGTCGGAAGGTGTCGCCGTTCCCGACCACGTTGATGTCTGGCACATTCTTACGTGCCCCGCTTACGTCACTGTTATGTAGTGTCTTTTCGTCCATGTTCATCTTTCAGTTTCGACGCGCCGACGGCTACCAAAACAGTGGAGCCAATCGCGGGCGTCAGGTTTCATTTTACTCCATTGGGAGATTGTCATCAGTGGCGGGTTCGCCGCTCTGGCACACTTCGGTGTTCGGCACCATAGCTATCAGTGCGTCCACTAGCTTGGATCGGTCTTTATATGCCTTCTGTTTAACGTCGTCCGAGTATCCACCCCGTTGCACATCGATGTAGTCGATATGACGGTTTATCGAGTCTATTGCTTTCCGTATTTCGACCGCTATTGGTGCCGAACAAGTCAGTGGAGCCAACGGGAGGGGGCCGCTTGTTCGGTCAGTGCTTTCGCCATCCATGCGTGGGGCGGTTGTGCTTGTTACGTCTTGGGTATTCCACCTGGTTCCGTGATTATCTGGTGCTTCATTCATCGCGTCTTATTCGTCCCGTGGTTCACTTCGACGTTAGACGCCATCGGCGGGTTAGTTTGCCGAGGGCGTCTAACATGTCAGTGGAGCCAAGCCGGTAGGCCGCTCTCTGCTCGTGTTCGGTTGAGGATTGTTTGTCATTGAGTTTTCGCCGGCTCACTTTTGGTGGTCGGCGTCTCGCTCCGCTTACACATCTGGCATGGCTTTCCTTTGGCCGCCTGATAGCCGACCCTGTCACCGCACGCGCACACCCACCACCCATTCGGATAGATGATATCCATGCCCTCATTCCATAGCTGTTTACGTTCTGCCTGGGTCAGGTTGGCCATGCGCCGCCCCGAGTCACGCACAGCGCGATCTATTTCACGGGAGCTTCGACGCCGACCAAAGCAGTGGAGCCAACCGAGTAAGATGCTCTTTGCGCGGGACCAGATGGATGTTGATTGCGTTTTCATGATTCGCCTCTCTGGCTCAGCTGGGTGGTAGCTGTCTTTGACTGTTTGGGTGATTCAGTCATGTTCTTGATTATCCCACGTAGCATATCCGCGCACTCGGGACATAATCTCATCGTGAGCATTCTGGTTTCTATCACAATGACCCGATGGTCGTCTCTGGTTTGGCAACTGTTGCATGATCCGCTCTCTGAACTATTGGACCAGAATCCAACCACCCATTTTGGATATTTCATTGTTCCCTCTCCGTCCACCATACCAGCGCAATCATAGGCAGAGTCGCTGCCCAGAATTGCCACGTCCAGAATTGCCATCCAGCGGCCCCGCATATCCCTCCAGTCCAAACGGCATATGAATATCGTTTGACAGCTACCAAAGCAGTGGAGCCAACCGGGGTTGGCGGGTTTGCGTTGTTCGTTGTGTCTTTCATGATTGTTCTCCGTTCGCCCGGCGGCTCACTTCGGTGGTAGATCCTTTCCGGCTTCCTAGTGCCTCTATATACCAGTCGAAATGCTTCGTGCTTTCGACCTTTTCCTTTTCGTATCGATCCTTCCACCAGTGGCGGTCATCTACATATAGTTTATTGAGGGCCTTCAGTCCAACTATTCGGCTCAGCGCAAGCCCATGCACCAAGATTGAGAACCATATTAGCATTTCCATTTTCGTATCTACCAAACCAGTGGACCGCAACCGGGGATGCAGCCATGTGCTTGGGTCTGTTTCGTTGTCATGTGTTCGGTGACTCGCCCCGGCGGGTCACTTTGGTGGTAGGTGTCTTTAGTCCTGCCCCGGTTTTCC
>Ga0208149_1000107_pt1 | contig 32435 bp, 45 predicted proteins | sample DEB08_DNA_15_FD_184533 | JGI IMG/M metagenome (GOLD analysis project Ga0208149, IMG submission 184533) | Aqueous microbial communities from the Delaware River and Bay under freshwater to marine salinity gradient to study organic matter... | ecosystem: Environmental > Aquatic > Marine > Coastal ... | reverse complement strand
ACTATGCCTGCAAGATCAGATGTATATGGATCAAATATGTTTTATGCAAACAAAGGTGGACTAGCTGAAGTTGTAAAAAAATTTAATACAGGTGGTGTAAGTTATTTACCATCTAAATCAGATCATGATGAGAACGATGCAAACAATTATGTAAGAGCAACAGGATATGTTGAAGATGGAGCAGGTAACGGTGATAAAGATGAAGACACAATGCTTGCACAATTAGCTGACGGTGAGTTTGTATCAAGAGCAGATGCAGTATTAGGTGCAGGTATCTTATCTGGCGCAGATCCTAAAAGTTTTAAAAGTATGAGAAAAGCAGGAGCTGATTTCTTTTACGATCAACAGAAAAAATTTAAAAGGATTTACGATATAGTCAATGCAAGCAAACAAAACTAAAATTAAAAAACAAGTAGATGTACTTGAGATATTTCCATCAATGGTGGATGAGTACTGGTCATTAGTAGAGTTTATGTTGAGAGAAGGTCTTAAATATGATGGAGACCCTATGACTATTGAAGATTTAAAAGGATATATCAAAAATAATAAGATGGGTCTATTCATGATGTTTGGATCAGACGATGGTATCCAATATAAAGTATTTGGTGTATGTGTAGTAAGAATTACAGTTTTACCTAATTTTTCTCAATGTGAAGTTATCCTTTTAAAAGGAGAGAAGAGAGAATTGTGGCAAGACCAACTTGCTGATACAATAGAGAACATTGCAAAATCAGAAGGTTGTAAAAGAATCGCTGTGCATGCAAGACCAGGTTGGATGCCTTTTTTAAAAACAAAAGGTTGGGGTGTTAAAAGATATTTATATACTAAGGAGTTAAACTAATGAGTTTTATTTTTGGAGGTGGAGATTCTGGAGGTGGAGGTGGATCCTCTACTGGAACACAAACAAGTATAGCAAGAGAAGCACCAGGAGTTGAGGCTCGAAAGCTATCGTTATATGATCAAGCAGCTAAGTTAGCTGCAACCCCAGTATCATTACCTGGTATTCAAGTTGCACCTATTACAGGAATAGAACAAGCTGCAATACAACAAGCAGGACAAACTGGTGTTGGTGCAGGAACTGTAGGTGCTGGAGTAGGAGCATTACAAGCAGGATTACAGGCTCCAAACATTCAACAATTTTTTAATCCATATCAATCATATGTAACTGACGAAATTGCTAGAAGAGGACAAATGCAAATGAATCAGTTAGCAGCTAGTGCTGTAGGCGCTGGCGCATTTGGTGGTGGAAGAGAAGGCGTTCAAAGAGCAGAACTTCAAAGAGGAATTTTATCTCAAATAGGACAAGCGCAAGCAGCAGGTTTTGGAACCGCATTACAAGCAGCTCAACAACAAAGAGCTCAACAACTTGCAAGTGGACAAGCACTAGGACAACTAGGAGCACAACAACAAGCAATGAGTCTTGCAGATATTCAAGCACAAATGCAAGCAGGCGCATTGCAAAGAGGTATTGGCCAACAAGCGTTAGAAGCTCAAAGACAAACTGCATTACAAAGAGCATACGAGCCATACCAAAGAATTGAATTCTTAAAAGGTATTATGACTAACTTACCTACAACACAAAGTACATTAACAGCAACCACGGCTCCCGGATCAAATCCATTAGCGCAAGCTGCAGGAACTGCCTTAGGTGGTTATGCTGCTTACAACATGATGCAACCGAGGTAGCTATGGATGAAGTATTAACAAGAAAATTATTTAGAGACAGATATTTTCAATCTTTAAAACCTAAAGTAAAACATTTTCAAAAAGGTGGTTTAAGTTCATTAACTCCTAAAGAAAAAGCTATCTATGCATCCACATTAGCTGCACCTTTATTACAAGCAAAAGGCAGAGGAATTGGTCCCGCATTATCTGCATTAGGTGAAGGTATTGGTAAATTACCTTCAACAATATTAGCTGTTGAAAAACAAAAAGGTGAAGCAGGAGATGGGGTTAGAACTTTATCGGACCAGGAAGTAAAAGCTTATAATTTACCTCCAGGAACTATTGCTCAAATGTCTGCTGACGGAAAAATTTCTATAGTATCAAAACCGTCTGCTGAACAAATTAAACAGATACAAGGTGGTAAAAGAGTAAGAAGTATTTTATCTAGAATTCAAGATGATTACTATAGATTGAATAAACCAGTGGGTTTTGCAGATCCAAGTAGAATAGCGGCAACTTTAGGGAGAGCGGCAGGTACTCAATACTCAAAAGATTATGCTGCTATGAAGGGAAGAATACAACAAGCAACTTCATTTATTACACAGGCTATTTCTGGTGCAGCAGTATCAGAACAAGAAGCAAAAAGAATTACAAAACTAATTCCTCAGTTAGGAGACAGTGAAGCAACTTTTGAAGGTAAGATGAAAGCACTTGATAGTTATTTTGCAGATGCTATTGCAATTGCAGAAGATAACAATGCAGACTTTGAGACCGCTCTAGAAATAATGGAAACTTCTGGAAAAGGTGCACAAAATTATTTAGATCTTACAGATGAAGTAAGTTTTAGAAAAGAAGGCGATGTAATAGATGTTAGTGGTAACTAAGGAGTATTATGGCAGAGATTGTAGTTAATGGACAAAAATTTAAAATAAAAGGTAATGAGCCTACACCTAAAGAACAATTAGCTATTGATACTTATATTGGAGCTAAACAATTAAAACAAGGTAACAAAGACGGTTTATCTTTTGATGAAGAATTAGAGTTTCAATTAACACCTGATGAAATTTTATCTGATGCACAAAAAGGTAAATACAATAAAGATACAGAAAGTTTTTTAAAAAGCCCTAGCTTTAAAAGAATTGTAGCTGAGGTTGGTTTATCAATTGCCGGTGGTTTAGCCGGTGCAGCCATGGCCCCTTTTTCTGGAGGAAGCTCCTTAGCATTAACTGCAACAATGGCAGCAAGAGTTGCTAGACTTGCAAGACCTTTACTTAATATATCATCTAAGACTGTTGGTAAAATTGGAAGAGCTACAGCAGGTGCAGCAGCTGGGGGTGGTGTTGGTGCAGCTATATCACAAACATTTGACCCAAGAGAAAGTATTGTAAGAGAAGTTGCAAGAGGTGCATTTCAAGGGGGATTTGGTGAAGTACTTGGTTATGGTTTAGCAGGAGGCTTAGCTAAAGTTTATAACAAAGTTACAACAAAAGGTTTGCATACAATATCAGGAGCTAAAGAAGCATCTAAAGTTATTGAAAGAGATAAAGAGTTTTTTAAATATTTAAAAGAAGCTGACGAAGGAAAAGAAGTACCTAAGAAAGTATTTGAAAAAGGTTTTAAAACTGAAAGTGATCTACCTTTAACAGGCGAACAATTACAAATTTTAAAAGATCCAAAATTAAGAAAAGAAATAATTGAAAATATAAAAACAAAAAGAGGCACTGAGTTTTTTGCAGATATAGAAAAAGCAAATATTACTCCAGGGGTAATGACTCAAAACTCTACTATTGATCTTATGGAAGGTATTGCCGCTTCCGCAATCATGGGGTCAGGATCTATTAGAGCAGCTCAGGAGATGGGTAAACAATCTGTAATGGAAGGTATTGATGCATTTACAGATGTAGCATTAAGAGGATTAGGTGATGTAGATGATACTGGTTATGCTGTAGGAGTTTTATTAAATGAATCTGCAAACGCTAATAAACAATTATTTATGGGAACTAAAGCTAAACTTTGGGATGACTTAGGAGCTAAAGTAGATCAGTTAATTAAAAGAGCAGATGGAACATATGATCCTAATTACGATATTATATTAGGTGGACCAAACGCAGCTCCAAAGATTCAAGCATATGATGCTCGTTTTCAAAAAGTTTTACCTGCAAGTAATATTGAAGATTACGCATTAAAAACATTAGAAGATTTAAAAAACGCAAAAATAGATGATCCTGATATTACTAAAATGTTAGGACAAGTTTTAGCTTTAGGAAATAGAACTAATTACAATGCATTAAGAAGACAATATAGTTTTTTAGGTTCACAAAAATTTACTGGTGAAGCCCAATCAGTACAAGCAGAATTATTAAAAAGAATGGAATCATTATTATCAGATGCACCATTACCACCTGCATTAATGAAAGAAGCTAAAGCAGTTAAAGAGTTTACTAGAATGGGAACTAGATCATTTAATAATACATTAATGAATAAAATACTTACAACTGATAGAGGACAAGAAGCTTTATACAAACAAATAGTAGCAGCTAACAAACCTGACTATACAAAATACTTCATGGACTTAATTGATAGAAAAGTAAAATTACCAAACGGTACAATGTATCCTTTATTTAGAAATGCAGATGAAGTTAAAGAAGGATTAAGAGGACAATTTTTGAAAAACTTTTTTAATGCATCACAAAAAGAAGTTGGACAATATAATGTGTTAGATGCTGCTCAAGCTGCTAAGTTTTTAAGACAACATAAACATATATTAGATGATCCTAATTTTTTAACAGCATCACAAAAGAAAAATTTAGACGACTATGCTAAAGCTTTAAAATTTACTACTGGTAAAGTAACTGCACCAGGAGCTGCTGGTGAAGGTACTGGTAAAATATTTATTCAATTAAAACAAGCAGGAGCTGTAACACAGATCGGGGGTATATTGCTTGGTGGTGGTGGCTACATTGATCCAGGCTCAGCTGCTTTCTTTGTACTAGCACCTTATGGAGTTGCTAAAGCTTTTTCTAATCCTAAGATTACAAAACTACTTATTGAAGGTTTAGGTGGTAAAGGTAAAACAATTGATAGCTTTGCAAAGTACAATAGATTTATGACTCAATTATCTTCAGGATTAGTTGGCCAAGGTTTTGTTGGTGCTGAAGATGCGAAAGCAGTACTAGATGATATTCAAGCAAACAAAGATAAATATGATAAGTTTTTTGAAACAGGTGTATTTGATGGTCCAATGTTTAGAGATAGTAGACCAGAAGAAGCGCCTGCATTAGAGACAGAAGAAGAGATACGTAGAAAACAACAAGCTCAAAGAAGACCAGAGATGCCTTTACCAGAGGTTACACCAACAAATTTACCTATAACTGGAACAGGTGAACAAACACCACAAGACAGAGCTCAGTTAGCTCAAGCTTTAAATTTATTTGGATAAGTTATGGTTGAAGAAAATAAAGATATATTAGCCCATCAAAGAATAGATGATCATGAGAAGTTATGTAGAATTATGCAAGAAGAAACAAATAAAAAAATAGATGCTATCCATAATGATGTACATAGACTAGAAAAAATTATGTTAGCATCAACTGGATTTATACTCACAACCTTAATCGGAATAATAGTTGCACTTGTTATCAAATTAAATTAAAAGACCTTGTGCGTCTTATAAAACAAGAAAATAAATTTATTATCACTGATCTCAAACGAGAGAATAAGTACGACTATCAGAAATATACACGACAAGAGGAACACGGCTCACGGACCTATAATGTAGGTGAAAAGAAAATACCATCAGTTACTACTATACTATCGGCTACACAATCTGAAGAAAAGAAAGCCTCACTCGATAGATGGAGAGAACGAGTTGGTTACCAGGAAGCACAACGTATTACACAACAAGCAGCTACACGTGGAACTGAAATGCATTATGTATTAGAGAATTACATAGATGGTAAAGGATATTTGAATCTATCTCCAGAGGGTGCACAAGCACGGCTCATGGCTCATGAGATTGTACAAAATTTAGAAAAACTAAAAGTAGTGTGGGGTAATGAAGTTAGTCTTGCTTATGAAGATTTATGGGCAGGTGCAACAGACGTTGTAGGCTTATACGATGAACAACCAACTATAATAGACTTTAAACAATCGAATAAACCTAAAAGAGAAGAATACGTTGAAGATTACTATTATCAAATTGCAGCTTACTCACTAGCACATAAAAAACAATATGGACCCATTACTCAAGGACTAATTTGTGTTTGTACGAAAGATAAATTGTATCAAGAATTTAAAATGAATGAATCTAAATTAAATGAGTATGAAGAAAAATGGTTAGAGAGAGTTCACAACTACCACAAATCTAAAGCCACTTCTGAACCTGTTCCCCAAGAGTCTTAGCAGATAATTCAATTTTATTTTCTAAATTGTGTAATACCATTTCATCAACAGTATCTTTTGCAATTAAATCTACATATGTGACCTGAGAAGTTTGACCATGTCTATGAGCACGATCTTCGCTTTGCTGACGGACTTCCAGATTGTAAGAATTACTAAAATATATAACATACTTAGCAGCAGTAAGGGTAAGACCATAACCGCCAACAGTAGGGTTACCAACAAGGAAACGACATCGGTCATTAGACTGAAAATTTTCAACAGCATCGTTACGTACTTCAACTGAATCTTTTCCGTATATCGAAACCACTGAATCTTCTCCATAAGTCTCCTTCAATTTGGCTTTTATCATTTCTATATTATAAACATAGTTAGCCCATATGATACACTTGTCTTGAGTCTCCTCCAATACACTCATTAATTCTTTTAGCTTTGCATTGCTTTTAAATTCAACTATATCCCCTTCATTAGTTTTAACAAAACCATTAGCCACTTGTTGTAGTTTAAGTAGTTCTGTTAGTTTGTTGTTGTAGGATACTTCATCATCTTTAAGTATTATTAATGCATTTTGTTTAAGTCGTTCATAAGCTTGTCTTTGTTCATCCGGTAGTTCCACATGTCTTTGAACATACATTTTAGGTGGGATGTCTAAACAATCTTTTTTTCTAACTCTATAAGAAAAGTTTTTTATTTTATATTCTAACTCTTCTAGGTTCACATAATACTTTGGTATTTGAATACTATAACCACCGCGTTCTATATTATACATAACTGCATACCTTGCTTTAAATACAGTAAAGGTATCATAGCCTAATAATTGTTTATCTAAAAATGCGCATTGAGAAAATAAATCTAAAGGTGATTTTGTTACTGGTGATCCAGTAAGAATTCTTTTATATCTAGCAAGCTGTCCTAATTTAATTATAGACTTAGTTCTAGATGCTTTAAGATTTTTTATAGATGTACTTTCATCAAGTATAATCATACTTCTCATACCAGTTTTAATTAATTTACTTTCTAACCATTTTTTACCTGATGTATGAGATAGTGCTTCAACATTCATTAATATAAATGTTAATTTACTTGGATCAATTTTAAAATCTTTGTCTTTAGAAACTTTCCAAATATACATATTCACTTCTTCTGGACAATGAGTTTTAATTTCTTTTTTCCAATTTTGATAAACTGAATTAGGTGCAATGACATATGCAAAATCTATTTTTTTATCCTGGAATAAATAAGCTGCATTATCAATTGCAACTTTAGTTTTACCTGTACCCATCTCCATAAAGTAAGCAAAATTATAGTCTTTGGCCCCTTGAATTAAGGCTTGCTTTTGATGTTCGAACGGTTTTGTTTTATAATTATACATGCAAATTTTTTAAATTATTTGTTTGCATTAATCAAATAAATAATATATTGATTTGCGCCAAGGAGGTTCTTATGGACTTAGAAGCAGAATCAACCGTGTCGGTTGATACTGGCATGTCTTCGGACATTGCCGATTCTTGCAATAAGTTATTGGAAACTCAGAAACAGATAAATACGGTTGAAGAACAACTAAAGAAGTTGAAGGAAACTGAGACTACTCTTTCTGAGCAAACAATTCCAAACTTAATGCAACAAGCAGGTGTATCATTGCTTAAATTAACAGACGGGTCGTCTGTTGAAGTTAAGCCGTTCTATTCAGCTAGAATACCTGCGTCTAAAACTGAAGAGGCTTTTAGTTGGCTTCGAGAAAACGGTCATGGTGACTTGATTAAAAACCAAGTGACTATGGAGTTTGGTATGAAGCAAGACAATGAAGCTAAATCAATTGTAGAAGAGCTGAAGCAAAAAGGACTACCAGTTCAGCAAAAACAAACTGTACACCCTAGTTCACTTAGAGGATTTGTTAGAGAACAAATTCAAGATCTAGGTAAGGATGTACCTGCTGAATTGTTTGGTACTTATGTTGCTAATAAAACTAAAATAACAACCAAGGAACAACGATCATGATAATAAAAGAAAAAGCGATCACGACTAAAAAAGACAACCTGCCAACTAATTTTAATTTGGAAGATATGGCAGGACAAGGTCAGGAGTTTGTAACAGCTCGGGACCAAAAACTTCCAATGTTAAAAATACTATATGCTAACTCACCAGTCTTAGATGAGACTGATGGAAAGTATGTTGAAACTGCAAAGCAAGGAGACATATGGAGTGAAACATCTGGTACTGTGTGGAAAGGTAGAGAAGGTCTAATTGTAGTACCATGTCTTTACATAAACACATTTAATGAATGGAAGGATAAAGGTGAAGGTTTAGGAAGACCTGTAAACATTCACACTGATCCGTCTATCATGGCTCAGACTTCAAGAGAAGCTGACGGTAAAGATAGATTGCCAAATGGTAACTATGTAGAGGATACTGGAAATCACTTTGTTTATATTTTGGATAAAGATTATAATCCAATTGAACAAGCAATGATTCCATTAAAGTCTACACAGAAAAAGAAATCTAAGACTTGGAATTCTATGATTATGAGTAGAAGGGCCCAAGGTAAAAAAGGTTTCTTCAATCCACCATCATGGGCAACTACTTATAAGTTATCTACAACCAAAGAATCTAATTCTAAAAATTCTTGGTATGGTTGGGTAATTGAATTTGATAAGTTCTTAAATGCAGAAGAGCATTTGAAAACATTAGAGGCAACACAAGCCTTTTATCAAAGCGCCATGAAGAGTGATATTTTTGGTAAGGTTGATTTCTCAAATGAGAATCAAGCTTCAGGAAATAACACTGTATCAAAAGAATCTGTTCCATTTTAATTTATGGAAAGGGAGCTCTTAAAAATATTTGAGGGTAATTCTGAACTGTTCATCACTACTTCTCTTACGGGGGAAGTAGATGAACGGGGCAAGAAGGTTAGTGATACATTCACGAAACACGAACCTGTTACTCTTGAATTATGGACAGATCATATAAACGGTAAACAAAGAATAGGGATTATGCCTGAGAAAGGCGACCTATGTAAATGGGGATGTATAGATATAGATCCTCAGAGTTATAAAGATTATTCACAAAAGAAAGTTATAGATATTGTTAGAGACAATCAATTACCATTAGTACCAGTTAGATCAAAGTCTGGTGGCCTACATTTATTTTTATTTTTAGATGGATGGTATTCAGTTAAAGATGTTCTTAAAAAATTAAATGAGTGGAATAAAAATTTCTTTCAAGCATTAGAAGTGTTTCCTATGAATAAGTGTATGAATATGCCTTACTTCAATATGAATGCTACTACAGAGTTTGCTTATGATGAAAATAATACACCAGTTATGATAGGAACTTTTTTAGAATTAGCTAAAAAGAAAACAATATCTTTAGAACAATTAAATAGTTTAAAAGTAAAAGAATACGAACCAGAAGAGGATTGGAAACATTATCCGCCATGTATTCAAAAAATGATTATGGATAAGTGGTCTGGTAATCACAGAAATGATTTACTCTACAATGTTGGTGTGCTTGAAATGAAAAAAGCAGACGGCAATATTAGTAAAGAAGAGATGTCACGAATACTTCAAAAAAGAAACCAGGAGATATTTGTTACACCTATGGATCCAAAAGAAGTGGAAAGTTCTGTTGCAAAATCTGTTATTAAAAAAGACTATAGTTACAAGTGTCCACCAAAACTTGGGGCTATCACACCTATATGTAATAAAGATTTATGTAAGTTTAGAAAGTTAGGTATCGGATCACAAGTACCAGATTTAATAGATGACTTTGAAGATATAGAATTTACTAGAAGTCCAACATCAATTGAATATGCATTTACATTTCAAGGAGAGAAAATAGTAATCAATCCAGAAGACATGAAGGATGAAAAATCTTTTAGAGTTAAATTACTTAAGTATGGAATATATTGGGTTACATTACCTAGACCAAGAAGTGGTCCTTCTCCATTTGAAATGCTTATGGCTGCACTAGTTAAGAAAGCAGTTGAGAACGATAAGATGAAGTTTGAAGATTCAGTTGAAGAACAAAAATATACTTTTCTTAAAAAATTCTTTGAGAGTCATATTGAGGAAGATGACTTTGATAAATTAAAAGATAAGTATGTTGTTCTAGACTCTGAAACTAACATTTGTTATTTTAAAAAGATTACCTTTGAAGATTTCTTAGGAAAGAATAAAGTATTTAGAAGTTCAGCTGAAGCTTTAAATATGTTGGGATGTGAACGATTAGATTATCATCAAGGTGTTAAAAATGTTTGGTTTGTAAAGATGCCTAAGTTTGTGGATTACAAAAACATAAGTAACGCTGCTAAAGGTAATGATAAAACAGTATCGGAAATGGATGATGACTTCCACACAGGAAAATTTAGAACTTAAAATACTTAAAGACTTATACAGGAAGACCATAAAGATATTTGGTCCACCAGGTACAGGTAAGACATATACTTTAATTGAAAGAGTTTTAAAAAGTCATTTAAGAAGAGGAGTACAACCATCTGATATAGCTTACTTATCTTTTACAAACAAAGCAGTGAACACTGCAGTAAGAAGAGCTATGGATTCTTTTCCTAATTATACATCAGAAGATTTTTTAAGATTCAAAACTCTACACACATATTGTAGAAGATACTTTCAAGAAGAGGTATTTGATCCTAAACATTGTGCTATTGATTTTGCATTACAAACTAAAATAATAAAAACCTCTGATACTAGATTAGCTGATGATGCATTTACATTTAAAGATTGGTCGTTAGGTATTTACAGTAAAGCAAGAAATTTATTAATTACTCCAGAGGAAGCATACAAAAGAGAGTCTTATAAAAAAGATTCATTAACTGTTTTTCATAGAAAGATATCAACATATGAACATTACAAACAAGGTGGGGGAGAAAGATCATTCATCGACTTCGATGATATGATTGAGAGAACAATTAAAGAAGTAGACTTTCCATCGCTTAAAGTTTTAATATTAGATGAGGCACAAGATTGTACACCACTTCAATGGTCAGTTATTTATAAGATGGCTATGAAAGCTAAAAAAATATATTTAGCAGGTGATGATGACCAAGGTATATATAAATGGAATGGTGCAGATCCAAAGTATTTTACAAAGTTTTTTCCAGGCCGAAAAGTAAAACTAAGAAAGACTCAAAGATTTGGAGAGGCTATTTATAAATTTTCACAAGTTATTAGAAGAGGTATTAAAGATAGTGAAGAGAAAGAATACTTACCTGGAGATAGTAAAGGTTATGTAAAAAGTTACTTATCATTTAAAGAAATACCTTTTAATAAATTAAAAGAAGATTGGTATATCTTAGGCAGGATAAATGAAACAGTTAACGAACTTAGAATGTTAGCTAAAGATGCAGGTTTATATTTTAAAGATAATAAAGATACAAAATGTTTTGATGTAAAACAATGGGAAGCAATTAAAGCCTGGACTGCTATTACTAAAGATAAAAAGATAGACAAGAAACAAGCAAGGAATATGTATAAGTTTATTAGAGAACTTTCAGATCCCGAATATAGATTAGATAGGTTTTGGAGAAATGAACCAGACTTAAGAGAATATAACTTTCAAGATTTAAAAGAGTGGTGTGGTTTAGAATTAAAAGAAGAGGACTCAAAAAAACCTTGGTACTGGATACTTAGAAGAAATTTTAAACCAAGACAGGTAAGACAATTTATTAGATTACTTAGAACTTATGGACAAAAAGAATTAGATAAAGATCCACTAATTACTATAGATACAATACACAGTGTTAAAGGTGGAGAAGCAAATCATGTAGTGCTTTATAGTAAAGGTAACTATCCATCGGACTACGATAATAAAAACAAACAAGAAAAAAGTGATGAACGTAAAGTTTGGTACACTGGTGCAACTAGAGCAAGAAAAACTTTACATTTATTGCGAACTGACTATAAGTATAACTATCCAATTGGATCAGATTATTTAATTTATGTACAGGAGAAAAATGACAAATAGTGGTTTATTAGAAGAAGCATTTCCACAATCAAAACAGATTGGCGGGAATCACTACAAAGATTTTCACATTCAACCTTATGAATTTATTTCAAAAAACAATCTCTCATTCTTCCAGGGCAACGTTGTAAAATATGTTTGTAGATATTTAGGTAAAAATGGAATTGAAGATTTAGAAAAAATAAAACATTATTGTGATTTAGAAATTAAAAAACTAAAGGATACTGATGCCAAGTTCAAGAACAATAAAAAAACAAATAAAGGTTGATGGAGTAGGATTTACTCTTGAGATATATCCTGCAAGAGAAGGATGTTCTGGTACTGAGGGTCCTTACTGGGAAATATTTCCAGAAGATTATCATGCAGCATTATTTGCATTTAGTAATAAAGATAAGTTAAATAAGTTAATCGAACAAAAATTTATTAATGATAAAGTGCAAGGACTGCAATAAGAAAGCAGATATTATTGAGGATAAAAAATATTATTGTGCAGATTGTTATATAAAATTAAAAAACATACCAACGAAAGAAGAAACATATGAACGGACTACAACTAACACTAACATTTAAAAAATCATTATGGAATACTCCGAGTGAGTATAAAGATTTATCTAACGCAAAAGAAATAGCTATCGACTTAGAGACAAGAGATGATGGTATTAATAATAAACTTGGAGCTGGCTGGGCTTTAGGTAAAGGTGAAATTGTAGGGTTTGCAGTAGCAGTAGATGGTTGGAAAGGTTACTTTCCATTTAATCATTTAGGTGGAGGTAATATGATACCTCAACAGGTTAAACAATATATGAAAGATGTATGTGCACTTCCATGTAAAAAAATATTTCATAATGCTCAATACGATGTCGGTTGGTTACAAGCATCTGGGATAGAAGTTAAAGGTGAGATCATAGATACAATGATAGCAGCTGCACTTATAGATGAGAATAGATTTTCATATGCATTGAATTCATTATCCGTTGATTACCTTGGAGAGATAAAAGCAGAGACAGAATTAAGAGAAGCTGCAGCAGCTCATGGTATAGATCCTAAAGCAGAGATGTGGAAGTTACCTGCAGAACATGTCGGATATTACGCAGAGCAAGATGCAGAACTAACTTTAAAATTATGGAAAAGATTTGAACAAGAAATTAAAACTCAGAGTCTAACTACTGTATGGGAAATGGAGATGCAATTGCTTCCAATCCTAATAAAGATGCGTCAACGAGGAGTGAGAGTCCAAGTGGAAAAAGCTGAAGCATTACGAAAAGAAATGATGCACCAAGAAAAAGAAATATTACGGGATATACAGAAAGAAACAGGAGTAGAAATAGATATCTGGGCACCCCGCCAGATTGCCAAAGCTTTTGACAAACTGAAGTTAGACTACCCACGAACCGAAAAAACAAAGGAACCATCGTTTACACAAAATTGGTTGATTAATAATAAAAACAAAATAGCACAATTAATTGTGAGTGCAAGAGAGATCAATAAATTTCATGGAACTTTTTTATCTTCGATCATGAAGTACCAGGTCAACGGCCGTATTCATGGTGAGATCCAACAACTTAGATCAGATACTGGAGGTACGGTATCAGGCAGACTCAGTATGTCTAATCCTAACTTACAGCAAATACCTGCTAGAAATAAAGAGTTTGGCCCCAAGATAAGAGGATTATTTATACCAGAGGAAGGCTACCAATGGGGTAGCTTTGATTACTCGCAACAAGAACCACGGATGACAGTCCATTATGCATCATCTTTAAACTATGAAGGCTCCGAAGAATTGATGGAAGCTTATAAAAATTCTAGCGCAGACTTTCACCAAACAGTAGCAGACCTGGTAGGTATTGAGAGAAATCAAGCTAAAACAATTGGACTAGGCCTTATGTATGGAATGGGTAAGAATAAGTTAGCTAATTCTTTAGGAGTAAGTAAAGAAGAGGCCGATGAATTGATTGTAAAATATAATAGGAAGGTACCTTTTGTAAAACAACTATCTGATAGATGTATGCTTAAAGCTGCTAATGAGGGTGTGATTAGAACTAAGAAGGGTAGAAAATGTAGATTTGATATGTGGGAAACAAAAGACTTTGGCCTACATGTTGCAGAGAAATATGAGAATGCTGTTGCAAAGTATGGTGCTAATAATATTAAAAGAGCCTATACCTATAAAGCATTGAATAGATTAATTCAAGGATCCTCAGCTGATCAAACTAAACAAGCTATGTTAGATTGTGTAAATGCAGGTCACTTACCTATGTTACAGATCCATGATGAATTGTGTTTTAATGTAAAAGATGAAGCTCATGCTAAAGAGATAAAAGAGATTATGGAAAATACTATTAAGTTTGAAGTACCTTCTGTTGTTGAGTATGGACTTGGAAAGAGTTGGGGTGATGCTAAATAAAAGAAACACGGCTCACGGAAACCAGGATATGATTGCTTATGCAGCAGGATTATTTGATGGTGAAGGTAATATTAATTATGCACAATACAAATGTAATAAACCAAACGGTAAAATTTATTTAAAATGGAATGTGGCTATGGAAGTAGCTATGTCTGATTTAGATTGTATTAAAAATTTTTATGATATTGTTAAGGTTGGTAGTATTCATTACAAAGGTATTGGCAAAGGTAGTTTAGCTAAGATACCTCAGTGGAGATGGAGGTGCTCTCATCAAAATGCATTAAAACTTGCAAAGTTATTTATACCTTATTCAGTTACTAAAAGAGAAAAATTATTAAAGATTATAAATCATTACGAATTTGGAAAGCCGACAGAACCCCTAGGAAAAAGATAAACTTTTTAACTACAATAAAAACTTAAGCTTGTGCTTGTAAGTTTTCTTGTACATCCTGATACTTGATCGCATTTCTTTTAGATCTAATATCAGATTCTATTTGAGTCATCCCTGTATGAACACCACCATGTGTCATTAACTCAGATGACCATTTGTTTTCGAGTGCTTGTAATTCTTTAAGCAGCTCAATTTTTTTAGGACTCATTTTAGTTCCTCATAAGTTATGTGAACCCTTTTGTTCCCGGTGAAACCATCATTGATAATTTCAACGTTACCTTGGTCCACTTGTTCTGACACCTTTAATATCGCTTGCTTTGCATTATCAGCTTCGACTACTTGGTCTATACTGCTTCCTCCCATGTAAGCACGGATACGATAAGCTGTCATGAGATATTATAAGATATTTTGAAAGAATGGTCAACATTGTAGCCTTGGCTGTCAATAGCTATACAATGTACGTTATAATCGGCCATAGAGCCCCCAATTTCTTCTATTTGTCGTTTCATGGTCATTCCTATATGTTTTGCTTTAGAACGACATCCTGGGCCATCTACGAGGTCATTTACTATATATTGGGTGCACTTGATACCCATATCTGGTGTATTTAAACATACACTACCTAATAGTATAAACTTTAGAATCATTCTAAACAGTATTAATACCTTGGCACACAAATCGTGGGCCAAGATGATACTTCTCTATATCTTCTGGTGGGAAAAATTCAATAACTTTTTTTGTAGTATCTAATCCTGTAGTTATACACTCTCTCCAGGTATCAAAGGTTTTAGGGTATTGAGTATCAGGTAAACAACTACCATCAATGAAAGCGCAGACTGTATATATTAAAATAAATTTCATAATTAATTTGACATTAATTCTTATCCCATATATTTAAGATGACATGAAACAAAAAAGTAAAAGTCCAATACTCAAGTCTATCATGTCTGATATCGATCAACAATTAGCAAGCATCCCACTGTATGAAGCAGATGGAACGCCAATTGAAGATTCGATGCATTTAGATATGTACATAGATGGTGTTGCTAATATTAATTTTACGGATGAGATTAATAGAAAACATTATCCAGTAAATAAAACGTTAGCGACCATTTTAGTATTTGACGAAATTGAAACAAGAAAAAACGAACCAACCAAGGAGGACATGCATGGATAATGCAAAACCAAAAGACATAATGCAACAACTTGATGAAGGCATCACTGCATTAGGTACAGAAGTAAAAGAGCTTAGATTAGAAAATTTTAGACTTCTAACTAAACTTAACCAAGCAAATACTCAAATGATGATTATTGAGGATGCGATTAAGATGGTTAAAACTTTAAGTGAAAAAGAAATAGAAGACTGGAGAGTGAATCATTATAAAAATGATCCAATTCAAAAGCCTTTAGTATTAACTAAAGACATGGAGGTAAAAGATAATGGACATAAATAAATGGAAATCTGTAGCCATTAACATTAAAGATTACAAATTGTTAAAGGGTCTTTGTAAAAATAAATTCAGAGCACCTGGCGCAATGATATCTAAAATGCTTCAAGGTTACGTAGAACACTTAGCTAAGAAAAATAAAATTAGTGTAGAAAATTTTCGTAAACAACTTTTAAATGGAGAAAGTAATGATGACGGAAAGCGATCTAAAAAGAATTGATACTAGAGTGAAGGGTAAAGAACTCTTCACTATAGAATTAGACCATTCAAATAACACTCTGACTTTAATTGTAAATGGTGAAATGAGAAATACTATTAAAACTTTTAAAGCAGAGCCGTTGTTTGATCGTATGTTAAGAATAGCTAAGACTAAATTTTTAGCCATGAGGAAGTTAGAGAATTAAATGGATAAAGAATTAAAAAGAATACAATTTAACTACGACAAAAATAGAAAAAAGAAAATGACAGTGCAGATTCATAATCTAGTTAATTATATTTCTGGCAGTAGAGCAATTGAAACTTTTTGTTCTGAAATAATTCGTATGACTAACAATCCGTATATCAAAGATGATCCAGAAGCGATTCTTTTAAATTTAAAAGATTACTGTAATGAAAGATTAAAGTTTGCAGTTGATGAAAAGACCAAAGCGTATACTGAATTATCTGCTATAAGAAAGATTCTTAATATGAAAGATGATAACTTTAATGAAGAGGAGCTTCCAGGATTTAAACCTCTATGAGACAACCGTATAACGATAATAACTACCTTTTATGGTGGGTAATTGCAGCAACAGTCCTATACTTTCTTATATGAAATTTTATTTGACAATTAATCTGAGCAATCTAGTTTTTAATTATGAATAAAATAAATTAACGAATCAGGAGACAGTAATGAGTGACTATCGAGTAAAAATAACAATTAGGAATGAACGTATCTTAAAGTTAATTGAGGATAAAGGTTACATAAGTGTAAGAAGTTTTGCAGAAAAAAATTATCTGCCTTACCAACAATTAACAGAGTTAGTGGCTGGCAAACTAAAACCTTTTACTGAAAAAGGTACCTTAGTTGGTGTTTGCGCTAAGTTATTAGAAGTTCTTAATGTTACTTTGGAAGATTGTTTTACTGAAAGACAACTACAAGGATTCAATAAAAGATCTTTTGAAATTAAAGTTAAAGAAAAAGATCTTAAACAAATTGTTAATCCAACTAAAAACCAGGAGCAAAAACTTATTGAAGAGCAGGCTAAGATTAAGATTAGAGTTGCAATTGAAAAAGGTTTGAATCCTAGAGAAGCTGCAATATTAAAAATGCGATTCGGTTTTGATGATGGCCATGAGCATACCTTAGAGGAAATTGCTCAAACATTTCATCTATCTAGAGAACGAGTAAGACAAATCATAGGTAAAGCTCAAAGAAAAATGAAACATCCCCAGGTGATGAGTACTATCTTGGGCAGTGGGTTAAAAGAAGCTTTTGACATTGTTGCGCCTAAACATTTAGTTGAACGATCTAAAAATTTTGTAGATTTAATAGAGAAAAAACATGGTTTAATGAGTCCTGAAGAATATTTAGATCAAGTATCTGGATGGAATAATAAAAAATTAAATTAAACTACTCATACAACGCTTATCAAAGGGGTTGGGGTCATTGATCCCATCCCCTTTTTTCTTTACAATAAGTACTTGCAACACAACCTAAAATTTAATATGAATAAATTAACTGGCAAATCCGCAAAGTGTAAAGACTGCAAAGGCCTTGGTTATATTAAGACTACTGCAGGATATTACACTGAGTGTATCATTTGCAATTCATCAGGAACCACGCTCCACGGACCAAACGGCATAACAAAAGAAGCCGAACAAGTATTATTATTTAAAATTGCATTGGATTATATAAATGGCAAAGAAAAAGGATGGTATCACTGATTTAACAAAGCTGTTAGTTACTGCAGCAGGGAAATTTACGCCTAATCAATACAAGAATCTAACCTCGACTATCTTTGCTTTACTCAATGGTGTTAATTATGGATACACGGAACTCGGACCAAGGTTCCTCCAGGATGCACAAGACATTTACGATATTCACAATAAAGAATTAAGAAATACCTCTTTTTTCAAAAACCATAAACCCGATCCATCAAAAGTATCTAACTTTAAAAAGAAAAAAAATAAAAAACAAATTCAAACACACGACAATATAATTAATTTTGAGCATTATAAATTTTGGAGTCCAAAGAATGATGCCTGATAATTATACTAAACGTGAAATGAACGAAGACTTTCAAGATATCAAAGCTCATATCAAAGAAGAGAAACTTCAAGGCGCAGCCATCACAATATTAATTGATGATGTATTAGAACATTACGAGGTCGCCACTCGGTTTAAATATAATAAATCGAAAGGCCATTATCGTGATCTACTCTCCAGACTTGTTAAAACTTATGGGCACTAAAATTACTGCCGATATTATTGCAGATAATCACATAAGTAATGAACAGAAATTATGGCGTCATGTTATTTTAAATGCATTTGAAGATGCAAGAGCTTTAGCAGGAGATCGTAAATCAAGTTTAAATAAGTGTGATGCACATTTTTGGATTGCAGCATCTGATGACTTTGAACAGATCTGTTGGTGGGCCGGATGGGAACCGGATGATGTTCGATTTAGATATTATAAAGCGTTAAAGAATGGTGATATCAAATTTAAAAGACGTCATTTGTTATGGCATGAATATAATAAATTATTTCAAAGACTTAAGGTTGAAGTGGATAAAGATTTAAGACGTGAGCTGAGACGAAATTTAGAAAATAAACGTAGACAAATATCACATGCTGATAACGTATTTGTTGATAGTTTTAAAAAAGATTTATCGATTGAAGTTTAACCCTGTAGCCTAAGGGAGCAATCTATAAACTACAGGGTAAACAAGTTAACTCATGAGAACCCTCCTAAGTTAATAATAAATAGATTATCAAATATTGAAGATGGTGTCAAAGAAAAAAGTCTAGGCCTGGGAAATGAATATAAAAAGCCAGGCCTAGAACTAACAAAGAGGCACAATAATGAAATTATGCGTATCCCATTATTACTGGAGTTGTTCGCTAAAGTCAACTTCTTGTTTTGAGAAAAATAAATTATAGCTGTACTCGTAGTTTTCTTTTTTAAGATATCCGAGTCTAACTAATTCATTTAGATTCATTCTAAAAGATGCAGACGAGCATTGGTAATTAAGGGCCCTAAAGCTCTTATAAATCCTTACTGCTGAAAATGAACTTATTAAATGTTCTCCATTCTCAAAGCTTTCAGGAATTGCTATCATAATTCCTAAATGTCCTGCTGTTAAATGGTGTTTTCTTAAACCATTTCTTTTAGCTGTTTCGCTAAATAATATGAAAAAATTTAATATTTCATTAGCGATTTCTTGTGTATTTTTAGCACTTTTAGTGTACATGTTTGTCCTTTTTATTGGTTGATTTACGGATATCTATGTTAAGGTATCCACTAGTGGCACCTAATCGATAGTTATCATCTATACTGTCCTTTTGTCAGTGGTTCGGTAGCCGTGCATCTTGGTAATTGGTAATATTTTGTAGTTGATAGTGACTGGGATAATGGACCACGGATCACGGGCCACGATTCTGCCACTTTCCCAGTTTTCCCTATACCTACTCCTTAGAAACAAAAAAATAAAAAAATGTTTGTAAGGAGCAAATTTCTGGGAAATTGGGAAAAATGGCTTAGAATAAGAATAATAACGTCCCAAAGTGCTTTTTAAGACTGGGAAAATTCCCAAAGTTTTAGGAAAAATTACAGAGGATGTCATTTGTGCAAAAAAAAATTTAAAAAAATGTTTGTAAGGAGGGGGTATGGGAGAGTGGAATATGATATAACTGGTCAAGATGGCAAAAAGAAAAAACACACTAAAAGCTATAAATGAATTGACGCAAAAACAAAAAGCGTTTGTTGATATATATGTTGAGAATTGGGGTGAGCTTTCCAAAGTAGAAGCAGCCAAAAGAGCAGGTTATAAATCAGTAAAGCCTGAAGGACCTACAGAAATCGCAAGTAGACTCACAGATCCAAATAAAAACCCACACGTAGTTAGATATATGGAAATGAGATACAATCAGGAATTAAAAAAATATTCCGGGGATAAACTTAAGAAGTATAAAAATTTTGAGCGACTTAGTAAAGAAGCTGAGAAGAAAAAACAATTTGGGCATGCTATAAATGCAGAGTATAGAAGTGGCCAGATGGCAGGATTTTTTATAGATAAAAAAGAAGTAACCCATGTGGGATTGGAGGGTATGAGTCGTGAGGAACTTGAAAAAAGATTATCTGAACTCGAAGGTAAAATCGGAGAGGCCAAAGATATTATTGACGTCACGCCAGAAAAAACTCTTGAATAGCGGTGGGTTTATGCAAGTATTCAATGAAGTTCATAACCAACATTTGAATACTTCAATTGGTATAGTTAGTGTTTTAACAAAGGATGGAAAGTAAAATGCCAAATCTTGAGAATACATACCGAGATTTTTTTCCAAATCTTGAGAATACATACCGAGATTTTTTTGCAAACCTTGAGAACAAATACCGAGATTTTTATGAAAATTAAAAAACGAAATAATAAAAAAATTACAATTCCTAAAAAAGTAAATAGTGAAATAGAAAAATATCCAATGGTTTCTGTTGAGTGGTATGATATAGTTAGTGATAGCTCATGGACTAGTTTTGAAAATTTAAAAAATAGTGAGCTTGCAACCTGTATTACAAAAGGTCATTTATTCTCTCAATCTAAAGGTATAACCAGAATTTTTGGAGATTATTCTTTTAGTGAAGATAAAAAGAAAATTGAGAATATAGGTAATACAACCATAATTCCTAATTCTGTAATAAAAGAAATTAAAAAAATTTAGTATCTTGTAATATTTTTTTATGGGTTTATTTTAATAATCCATGAACGAATTTATTGCATTTATTTTAAGATTTATAATATTTTTTCCTGCACTATTTCTAATAATATTGATTTTATTGGGTTATTTTACATAAAAATAAAGTTTGACAAATTTTATTTTATATCTTATTCTCATGGGATATTAACAATTTAACAAAAAGAGGTATAAAATGGGTTTTGACTTATATGGATTAAATCCACAAACAACAATTAAAAGACCAGAAAGACCAGATAACTTACATGACGAAAATTTTTCTCAAGAAGAGAGAGAAAAATATTTTGAAGAAATGGACAAATACGAAAGTCAAAGTGGCACTTACTTTAGGAACAATGTTTGGTGGTGGCGACCACTTGCCGATTATGTAATTAGATTTACAAAAGTCGTAAGTGAAAAAGACGCTGAAAGATGGCACTTCAACGATAATCACGAAGTTAATGACCAAGACGCTAAAATGATTGCGCAACAATTAGAGCATTTAATTAGCACTGGTCATACTAAAAAATATGCTAAAGAGTTTGAGCTTTTAAGAAAAAAAGCAGAAAAGAAAAATGAAATTGTTGAAAAAGAGCTACAAGCCTTTAGTGAAAGTGTTAAGAAAAAATACAACCAACCTGGTTGGGCGCCAATAGATTTTCCGAAAAAAGAAAAGCAACAGTGGGATAGAATACTACAAAAAAGAAATAGTATGGGTAATTATCCTTTTAATTTAGAAAATGTGAAAGAGTTTGCAACTTTTTGTAAATTTTCTGGTGGCTTTACTATCGGATAAAAGAATTTTTTAGTTGTTTTTAATTGGTATTACCGAGACAACAAAGCGTATATAGGTGTTATAGAAATATAAACTTTGGGTTTACGCTACCAAAAAATAAAAATAACTTTGTGGTGCGTTCTTGACTAAAAGGTTGAATACAATAATTGCATCAAGTTCAACCCACTACAATTTAAACTAACAAAGAAAAAAATGGAGCAATAAATGAAACCAATAAGAAAAGATGAGTTAGAATTCTGGAATAATTTTACTAATGATGAATTCTACGAAAAACAAAGATCAGTTGATACTGAAATAACACAAGAAGCACAAACTTTGGCAGATAAAAGAAAAGATAATTTTGTTAAAGAGTGTGGCTTACACAAAGAGCTTGAAGCTCTTAAAAAAGAGCATAAGGCTTATGAAGACTTTGTGGATAATAAAGCAGTTATGGAAAATAAATTAAAACATGCTTGGGAAAAGGCAAGTGAGCAGTTTAAATCTAAAGTACAAAGATTAAGTAAAGCTCGTAATTGGGAAGATATGTATATGGGTGATAATGGTACTGTAAATCCTGCTACTGCTGAAAGTAAGTTAAATGACGCTTGCTACCAAGAAGCTAAAAACCATGTTAAGAAAAATCATAAAGTCTATAATTCTTTAGATAAAGTTAGAAAAAGATGTAGAATGATTATACATACTGGCGCACATATAAATAGCGTGGTTAGTTCTTTGAAAAAAGAAATGTCTAAAGCTGAAATAGTTTTGGAAGTTCCACAAACTTTATTGGAGTTGCCGAGCAAATAGAATTGGTACTAGGCCAATAGGTAAGTTAGCAACCTGTATTGAGATAAATACTAGTTATTAATTTGATCTCAAGCTAAAGTCCTACAAAGCCCTTAACAATGCGCGAGAGTGCAGTTGAGGGCTTTTTATTTATATGTTATTGACCTAATAACATTATGAAAAAATCAGAAAGTTTATTGTGGCAACGCATAAAAAATTTAAAGTTAAAAGGTCAAATTTTTCGTATAGAAAGCCCAACAATTAATGGAATACCAGATGTTTATTGGTTGATAAACAACAAAAGTATTTGGATTGAGTTGAAGTCTAATAATGTCAAGAATTTAGGTTTGTCTAAGTACCAAATCAACTGGCATTTGACACATTTTAAAAATGGTGGCGTGTCTTTTATCTTGCGAGAGGCACTCTCGCAGTCAAGCTCTTCAGAATATCAAATTTTCGTGATCCGAGATCCGAGACGCGTGATTCCTGTTGCAAATTTCAAAAATTTAGAAGACGCAATCAAAAAAATCCAAGCGTAAAAAACCAAGTCCCACGCCTCACGAGACTTTGACACGCGCCAAGCATAGCTTGGCGCGTATTTCTTGAGATTGATACCAGAATAATTTTTCTTTTTATTAGTATTAGTATGCGCGTAAATCTTGCGATCAATAACCAAAATTTTTTCATATATGTTAGTATTAGTGCGCAGGTAAATCTTGAGATCAATACCGAGATTTTTCCTAATACTGTTAGTATTAGATTTCATTGGACCGGAATAAATAAAGAATAAAAAAATTTAAAAAAAAATAAAAATAATAGTTGACAGCTGCAGCCATCTTATATAAATGGGATATCAAGGCAGTAGTTTACTATGTCAGGACCGTTAAGGAGTTGTAAACCTAAGCTATTAAATCCAGGGCCCTGAATGAGAGTTGAGGCTGCCGCAACTAACAAAGGAGCAAAAAAAAATGATAATGTTTAAAGATCTAAAAAAAGGGCAGGAAATAAAAAGCAGCCAATTGCACCCAGTCATCTTATGCAGTGGAAAGCTTCTCGAGTCACCAAAGCAAGGCAAAGGATTAAAAAAAACTATTTTAATTTTTTCTAAGGGCTCGGAATTTGGGCTAGTTGATGAGGCGGGCAGTGTTTATAGTAATCAAATAAAATTAGCTAAGGTTAACGGTAACTGGGAGGATGTAGCTTATGCCCCTGCTTAATTATTACAGCCAAACCAAAATGGCAAAGGGTGAAGCATTCGGATATAAAACAGCGATCTTGCATCTAGCGCCATATGATCTAAGTGGTAAGAATGTTTGTCCAAAGGCAACCAAAGGGCCAGGAGGATGCATTGCGCCATGTTTGAATACTTCTGGACGGGGCCAGATGGGCTCAGTACAGAGGGCCAGAGTCAATAAAACGAATTACTTCTGGACCAATAAAAACGGTTTTCTTTGGGAGCTATCGAAGGAGATCGAGCAGCTAAAAAAGCGGGCTAGATCTCAGGGCTATAAATTCGCTTGTAGGCTCAATGGGACTTCGGACCTACCCTGGCATCGAATGAAAGTCGATGGAGGCAGCACACTTATGGAGCTGCATCCGGATGTAAAATTCTACGAATACACTAAAGTCTTAAATTATCTTGATCATGATTTTGAGAATTTACATTTTACATTTAGTGATTCAGGACGGAATGAATCGGATCAACTAGCAGCAATGGAGAAGGGCGCAAACGTTGCTGTAGTATTCAAGGATAAGTTACCCAGAACCTGGATGGACAGACGTGTTATAAATGGAGATAAACACGACTTAAGATTTAAAGACCCTTCGGGCGTGGTTGTGGGTTTGGTTGCAAAGGGACTCGGGCGGAAGGTGACAACGAATAGTTTTATCAAGGTTGCTTCATGAGTCGCAAACCAACCAGGACAGAGAAGGCTGCAGCGATGGGGATCCGATTCGCTCTATTCTATCCCTTCACCTTTGTTTTTATATTCTGTCTATTAATGCTAATTTAGAATTGTTCCAAACTAGGCCAGGCGTACAACCTGGCCTAGAAAAAAAATTAATTTTTTATTTGACAACTATTTAAATATCTTATATTGATGGGATGTGTTAAACATAAAACAACAAACTAACAAGGAGGTTAATTTATGACAGCACAACAAAAAACAAAAAACAGCCAGGCGATTTCACCAATTGAAAACAGTAAACTTTTTCAAGCGTGTGAAATTAATGACACACGTAAATCTTATAATAGATTATGGGTTAACGTTAAGGAGGAAGCCCTGGAGATTGTAGACCGAATGGGCGGATCTATAATAAATAAATATAAAAATAAATCTTATTATATTGAAGCGGTTAGGAAAAATACTAAGCGTTTTGATGTGAAAGCTTTCCAGGAGAAGCACCCGCATCTGTATAATAAATTTATAGTAGATGGGGAGGCTGTAGAGTTAAAAACAAAGATAGTTAAATAAACATAAAACAACCCAGGCGTGTACACGCCTGGGTTGAATAAAAATAAAAAAAAATTAATTTATTAGTTGACTATCTTATTTAGATGGGATATAAATAAAACATGTTTAATTTAACAACTAACAAAGGGGAAAACATGAAAACAAAAGAAATAAAAAACTACAAAATGAATGACAGCGTTTATAAGTTAAGACGTAAAGTTATAAACATTTTATATGAAGCGCGTGACAGAGGCATTAACTTACCGCGTGTAAATGTTCGAATCGGTGAATCTGCTCATGAATATAAAAACGTTTTAGGCGTGGGCGGAGGTCATAACATCTGGATCACTGAAAAAGCAATAGACAGAGGTTATCAGTACTTATTACATGTAGTACTACATGAACTAGGTCACTCTGTTTATAACTTACCTCATGATAAAAAATGTAAGTTAATGGCGCCTACATTAAGTAAACCGTGTGAGGTTGAACAAGCGTGGCAAATCTTTAAGCGTTATGATTATAATAACTTTATAATTAACGTTAAGAACTCTATTAAAAGAATAGGCGCGCAATAGTTTCCCCTGCCCAGGCCTAACGGCCTGGGCTACCCGTAGAGGTACCAATCAAAAACCAAAAACGAAAAGTTTTTATTTTTTATTTTTTTAGGATTTTTTTTTAAACATTCTTAATAATTAGCTTTAGGTTTGTAGCATACATAGAAGTAGTACCTGGCTGTAGAATACAGGGGTTTATTTTTAGGGGACCCGGGTGTATATTGAATCTAGATGACTAAAGCAGAATTATTGACCACCGATCAATTACGAGAGAGGCTCGAAAAAGTGTGGCTTCAACATATAAAATTATGTCAGGATAACTTCTTATATTTTGTAAAGAATGTTTGGCCAGACTTCATATGCCGTACTGATAAAGATCCTGATAAGTGGGGCCATCATCAACATATTGCTCATGAGTTTACAAAAATATCTAAAAACAAAAAAGGAAGGCTCATTGTAAATATGCCTCCTAGGCATACTAAATCTGAATTTGCTTCAATCTATTTTCCTGCTTGGATGATAGGGAAGTTTCCTAAGATGAAAATTATGCAGGTGTCACACAACGCAGAACTTTCTGGAAGGTTCGGTGCAAAGGTAAGAAATTTAATTGACAGTGCAGAGTATAAACAAATCTTTGGAGATGTTAGACTACGAGAAGATAGTAAAGCTAAGGGACGTTGGGAGACCAATCAAGGTGGGGAATACTTTGCAGCGGGGGTAGGCGGTTCAATCACTGGACGAGGGGCGGACTTACTTATTATCGATGACCCACATACTGAACAAGACTCAATGTCTGATTCAGCAATGGAGAGAACTTTTGACTGGTACTTGTCTGGACCAAGACAACGTTTACAACCAGGAGGCTCAATTGTTCTTGTAATGACAAGATGGGCTCAAGATGATTTAACAGGTCGATTAATAAAATCACAAAATGAACCTAAGGCAGATAAGTGGGAAACAATTTCTTTCCCAGCCATTTTAGGCGAGGGTGAAGATTCGAGACCCGTTTGGCCTGAGTATTGGTCTCTAGAGGAACTGGAAAAGGTTAAAGCGTCTATATCCATTAGAAACTGGTCTGCGCAGTATATGCAAAATCCAACTTCAGAAGAAGGTGCGATTTTAAAACGAGAATGGTGGCAACCATGGACAGGGGACTTTCCAATTTTAAAACATGTTATTCAAAGTTATGATACAGCGTTCAGTAAAAAAGAAACTGCCGACTATTCAGCTATTACTACGTGGGGAATATTCACGCCTCACGAATCAGGGCCAGATGCAATTATGTTACTCGATGCGATTAAAGGTAAATATGATTTTCCAGAATTAAAAATGGTAGCGCTTGATCAATATAAATACTGGAATCCAGAGACCGTGATCATTGAGGCGAAAGCCAGTGGTCAAAGTTTATTACAAGAATTTAGAAGAATGGGGATACCGGTGATGGATTACACACCAGGACGAGGCCAGGACAAACACTCACGGGTCAACGCCACTGCACCTATTTTCGAAAGTGGGCAAGTGTATTATCCTCGAGACGAACATTGGGCTCAAGAAGTTATTGAGGAATGTGCAGCATTCCCTCATGGCGAACATGACGATTATGTAGACAGTACGACACAAGCTATGTTAAGATATCGGCAAGGTTCTTTTATAACTACTTATGCTGACGAGGATGAGATGGAAAGTTATAGGGAACGTAAATACGTATATTATTAGGAGATTAAGACATGTCAAAAAAATCAAGAAGACGAAATAAGATACTAGCGGCTGTGGCTCTAGGTATCGGTGCATCTAAATTAGGGATGTTAGGTGGCAAAACTGCTACTGGTATTGCAGGAGATAAAATGGCTTCAGCTAGAAAAGCAATGACTTCAGATGTAGCTATGAGAGGTAAAACTCCAAAATTACCAATTGCTAAACCAGATATAGTTAAAAAAGTTCCAGGTAAAATTGTAGAGAAAGATGTTTTACAAAGTGGGCCTTTTAAAATGTTTGGTGTTAAAACAGATAATAAATTTTCACAATCTAGTATTGATAAATTTAAAGCAGCAAACAAAGCAGCAGACGAAAGAAGAAAAAATATGGGTTTTGGTATGAAAAAAGTTTCAGAAGGACCATCATTATTTGGTTTTAGATTCGAAAAACCCTTGTTTAAATCTGGTGGATCTGTTATGGCTAAATGCAAATTAGGTAGAAATAAGAAAACTAAAATTTATTAATGGCTGAAATCGATAAAGCAATTGAGACGGAGCTTGAGACTCCTGAGACAGAAGAAGTAGATATCGAGTTAGAAGAAACGACTGAAGACGGTCCAGTAAAACTGGATGACGCTATGTCTGAACAAGAAGACTTCTACAAGAATCTTGCGGAAGATATGTCTGATGATGTTCTACAAAGAATGTCGAATGAATTGCTTGACGATTATAAAAAGGATAGAATCTCACGTAAGGATTGGGAAACATCTTATACCAATAATTTAGATCTCCTAGGTATTAAGCATACAGAGATGACGAGACCGTTCAAAGGTTCGGCATCCGTGACCCATCCACTTTTATCAGAAGCTGTTACACAATTCCAAGCACAAGCCTATAAAGAATTACTCCCGTCTCAAGGACCTGTAAGAACTAGAGTTCTTGGAATGGAAGATTCTCAAAAGATAGATCAAGCACAAAGAGTTCAAGACTTTATGAACTACATGATCACTGAAGAGATGGAAGAGTATACTCCAGAGTTTGATCAGTTATTATTTTATTTAGCGCTTGCAGGCTCTGCATTCAAAAAAGTTTACTATGATGAAGTGATGCAAAGAGCAGTATCTAAATTTATACCTGCAGAAGATTTAGTTGTACCGTATTATGCAACCGACTTAATGGATTGTGAAAGAATTACTCATGTATTGAAAATGGGTGAGAATGAAATTCTTAAAAAACAACAAGCAGGATTTTATAGAGATGTTGAATTAAAACCGACTTCTAAAGGACCATCAGAAATAGAAAAGAAATATCAAGAATTAGAAGGAGTAACGCCTTCAACAGATAAACAATATTCTTATCAAATATTAGAAATGCATGTCGATTTAAATTTAGAAGAATTTGAAATGCAAAATTCAGAAAAACAAGTCAAAATTCCATATATTGTAACGATTGATGAAGGAAGTGGAGAAGTTTTATCTATCTATCGTAACTACGATATGATGGATGAGACCAAAAAAAGAAAAGAATATTTTGTACATTTTAAATTTTTACCAGGATTAGGTTTTTATGGCTTTGGTTTAACTCACATGATTGGTGGATTAAGCAGAACAGCTACACAATCTTTAAGACAATTACTTGATGCAGGAACATTATCAAATTTACCTGCAGGATTTAAGTCTAGAGGTATAAGAATTAGAGATGATGATCAACCATTTCAGCCAGGAGAGTTCAGAGATGTCGATGCACCTGGTGGAAATATCAAAGATCAGTTCCAAATTTTACCATTTAAAGAACCATCAGCTACATTATACCAATTAATGGGCTTTGTTGTACAAGCAGGACAGAAATTTGCAGCGATTACCAACATGGATACCGGTAATGACATGCAAAATAGAGCTGTGGGTACGACTGTTTCGCTATTAGAACGTGGTTCGAGAGTCATGAGTGCTATTCACAAGCGATGTTACTACTCAATGAGAAGAGAATTTAGACTTTTAGCCAAAGTTTTTGGCACATACTTACCACCAATCTACCCGTATTCAGTATATGGTGCAGATCAAGCAGTAAAACAAACTGATTTTGACGATAGAGTTGATGTAATTCCAGTTGCAGACCCAAATATCATGAGTATGGCGCAAAGAGTGACGTTGGCTAATGAGAATTTGAAGATTGCAATGTCAAATCCGATGATGCACAACTTAAGAGAAGCATATCGAAGAGTATATGAAGCATTGGGGACTCAAGATATTGATCAATTGCTAATTCCACAAGAAAGACCAATGCCAAAAGACCCTGCAACCGAGAATATGGAAGCGATTATGCAAAAACCACTAAAAGCTTTCCCAACTCAAGACCATCAAGCACATATTGCAGCGCATAGAGCATTTATGTCTACACGAATGGTGCAGATTAACCCACAAGTTTATGCAGCACTACAATCTCACATCTCTGAGCACGTTTCTATGTTAGCTCAAGGTGAAGTAGGTGCTCAAATACAAAATGATCCTATGATGCAACAAATGTTACAGTCTGATCCTGAAGGAGCAGAGATAAAAATAGCATCTATGATAGCAAACAGAGTTGCTCAATTAACAATGGAGCTTGCACAATCTGAAGCTATGGGTCAACAACAAGATCCACTAGTTGCATTGAAACAAAGAGAACTAGATTTAAGAGCAATGGATTTACAACGTAAGTCTGAAGAGAGTATGATGAATATGGAAATAAAAGAAAATGAAATTGAAGAGAAATTAGATTTAGAGAAGATGAAATTAGAAAACAATGAAGACCAAGCAGCTGAAAGAATTAGAGTTGCTGAAGAAAAACTAGAAATAGCAAGAGCTAAAAATAGAGGAGCTAAAAAATAATGCCACTTACTGCTAAAGGTAAAAAATTAAAGAAAAAATTTAAAGAACAATATGGCAAGAAAAAGGGTGAGCAAGTTTTTTATGCCATGGAGAATTCTGGTAAGCTTAAAAAAGTAATTAAGCGTGTAGGCGGTGGTGCCGATATGGGTAAAGATAAAGGAACAGAAACAGGAAGGCCTGGTAGAAGTGATAGAGACATTGCAAATAGAATGGCACAAACTAAACAAGCAGCCATAAATAAAAATAAAAGTTTTAAAGACACTGGAAATAAACAAGTAACTACTAATAAACCAAAAACTATTACACAAACTTTATTTACTCCAACTCCGTTCATGACTGTAAATCTTTTAAAGAATTTAGTTGTGGATCCATTAGATACAAAAATTAAAACTCAAAAAGCTAAAGGAGAAACTTTATTTGGTAAACCTACAGGTTTACCTGCAACAAGAGATTACTATAAAACTACAGGAAAAACTTTAGATGTTAAGAGTCCTGAAGGAAAAAACTATATGAAAGATGCAGGTTTAATAAAACCTGTTCAACCCCCAAAGGTAGATACGAAAGGTGGTTTAAATTTATGTCCTGACGGAAGTTTACCCCCTTGTGTTAAACCTGCCGTAACAAAGGCTCCAACAACTACGGGGTCTTCTTCAAGTAGTTCAAGTTTTTTAAAAGATTTTATTTTTTATCCGTTAAAAAGTGGTGGAGTATCTTCGGGTCCCCCACCTAAAAGAGGACCTAATCCACAAGTACCTCCAGTAAAACTTTCTAGAGGGGGTGGAGCTGCAATAAGAGGAACAAAATTTAAAGGAGTATTTTAATGTTTCCTTGGAGTTTAATTGGTACAGCATTAAAGACTGGTGCAGAGATTTATAAGAATAAAAAGAAATCTGAAATCATTATGTCTGAAGCACAAATCGTCCATGCTGAAAAGATGAAACGAGGAGAGATTGAGTACACCGGTCAGATTGCTAAAAATCAAAAAGGAGACTGGAAGGACGAATTTATTTTATTAGTGCTCTCAAGTCCTTTGTTTTTGCTTGCATATTCTGTTTTTGCAGAAGATGAAGAGATTGGTCAAAAATTAGATTTATATTTTGAAAAATTACAAACAATGCCGTGGTGGATAATTTCACTTTGGGTAGCCGTAGTGGGAGCTGTGTACGGAATTAAGGCTACTGAACTAAAACATCTAGGTGGTAAAAAATAATGTTTAAGTGGATCAAAAATTTATTTATTAGAAAACCTAAAAAAGATCCTCATTTAGAATTATATGAAGATATAGATTATTCTAAATTAACCAAAGGTGACCTTAAAAAATTAAAAGCAGGTGGTAAAATAAAATCTATTTACAAACCATACATTTAATTGTAGAAACCTTCTATGGTTAATAAAGTATATTACGCAAACGCAGTTTACGATCAAAAAGAAATAAAAGCAGTCAATAAAGTTTTAAAAAATCATTTAACTTTGATGGATGGTCCGTTGGTTAAAGAATTTGAAACTAAAGTAGCAAAAATTTTTGGAAAAAAATATGGTGTGATGGTTAACTCTGGTTCATCCGCTAACCTAATCGCACTAGCATCGTTAGATTTACCAAAAGGTGGTGAAGTTATTACACCGGCATTAACGTTTGCAACAACGGTTGCACCTATTTATCAGTGTGGATTAATACCTCATTTTGTAGATGTTGAGCATGCTGAATTTATTTGTAATCTACAACATATTGCAACTGCTTTAACCAGCAAAACAGTCGCAATTATGGTTCCGAACTTATTAGGAAATGTTTGTAATTGGGAAAGAATTTATGATTTTGCAAAACAACATAGATTAAAAGTTATTGAAGACTGTGCAGATACAATTGGATATAAGTATTATGACAGTAAAGATGGTACAACAGGTAAATACAATGATTTAGTGACTACAAGTTTTTATGCGTCACATATTATAACTGCTGCAGGTTTAGGTGGTATGGTTTGTACCAATGATAAAAAATTAGTTGGAAAATTAAAATTACTTAGAGGTTGGGGACGATCATCAGCTGTATTTAATGAATCAGAAGCAATAGAAAGAAGATTCAATACTAAAGTT